>MDTG01388358.1_pt1 | contig 11060 bp, 3 predicted proteins | sample 811421 | NCBI WGS metagenome assembly MDTG01 (sample SAMN05326645, study PRJNA326480) | marine metagenome | isolation source: seawater | place: Pacific Ocean: South East | collected 2011 | reverse complement strand
TAATTTTTATACCTTTTGAATAGTTAACTTCAACAAAGTGCATACCCTTACTTAAATTTGAAATATCTACATCAGCATTTAATCCATCTAAGTGCTTAACCTTTACAAGTTGACCAAGCGTAGAATAAATTTTAACATTGTTAAGCGTGTTCTTGCTTTCAATTCTAAAACGGTCTTTTGTAGGATTTGGATACATTCTAAATGATTCATCTAGAGCCTTTATGTCATTAACTGATAATGCTATTTGCTCTGTGTTCAAAGCCAAAATATGATCCATAATATCACCTTTGCGAGCTTCCCAAAGAGCTTTATGCTCTGGAAAAGCATTTAAATCACCAAGAGGATATCCACCAACAGACGCTGTATGTAATGTTTCATTAGTGTAAGAACCATCCCAACGAGGCCATACTACCGGATAATCAGCTGGATCAGTGCCTGCCCATCCATCAACATCCCACATATAACTTGGAAGGTCTTCAACTTCAGCAGCACCTTCTACGGCGAAAATAAGTTTACTAAACCATCCTATAATATGTTCACCTGCATTATCGCTAATGTCATAGATTCTAGCATCGGTATATCCTGGATCTAAATCATAGTGATTATGATCGAACTTAAAATGAGGAAAGTTCACATCATCGGCAAAAATACGAGCATCTCTACTTTTCGGTGCACGATCTTCAACAGGATAATCTGATGCGTAGTAATCTGGAGCATCCTCATCCCACATTAGAGGAATATGATAAATCGGTCCATATTCATTATCACGCGCAAATGTTGGAAGTGATCTCATTCCTTCTGAATTGTACTGAAGGTTGCTATTCCAAAAAGCTATTCTTTCAGACGGTAAGGTTTCTAAACCTGCACCATCTGCTAATTCTAATGTATCTACTGCTACTAAACTCAACATTTCATTTCCTTGTTGATAATCTGGGAAAAACTGCCCCCAAGCATACAACTGAGCAAAAATACTAATATCATGGAAAATATTGTTTGTAATATAAATATTCTCATCATTATATGTCTTTTTAATCCATACATCATGCCATAAAATAGTATTATGATTTACAAAAATAAATTTATGAAGTGGCTGGGTGTGGAAACCACCATCAATAAAATCTTGTCCAGAGGAAGCAATTGTATTGTTTTCCCAATAAATAGTATCATATTTAGCAGCTCCCTTCATAATACCACCATCATTTGGCCCAGCCATATGACCGTTTCGCAGAAGCTGACTGTTGGTTACAAATACACTTGATTCGTTAGCTGCTGCTCCTCCATTGATAGTAGAGTTTACCCCTGCAGGATCAATGGTTGTATTATCTAATGTTAACGTTACTTTGGCTTGCAAAGAAAATACACCTGCTCCAGCAATACCTGAGTAATCCTGAGCTGCAATGAAGACGTTATGAATAGTAAGGTCGTTGAAAACATTGAAAAGCGCTGGAAAAACAGATCCTGCTTCATCAGTACCTACCTGAAGTATCGCTGGCATACCGTCGGTTTCTTCTCCAACAATAACCAAACCATTACCTGCACCTAGAGTAGTGTCACTAACTTCTATAATAGAAGTTAAACCATACCATGCACCGGCTTCTAGATGATATATCACATCGCCACCATTTGCTTCAATGGCAGCTTCCAGAGTACCTAACCCTGGAGCTACTTCAATTGTCGTTTGTGCAAAAACTGTACTTCCGAAGATCATACAGATAGCAACGACAAAATTTTTAATGTTCATTTTTTTCATAATTAAATTGTACTTTTTTTTCATAATTAAATTGGTGTTTAAAATTTATTAATAGATAATTGCATTATTTTATTCTGTTTCATTAAAGCAATTTTTTTTAATATTTTGTGTTATTTAATTTATAAAGTTTGTTTCATTTATATTTTTGTTAGAACGAATATCGTATCCCTAAATCAGATGTCCATCCGTACTGTTGCAAACTAACCGGTCTAGAATCTCCCCGTAAGTATTCTTGTTCGAGCATATTATTTATGTTCGCTACATTAAATATAACATCCATACCTGGTAGGTTCTTAAATGGCAGTTCATACTTCCCTTGTATTCCATATCTGGAGAATGCAGACTTGAAACGATCTCTTTCTATTTGTACAGCTCTGCTTACGTTCGTTTCTCCTATGTACTGATATGAACCCCAAATTTCTAAACCTCCGTAACTGAAACCTAAAGAAACATTAGCCAGATGAGATGGTTGATTCGTCATAGGACCCTTAAAAGTTGAATCGGATCTTTGCTTTTCATAAATTGGACGACCTCTGCTACTAACTCCTACCTCAATAAGTTCTACTCTAGAATCCGGATACACAGTCTCATTATTTATATAAGAATAATTGGTGGTAAGTGTAAAATAGTTAAATGGTTTAGGAAGGTGTCTAAAATTCGTTTGCCACTCAACTTCAAAACCACGAACAACAGTTTCATAATCATTATTGTAGTAAGACGTTACATCTACCTCATGCTCAGGAGCAAAACGATCAAGCGGATCGTCACTTACAATACGTGTCCATGTACGGCGCCAAATTTTATTATCAACAGTTTTATAAAAACCATTAAATGAGAGTAGTCCTAACTTTTGGCTATGAAAAGCAATCATAAGGTCAATGTTATTCCACTGCTCAACCTTTAGATCGGGTACTCCTGCATCATACTTGAAAGGACGCAATGCGTTATCCACAAATTCATAGGGTACAATCCAGTTGTAATTAGGACGGAATATCGTTTTTGTATAAGCGCCTCTTATTTGTAACCAATCGAAAGCCTTGTACTTTAAATGTACCATCGGTAGTAAAAATTCATTCTCTCTTGTTGCTTCTTGTTCGTAACCAGGAATCTCCAACGCATCATCAATCCTTCTTTCCACAAACCATGCTTCCATATCATAATTCGTATTTTCATAACGAACCCCAGGAATAAATGTAATCTTATTTCCTATCTGGAATTCTGTCATCAAATATCCGGCATAATAATTTTCATCTATTGTATTATCGTTTTGAACACTTGGACGTGGATCTATCCACCCCATCATTCTTTCCTGTCCGAATACACTTTGCCATCCGGGCTGTTCCGGGCTAATATATTCACGACCCTGTGCCTGGTAATGGCTGATAGCACCTAGCCACCAATCGAAAATTTGATTCATTTTACCTATATCAGGATACCAACCAAAATTGTATTTCCCACCGAGAAACTCATCTACACGACCTCCAACCATATTTTCCATAGATACAGCATTCCTTTCATTGAGGTTAACCCAAGGAATAGTCCAATCTATTCCATCAGGAGTCGTTTGAATTCCTGATATAAGTTTGTGAAAAGGGGGCCCACCATATGAATATGTATTATAATCTCTTTTACGAGTTTTTTGCCTGTACATCCCTCCAAATTTTAAACTTCCTGATAAGCGATCAGAAATCTTAAAAGGAACTTTTAAGTTAAGATTTGCAATGTATTGTTTCTCACTTAGATCGTCAGTATTTCTAGCTCCTGGTCTCCCCATTCCAAATTCTCTAAGGTTTTCTTGGGTTTCCTCGTCATTAGCCAACCCAATAACATCTTCTAAAGATAAACTCATATTCTCTCGTGTAGCACTTCCTGAATCATATCCAAAAGGATTACTTACTGAAAAACGTCTATTTTCCTGATCTCCGGTAGACTGAGAATAGGCTAGATTATAATCGACTTGAAGAGCCCCCAATACATGATTCCCCTTTAATGAACCCATATACATTTCACTTTGTCCACCGTCATTCTGATTTAAGCTATAGGATACACCTTGACTTTTCAGACCATACGATTTACTAATTGATGTTTGATTCGTAGGGCTTGAAGAGAAGAAATTAGAAAACTCAATGTTCGAATTAGGCGAAAAACGGTAATCCATCACAAAACTACCCGATGTTCTTTTATTTATTTTATCAATACTCTGCAAAGCAACATTATACAAATACATAGGTTGTAAGTCTAATTCCGGATCAGCTGTTTCAATTCCATAAGAAGCCCCCATACTTTGAGTACTCCTATTGGTTCGCTCGTGAGAAATATTCAAATCCATCCCCAGTTTATTGTCAAAAAAACGATTACTTAGGTTTGTAGCAAATTTGTAATTTCCAAAATCAGCATTTTGATCGTTATAACCACTCTGTAGCCAAACATTTCCATGAAAACCGTTCGGGGCTTTTCTCATTACCATGTTCATAGCTCCTGAAACTGTATTACCTTCCATATCAGGTGTAATAGCTTTAAATACCTCAATTCCTTGTAAGGTGTTTTGAGAAATCCCTGCAATACCTGCATTACGGCTTGCTCCACTATTAGATGGCATTTCGATACCATTCAAAAGGACCGTGTTGTATTGAGAAGGCATTCCTCTAATAATTACACCGTTAGCTTCTCCACCACTTCTTGTTACGGAAACACCAGGTAACCTACCAATTGCTTCTGCAGCATTGGCATCAGGATTTTGCTGAATCCTATCTGCCGAAACCACATTTACAATTGAAACAGCATTTAACTGCTGGTTTATCGCCCTCATCTGTCCTTTTACCTGACTCGTTACTACAATCTCCTCTAAAGATTCTGACTCACTCTCTAATACAACATTCATTGTAAGCTCTGAAACTTTGCCGTTAAAATCGATCTGAAATGATTTTTCTTCAAAACCTAAATAAAGTACTTTTATACTAAATTGACCATCCGCTATAGCTGTTAAAACATATTTACCCTCCATATCTGTGGTTGTTCCCTTTTGAGTTTTAACTGGTGTTTTGACACCATTCTCAAAGTAATGGGTTACCATTATATTGGCAAAAGGCAATGGCTCACCTTGGTTATCGGTAACTTTACCTGACAATATATTTTGACCGAAAGTCATAAAAAAACAAGAAAATGTAAATAATAAAGTAATTAGTAATTTTTTCATTGGTTAGTTATATTGATTAGTTAATCGTATTTATTTAGCTATTCATCACAAAAATAGGTTGATTGCTCAGCTTGTAGCTTCTTAATATGTAACAAAATATTATTAATTTGTAACAAACACCCTTAAAACCCTCAAAACAAACTGTAAAAAAGGGCTTTAAGTTTTCAATTATTCTTTTGCTAATCCTCTATGATATGGTAAATTTTGATTTTTTTAGCCTCTATGTTGTGCTAATTGTATTACCATAAACCATTACCTTCTTTTGATTCTTTGAATTAACTTTTCAACTCAGACAATAATTCAACAACTACTAGTAAGGTTGGGTTTCTGTCAAATATTCAAAATAACATAACAATTTAAAATAGGTTACCTATCAAAAAAAATTTGTTACAATTGAAAATTCTAAAAAACATTAAAATCTATAATTTTAAAATCATAAAATATAGAAAAGTTTAAATAATATTGATAAATTAAAGGAAGTAAAATGAAAACAAAATTAAAATTAATTAGCTTTTTAATCTCGTTAATAAGTATTAGTACACTAACTGCTCAAACATGGGAATTTGATAGTGATTTAGATGTGTGGGCTGTAGGAAACCGTGGAGCCTCTGATGTAACAACAGCGACTAATTGTACTAGTACTTGGTTAGATGGGAATATGAAAATAAATATTACAGGTGATGGTGCCAAATTGCATACCCAATTTAATCCAACCATGTTTTCTCTCGCAGATCTTAATTTTTTGGAGTTAAGTATTCACAACGAGAGTGCTGCAACTTCACAAAATATATTCTTCTGGATATTACCTGCAGATGGCGGTGGTGCTTTTACCAGAGCTGCCACTATTAGTTTAACACCAAATAATACCGCTTATGAAAACATCGTTTTTGATTTGACTACCTTAAACGGATTTTCTAACGATTGGACTATTTATGGTATGAGAATAGACCAGAGTGTTGATAGCGGTTCCGTTACTTATGATTACTTCCGTTTTGTAGATTCTGATCCAACTGACAGAAATGAAATCATCTGGACCCTCGACTGTGACCAGCAAGAATGGGGTGTAAGAGAACATGGACAAGCTATGACCGCAACACACGAGTACACTTCAACCTCTGTAAACTCGGGACACATTAAAATGACAACACCAGCAGGATTAACGCAAGGATGGATGTTTGGCCCGAGCGAAGCCGTTGATGCAAATGTATATAAATATCTTCATTTCTCATTGACCCTAGACAATGCAGATGAATTGCCAGAAGAAGGATTGAATGCACTTTTCGTTATGAGTGACGCTGCAGACCAAAATCTGGCTTCGCAAGGTTTCAAAATATTCAAGGGGCAAAAAAAATATACTGTCGATTTATCTGATCATACTGATTGGATCGGTACCAAATATATCAACCGTATTCATTTTCCAATTAAAAGCGGGGCAACCTATAACATTGAAAATGCCATATATCGATTAGATTGGATTGCTATTTCTGACAATGCTAATATTGTGCAGCCAACTCAAGATACATCAACAGCATGTATCGCGGTAACTCCAGAATTGGGCGAAATAGAGTCCGTCGTTTTTTGTAACAGAGTTTCGTTCAAAACAAGCTTATCAGGAACATACGCGGATGCTACATTAAAGATATGGAAGGATTCGGAGGAACCCATTGAACATACCCGCATAATTAAAGCACCGGGTACGGTGTATCTTAGCACCTCTAATTTAGATATAAACACCACCTATAACTATACCATAGAATTACACAACTCTGAAGGTAGCGATATATCTGAAATAAAGCAATTTACCACCGAAGCTGAATTGGCCGAAGACCAACCAATGAACTATTGGATGACCCCTGGACCATTTGATTTGATAGAAAATGCCAACGAACATTTGCTCGATAATGACACTTGGACAGAAGCAGCAGCATTGGCACAGGTATATAAAATTCACGGAGCCACATATCGTGGTGATTCATCCCCCGATTTTTATAGCTATGATTTTCCTAAACTCATTTACACAGTTAACAAATACCGCATGCGTTTGGCCTATGAGTATGTTGCTAGTAGTAACAACAATGGGCAAAAAATTGCAGACGGCATTTTTTCAAAAATTGAAGAAATAGCTTCTTATGGCGGTAAATTAGAATTTTTAACCTGGGATGGAATTTTTCTTCATAGTTATAACCTGCATCAAACAAAGGAAAATTTCAGAACTCCAGATGAAGGAATTGAAGCAGTTGCTGATGCCGTAAAATTGATAAAAGATCAATATCCTGATTTTGAATTGATTCCTCTACCTAACCTTCCAAACTGGGATGTAACAGATGCCGAGGGTAATACAATACCTCATAATGCTGGAAATAATTCTGCTCCGGATAAAGCCAATGCAACCTGGATGGAATTATGCGATTTATTTTTAGAAAAGATGAACGAGAAAGGTGTAGAAAACCCAATCAACTTTATACAGATAGATCATCCGTTTAATTATTACACGAAAGGACTAGAGACATCAAAACAACGTGTTCAGGCCATAAAAGATTATTGTACCGAAAATAATCTTGAATTGATGGTTATAGTTAATAGTTCATTGAATGGTATGACACAAGAGAATACAGATGCTAAATTTAAGGAAGATTGCCTCCAATACCTTGATTATTTGCGTAAGGATGGCATTGATCCACAGTATATTGATTTGGAAAGCTGGTATCCTTATCCGCAATACCTTACCCCAGAAACCAAAGAAAACAGCTTTAGCAATGTGATTCGAGACGTTGGTAAAAAATTCTTCTTTGAAGGAAAAATAGAAATTAAAACGATAGGAGATGTCACTGAAATTATCGGTGCAGAGGAAACTCTGCAATTGAATGCCGTAGAAACGGATAGCGGAGATCCAGTAGACGTTAACTGGACCATTGATCTGCCTGAAATAGCCACTGTAGATTCCAATGGGTTAGTTACTTCGCATCAATGGGGCGAAGTTAAAATTACTGCTACGTCGAAAGAAGATACTAATTTGTATGCGACCCTTACCATAAAAGTGATCAATCCCGATGAGCCAAGAGCCATCATTATTAAAACCGAAGGAGATATTAGCCAAATAGCTGGGATAGGATCAACACAACAATTTTACGCAGAGAATGCAGACAATGGGGAGGCAGCAGCAGTTGATTGGTCAATTGATATTGTCCAAATTGCCTCAATTGATTTAAACGGTTTACTTACAACAAAGAGATTGGGCACAATTACGATAAAAGCAGTTTTAAAATCAAATTCCGATGTTAGTACAACATTTACTATTAAAATTGTCAATACATTGAGTATTGATATTCCTTCGGAATTAAAACAAATAAGGCTATATCCCAACCCTGCAGATAAATTTGTAAATTTGGAAATTCCAAGAAAAATAGAACGGATATCTGTAAAGATATTTGATGTAACAGGTAAAAGCATCTTTGAAAAAACAACCCTGCAAAGTGGAAAACTTACACTTTCAACAGACAAACTATCGAAAGGGATGTATTTCATGCAAATAATATCAAATAAAGGTAAAGTTGTGCGTAAAATGCTTATTAATAAATAATAATTTTTCATTTTCTTTCAATGAAAAAAATTAAACAATGGTATGTTTTTTTTAAAGTACTTTTATAAAAAAACCATAAAAGATAAATGAAGCAAATCTATTTAATCATTAATTTCATATTAATTACAGGATCACTATTTGGTCAAGAGAACTACAAGAAATACTGTATAGCATGTCACGGTGAAAAGGGTGTTGGGAATGTTGGAGCAGGAATTCCACCTTTGGCAGGGAGCGAATGGGTAAATGCAGACCCTGCGTTAACATCGAGTATTATTCTACACGGATTAAATGGTCCAATAAAAGTTGCAGGCAAGCTATTTGATGGAGTAATGCCTGCTCAAGGCGCCATGCTCAGTGATGATGAAATCTCGGATCTTGTTAATTATATTTCAAAAAACTGGGGAAATAATGGCGGAGAGATTTCCCCAGATAAAGTTGCCAAATTAAGAAAAATCAAACCCGACGGTTTCAGTTGGCCCTCTGAAACACTCCTAAAAAAGTACACGGTAACATTTAAACAAATAGAGGCTGCAAATGAAACCCCTTTAGATCACCTCATTACCAAAGTATATTATGGTGCGTTTACATCTCCTAAAGACCTTGAAAATCGGAAACCCGATGAAGTGGTCGAGGAAAAAATAGATTTTATTTCTTTATTGCGACGTAAAGAATTAACAGAACCTTATGCCATTACTGTGAAAGGAGACTTCGTCGTTGAAAAAGCAGGAAAGATGAATTTTAACAGTTCGGTAAACGGTTACTTCTCCTTCAAAATAAACAACGAAGTAATGACTACATTTGAAAAAGGCATGCACAAGATTGATGCTTCTTCGGTGTCTATTGAATTACCTATAGCGGGAAAGTATCCCTTTGAGTTGATCTACATTTACAATATAAAAGAATGGTTTACATGGGAGAAAAAACCTCGATTATCTTTAGGTGTCTCAGGTGCTGGTATCCAAAAAGCAATTTTTCTTGCAAAAGGTGAAAGCGTAGACCGAATATGGGAGCCCAATATTATAAAAGCATCCCAAGGAAGGCCTCGGATTTATCGAAATTTCATCAGTGGCTTAGGTGCCAGAGGAATTGCTGTAAGCTTCCTTGAAGGGGTCAATTATGGATATGATATAACAACTGCATCCCTCGGATTGATATGGTCGGGCGATTTTATTGATGCTGGGCAGCACTGGTCGCACAGAGGAAAGGGTTTTACAGAAGCCTTAGGAGATGACCTAATCAGATTAGGAAATTTACCTTCAATTGTACGTTTAGATGCCAATGCGACCGCATGGCCAACGATCTCCATCAGTAAATTTAAAGGCTACACTTTAGAAAAAACCACCAACGCTCCCATATTTAAACAACAGGTGGATGGGGTTGAGATTACAGACTATATACATCAATTGCCTACCGAAGGGAAAAACACTATTGAACGTAAAATAAGTATCCCAAGCAATTCATCTTTTGAATCTTCAATAACTATGAATCTTGTTGTCTCAGAAGAGATTAACAAGATTTCTGATAACGAATATTATCTACCTGATAAAAAGCTAACGATAACTATTGACAAGGGTATAAAGGCCGTGAATGTCCTTAGATTCGAAAATTCTGATTACTTGGTAGCAAACCTAGAAAGCCTAAAAGGAGACTTAAATATTCAATACACATGGAAATAATTAATCTAGAATATACTTTCAAAAAAAAGAGTATCAGCCTCGTTAATAAAATAGTGCAGAATATAATACTCCTACTCTCCGTATGGGTAGTAATATCTTGTAGTAAACAAACAGAGGATTTGAGCGTGTCCTATATTTCAGAATCCATAGCTGCACCAGAAGGAGTCGCATTTGAAGTAACAGGAATTGCTATTGCCCCCGATCAAAAACGTGTGGCTGTTTCCACTCGAAGAGGAGACATATACATCGCCAAAGGTTTATTAGAAAATGATTTGTCTAATGTTCGTTGGAGTAAATTTGCGGAAGGCATTCATGAACCACTTGGTATTTATTGGGAAGGTGATGCGATTGTAGTAACACAACGCCCAGAGCTGACAAGAGTAAGTGATAAAAACGAAGACGGTTATGCAGATGAATTTGAGACTATAAGCCAAGATTGGGGTATTGATGGAGATTACCATGAATACGCTTTCGGCTCATCACCCGACAAAGACGGTAATGCATGGGTAGCACTCTGTTTAACAGGATCCGTACATTCGAACAACAAATATCGTGGTTGGATCATGAAAATCGCTCCCGATGGCACCACTACCCCCGCGGTATCAGGGATTCGTTCACCGGGTGGAATAGGATACAATGCACAAGGAGATTTATTTTACACTGACAACCAAGGTTTTTGGAATGGTTCGTCTTCAGTTAAACCTGTCGTAGAAGGGAGTTTTGTCGGGAATCCTGAAGGCTTAAAGTGGTATGATGTACGTGATGACCTTGGTGAAAAACCAATTGCTCCAGAAGATCCGGGGAGAATTGAAAATGAACGCAAACGCATCAAACAGTTTGTACCACCTGCTGTTATTT
>MDTG01298957.1_pt1 | contig 11060 bp, 11 predicted proteins | sample 811421 | NCBI WGS metagenome assembly MDTG01 (sample SAMN05326645, study PRJNA326480) | marine metagenome | isolation source: seawater | place: Pacific Ocean: South East | collected 2011 | reverse complement strand
TGTTTTTAATCTTGGGAATCCATATCCATTTGATAGTCGAAGTGAAATACTATTAATATTACCAAAACTTGAATATATATTTAAAATATCCTCACACATTGAATGTGTTAAAGCATAAATATTTTTACAATTTTTTTTATTTTGTTCAGTAATTATTTTTTCTTTATTATAGTTTCCATAAACCTGCATTGTAGAGAAATATATTAATTTAATTTTAAGATTATTTTTAAAGATGATATTGCATATATTTAATAAAGGGATGTAATTTATTTTAATTGAATTACTTAAATTTTTCTCAGAATTTTTATGATTTAGAGAAATTGTGTAAACAATTGATGAAAAAAAATTTTTAAAAATTTTTCTTTGAAACTTTGTATTAGTTATATCTCCTTCAATTATTTTAGAGAATATATTTTTGAATTTTTTTTCGTTTTTTGGAAATTTTCTACAAACTCCAATAACTTTATGTCCTTGACTGTGTAATCTTGAGGATATCTTGCTTCCAAGGTAGCCGGTGCAACCTATAACACATACAACCATTATTTATGAACGATATCCCATTTATAAGGGATTAAATCATTTGATACTGGATCATATCTATTCATTTCACCTGATGCTTTGTGAGGAATTGTTGCGCAATTAGCAATTATTGCAGTTTTATCGCCTATACACTTATATCCATTAATTACTCCAGTTGGTATCTTAATTAATACGTAGTTTAAGTCGCCCATGAAAATTTCAATAAGATTTTTATATGTTGATGAACTTTCTCTGTTATCAAACAAAACTAACTTAATCATTCCCTGTATAACAGCATAATTTTGTATTTGCTCTTTATGTTCATGCCAACCTTTAATTACTCCAGGGTAAGCAGTAGAGAAATATATCTCACCAAATTTTTCAAAAATTTCGTCATCTGATCTTAACATATGCATTATCGATCCTCTTTCATCAGGAATTTTTTTTAAATTTTTGATAATAACACCTTCAATTTTGGACATATGAGAATTTTAACTAACTTAGCTATTTAATCTAATTAATTGCTTATGTAAAGCTACAATTAAATTAATTGTTTTGTTAAATAAAATTAAAAAATTAGTTTTATTTAAATATTTATGAGTTTTTATCATTTATTGAGGTTTTGTAATAAAATATTGTTTTAATAAAATAGCTTATAAATAAACTGATCATAAAAATATAATTACTTTTTAAATTCAATAAAATAAATAAAAATAAAAAATTAAATAATAAATATTCAAAAATTCTAAATGAGATAGATATAATTAATAATTTAAAGTAATTTTTTTTATTTTTTTTAAATAATTTTGTTTTGAATAATAAAAGGGAATTTATGTTAAAAATTATAACAATTGTGATAAACGAAGCAAATGAGGGATGAAAAATTTTTTCAAAAAAATAAAATAACAAATTTGAAAAAATAAAACTAAAAAGAGATACTAAGCCAAACTTATACAGAAAATTTATCAATTATTTTTTCAACTAATTATTTATATTTAATTATAAAAATTTTTTTAAAATTTATTTTAGTTTATTAATTCTATCAATTATAAAAAGTAATATAATTGATAAAAAGTTAAAATTAAATAATAAGACCGTTTTATCGGTTAAATTATTTGAATAAATATCTTGAATTAAAAAAAATACAAATGCTAAAAATAGTGGTAAAATTAAAGGTATTATTATTTTAAAAGGTTTATAATAAAATAATAAAGAAAATATTGTATATAAAAATTTAAAAAAATCTTTTATTCCAAGTTTAGAATTACCTGTTCTTTCTTCATATTTTATTTTATGAAATTTTATATCATAATTTTCATTTAAAAAAGCAATCGTCATGGAAGTAGTAAGAGAAAATCTGTTTGACATTATATGGCTATGTTTGTGGAATTTATTTTTGTTAAAAACTCTCAATCCTGAATTATAATCTACAATCTTTTCATTAAAGCAAAAATTTGCAATTATATTAATAATATTTTTTCCAATTATTTTTAATCTGGAAGTATTAGAAATATTTATTTTTCTTTGACCTGCAATTAGATCATATCTCAGCTGATAGTTGTTTATAAACATATCAGCAATATTATTTAAATCCTCAATTTTATATGTTCGATCTAAATCTATTATTGCCACAGTATCATTATTTGAGTGATCAATCCCTTTTTTAATTGAAAAACCATATCCTCTATTTTTTAAACTTTTAATTAGTAAAAAATTAACATTTAGATATGTTTTTTTGATCTTAGCAATATTTTCCTCAAGTAAATCTGCTGAATTATCGCTTGAACAGTCATCAATAAAAATTATCTCATTTATAAGATCAAAATTACAATTTTTTAATTCACTAAAAAAATTTTCTACTTCATCCATTTCATTATAAACAGGAACGATTAGACTGATTTTTGAATTCACCAGTAATTAATAACAGCAGATATAGCATAAATCTACATTAAGTTAGTTCTAGACAGCTGGTTATTAAAAAGTAGTTTTTATCAAAATCTTAATGCGTTATTTTTTTTTGAAGCAAAATTGTAAATGTTATAAAAATAAATATTAATAGTATAAAATCTGAGTATATTAAATATCTAGGTTGAACACGTCCAAATAAATAAACTATAGAATGATTAGATATTGTGAATATTGATAAAAAAAGTATAAAAAAAGAAAACCGTGATATGTTTTTTACAAAGCTAATTAAACTTGCAAGTCCTATGAAAAATGGCAGAAATATAAATAACCAGGTAGTATCATAAAATTTTTTAAATATCAGTTTTAAATAACTGCTAAAATTTTTTTTAATAAGTTTAATAGTAATTTCTCTTTTTATTTTAATTACTGAGGTGTTTTCTTGAATTGCTAAATCCACTAGAAATTTTGTAGAGGTATCTCTTATTATTGAAAAACTTGAACCAAAATGACCTCTTCCATTATAATATTTCATAGATGCTTTTTTTTTATCAATTTCTTTTAAAATTTTATCAATTGTTTCATTTAATTTTTGTTTTTTGAATAATCTGGAGTCTTTTAAATCCGAAATATATATGGAATCAATATAAACATAATAATAAAATCCAGAGTCATTTTTTAAAATAGTATTTCTTTTAATTTTATTATCATTTAAATTTTTATTCAAAGCAATCAGAGAATTATGAATCAAAAAAATAGAAAAGAAACTAATTAATAGCACCACGGTAATTTGCTTTGATCTATTAAGAAAAAAAATTCCTATATAAAATAATAAAAGCACTGGATATAAAAATATAAATTGATTTCTAATTAGAAGCAAAGCAACAACTAAAATTGAGAAATAAAAGGTATTTCGATAATTAAAATTATAGATTAATTGCAATGCAAAACTTACAAATAATAAAGAAAAACCATAACTCAAAGGTTCTGTTAAAATATTTCTGTAAAATTCAATAAAAGGCAAAAAAAGAAAGAAAGCAGTAATTATAGTTGTTAATAAATCTAGTTTAAAAATTCTTTCTAAAGTTTTTGTGAAATAATAAATACTAAAACTTACAAAAAAAGTTTGTAAAATTACAATTGAATTTAAATTTTTAAATAGAGATTTCATAATAAAAATTATTGAAGAGTATAGTGGGGGATCTTTCATACTTCCCTTCAAATAACGAGTTGAGTCTGAAAATAATATAGGATCAGATGAAATTAAAAGTATCAATAGTGTTGCTGATCCGATTATAAGTGCTGTTATATTATTTTTAAATTCCACAATTTTTAAATATAACTTATTTTACAACTATTAATTTATCTGAACAAAATATAATAATATACTTATGAGTTAATTTAAAAAAGAAAATTTGTCTAATTAATTTTTTAAGTTTAATGTTACAAAAAACTATTATTAATATAAACTTTTCATAAATTAAATAAATGTCTGATTTAATTGGTTTAAGTTCTATACTTTTAGTCGTCCTAATTACCTTACTTTTAGCATTAAGGTGGCCAGAAACTTCAAGATTTCTTTTAGTCGCTTTAATTTTGCGTTTAATTTTTTTGATAATAAATAATTATTTATTTTTTATGCCTGATGGAGATATGGATGGATTAGTTTTCGAGGAACTTGCATGGAAATGGTCTCAAGTAGGTATTTTAAATTTATTTAATAATTATTCTGGTCCCGGTGCTCATTTTTTAAGTTTTTTAATTGCTATTCCTTATTCATTTTTAGGTAGAAGCTTTTTAATGGCACAGTCGTTTTCAATATTTTTTGGTATCGGCTCAGTTTTTTTAAGTTGGATACTTGCAAAAAAAATTTGGGGTGATGGAATTGCTATTAAAGTCGGCTGGACAGTTGCCTTGTTTCCAACGCTAGTTTCATATTCTGTTTTAGTTATGAGAGAAGTTTATATCACATTTTTTTTATTGGTCGCATTTTATGGTTTAGTGAAATGGATTGAGGAAAAAAACTTAAAATTTTTTTTTGTTACAATTTTAGGTTTTATTTCAGCATCTTTTTTTCATGGTGGTTCTATAGTTGGACTTTTTGTGTTTTTACTAATCGTTACAATTTATACTTTTATAGAGGCGGTTAGATTGTTAATGATTAATAAAATTAAAATCAATGTTTTAATGTTTTTAGCATTTTCTATATTTATTATTTCACTATATACTACCAATAAAATTAGTTTCGATTATATTGGATATTTTGAAAATATCACTGATCTTAATCAATTATCAAATATTACAAAAACCAGGTTTGTAGGTGATGCAGATTTTCCTGAATGGACAAAAATAAATTCAAGTGCTGAAATATTTTATAAGGTTCCTGTAAGAACTATATATTTTCTTTTTAGCCCCTTTCCATGGGATATCACTAAACTCAAACATTTAATAGGATTACTTGATAGCTTTCTTTACTTATGTTTATTTTATTTAATAGTCATTAATATAAAAGTAATTTGGAATAATAATGCGCTAAAAACTATCTTAATTATATTATTTTTTTATTTCATAGCATTTTCATTTGGTGTTGGTAATTTTGGAACGGGTATTAGACATCGAAGTAAATTTGTAATTGAATTAATTTTATTAGCTGCTCCTTTAATTCCCAAATTAGAATTTACTGGTAAAAAATTATACTCAAATATTAAAAAAAATTAATGAAGTTAAATTTATATTAAATGAAAATTGTACATATAATTACAGGATTGGGAGACGGTGGGGCGGAACATACATTATACAAAATTTGTAAATATGATTGTTTAAACAAACATATTGTTATTTCACTTAAGGGGCGAGGAAAATATTACTCATTACTAAAAAGGCTGGGTATTAAAGTTTATTGTTTGAATTTGAATTTTTTTTCAATTTATAAATTAATTTTTCTTATAAAAATTCTTCGTTTAATAAAGCCTGATATTGTACAAACCTGGCTTATTATTGCTGATTTTATTGGCAGTATCGCAGCAAGATTTGCTGGCATTAAAAATATTATCTGGAATATACGTTATTCAAATATTGAAATTAAAAAAGTTAAATTTTTTAATTTTATTATAATAAGATTACTAGTAAAATTATCTTATACACTTCCTAAATCAATTGTAGTTGTTTCAAAAAAAGCTGTCAGTTTTTATGAAAAAAAAGGATATGATAAAAAGAAGCTAAAATATATTCCTAATGGATATGATTTGAAATCATTTAAAAATAATGAATTTAAAAAATTAAATAATATTAAGAAAAATACACCGCTTGTCGGATATGTTGCAAGGTATGATCCACTTAAAGACCATATTAATTTATTGAATGCACTTTCTTTAGTTCAGAGTAAAAATATAAATTTCTTTTGTCTTTTGATAGGTAATAACATTTATAAAAACAAATTGTTAATCAATCAAATAAGAAAATTAAAATTAACAAAGAATATAAAACTAATAGGACCAATAAAAAATGTTCCAAAGATTATGAGCTCATTAGATATTCATATTCAGAGCAGTATATCAGAGGGATTTCCTAATGTTGTAGCTGAAGCAATGGTACAAAAAACCCCTTGCGTGGTAACTGATGTTGGCGACTCTTCTTATATTGTTGGAAAAACAGGTTGGGTTGCACCCCCAGAGAATTCAAATAAATTAGCTAGAAAAATTGAGGTTGCGATTGAAGAAATCGGAACTAAAAAATGGTACAAAAGATGTAATCAAGCAAGATTAAGAATTAAAGAAAAATTTAGCATAAACAAAATGATAAATTCTTACAATAGTATATGGATAAGAGTCTGCAGACTTGGATCTGATTAACTTTTTTAATAATAGTTTTAATTTAGCATATTAGAATATATAACAAATTTCATTTAATAATATTTTTAATATATGGACAAAATTGTTGTAACGGGATCAGCAGGTTTTATTGGTTATTCTCTATCAAAAAAACTTTTAGATCTTGGTTTTAATGTAATCGGCATTGATAATCATAATAATTATTATGATCCAAAAATTAAACAAGATAGAACACAAAGATTAGAAGAATATTTAAATTATAAACATTATAAAGCTGATCTTTTTGACAATGAAGCCTTAAATGAAATATTTAAAAATCACAAACCTAATAAAGTAGTTAATCTTGCTGCACAAGCGGGTGTTCGTTATTCTATGGAAAATCCTCTCGCATATATAAATAGTAACATAGTCGGTTTTGCTCACATTTTAGAAAATTGTAAAAAGCAAAAAATTGAACATTTAGTTTATGCTAGTACTTCAAGCGTGTATGGTGCAAACACTAAAATGCCTTTTTCTGAACATGACAGTGCTAATCATCCATTATCTGTTTACGCTGCTTCAAAAAAATCAAATGAGCTTATGGCTCATACTTACAGCTATCTCTATAATCTTCCAACAACAGGGCTCAGATTTTTTACGGTTTATGGTCCTTGGGGAAGACCCGACATGGCTTTATTCAAATTTACAAAAGCAATATTAGACGAAAAACCTATTGATGTGTTCAATTTTGGCAACCATACAAGGGATTTCACATATATTGACGATATTGTTGAGGGGATTTTAAAAATTCTTAATAGTCCAGCTAAAACAAATTCTAATTGGGATAGTGAAACGCCAGATCCTTCTAGTAGCAAAGCACCTTGGAAAATTTATAATATAGGAAATAATAATCCTGTAAAGCTAATGAATTACATTGATGCCTTAGAAAAAGCTCTAGGTAAAAAAGCAAAAATAAATTTTATGCCGTTACAACCTGGCGATGTTCCTGATACTTTCGCGAATGTAAATAATCTTAAGAGTGACTTTAATTATAAACCTTCTACTCCAATTGAACAAGGGGTGAAGAATTTTATTGAATGGTATAAAAATTATTACAAAATATGATCAATAAAGTCAAAAATTTGAAAATAGCTATAATTGGCCTTGGCTATGTTGGTTTACCACTTGCCCTAGCATTTTCAAAAAAAAAATCTGTGGTTGGTTTTGATACTAATAGGCAAAGAGTAAAAGAATTAAATTTTGGAATAGACAAAAATTTAGAGTTTAAAAGAAAAAATTTTAAAACTTCAAAAAAATTATTTTTCACTAACAATATAAATAATATTAAATCTGCTAATTGTTTTATTGTTACTGTTCCAACTCCAATAGATAAATTCAAAAAACCAGACCTCAGTCCATTATTAAATGCAACCAAAATTGTCGCTAAAATTTTAAAAAAAAAAGATCTTATAATATATGAATCTACAGTTTATCCTGGCTGTATTGAAGAGGAATGTGTTCCTCTTTTGGAAGGACTTTCTAAACTTAAATTTAACAAAGATTTTTATTGCGGATATAGTCCAGAAAGAATTAACCCGGGAGATAAAAAACATACTATCTCAAATATTAAAAAAATTACATCAGGCTCTACACCAGAAATTGCAACTAAAATAGATGAATTATATAACGAAATTATTACTGTGGGCACTCATAAAGCACCAAGCATTAAAGTTGCAGAAGCTGCAAAAGTTATAGAAAATACCCAGAGAGATTTAAATATCGCATTAATTAATGAGCTGTCCATACTTTTTAATAAATTAAACATTGATACTCAGGATGTTTTAGATGCCGCAAATACCAAATGGAATTTTTTACCTTTTAAACCTGGTTTAGTAGGAGGTCATTGTATTGGAGTAGATCCTTACTATCTTACTTTCAAAGCTAAAAAGATTGGCTATAAAACCAAGGTTATACTTTCTGGAAGAGAACTAAATGATAGTATGGGAAAACATGTTGCTTCAAAATTAATTTTAGCAATGAAAGATAAAAAAATAAAAATTAAAGGTTCTAAAATTTTGATAATGGGATTAACTTTTAAAGAAAATTGTGCTGATATAAGAAATTCTGGTGTCAAGAGTCTTTTTGATGGCTTGAAAAAATTTAATTGCAATTTAGATCTTCATGATCCTTGGACTAATAGTACTGATGTAAAAAATATATTTAATATTAATCCTCTTAAATCATTAAAAAAAAGGAATTATGATGGAATAATAATTGCAGTTGCGCACGATATATTTAAAGCAAAAGGTATTAATTTTATTCAAAATTTATGTAAAAAAAATAGAGTGATTTATGATTTAAAGAATTTATTTAAGTCAGACAAAGTTGATTTAAGACTTTAATAATTAATAACTCAAAAAAACTATTATGAGTAATTTAGATAAAAACACGGTCAAAAGTTTTAGCGATCAATGGGTTAAATATGACCAATCAGGCATGAATGATAAAGAAGCTATAAAGATATTTAAAAGTTATTTTTCTATATTTCCATGGAAAAAACTTAGAAAATCACCTGAGGGTTTTGATATGGGATGTGGAACAGGCAGATGGGCTAAATTTGTTGCCCCAAAAGTAAAAAAATTACATTGCGTCGATCCATCCAATGCAATCCAAGTGGCGAAAAAAAAACTTAAAAAATTTAAAAATATTGAATATCATCAAAGATCATTAGATAATAGTGGTCTAAAAAAAAACTCTCAAGATTTTGGATATTTGTTAGGTGTTTTACATTATGTACCTGACGCACGTAAAGCAATGAAATCATGTGTAAAATTATTAAAACCTGGCGCACCAATACTTTTTTATATTTATTACTCGCTTGAGAATCGTCCTTTTTGGTTTAAGGCCTTGTGGTACATAACTAATTTTTTGAGAATTATAATTTCAAGATTGCCAAAATTTTTAAATTTTTTAGTTTGTGACTTGATTACGTTAATTGTTTATTTTCCATTAGCAAAAATTTCACTATTTTTTGAAAGCATTGGATTAAATATCGTAAATTTTCCACTTTATTATTACAGAAATAGAAGCTTTTATGTTATGAGAACAGACTCGAGAGATAGATTTGGGACTCCACTAGAAAAACGTTATTCAAAGGAGGAAATATATCAAATGATGAAAGAAGCAAAATTAGAAAAAATAAAATTTAAAAAAACTGTTCCTTTCTGGACAGTAGTTGGACATAAAAAAAAATAAATTAACTCTTAATTTGATTATAGGAGAAAATTATTAAACTTTTAATTCTCATAAATAATTTAAGTTTCTTTTGTTCTCATCGATTACCTATCGCCGAAGCATCTAAGGCCAAAGGTATTGACGTAGTTATTGGATTTGGTGAGCAGGGAGGAGCTAATCCAAAGACATTGGAAGACAAAGGTTTTAAATTAAAGCAAATCCCTATTGAACGAGGTCGAATTAACCCATTAAAAGATTTAATATCATTATATTATATATGGAATTTTTTTAAGGATGAAAGACCAGATATTGTTCACTTAGTTACTATTAAACCATATCTTTATGGTGGAATTATTGCACGTTTAACAGGTGTCCCTTGTTTAGTTTCTGCAGTGTCTGGACTTGGTAGTTTATTTATTAGTAAAAACTTGAAGAGTAGATTTTTAAGATTGATACTTTATCCTTTTTTTAAAATAGCTTTTGGTCATTTAAATCAAAAAATTATATTTCAAAACAAAGATGATTCCAAGGTATTTGAAGATTGGGGTGTATTAAATTTTTTTAAAGTTCAATTGTTAAAGGGATCTGGTGTGAAATTAGAAAATTTTAACCAATATAATAATGAGCCAGTTGGAATGCCAGTTATTTGTTTTGCTGCACGTTTAATAAAGGAAAAAGGTATAAACGAATTTATTAATGCAGCAAAGATTCTTCACGAAAGAAAAATTAAAGCTAGGTTTCTTTTGGCAGGTGATTTAGATATTAATAACCCTTCAAGTATAAATCAAAATGATTTGGATAAAATAAAGAGAGAAGCATATGTTGAGGTTTTAGGATACCATAAAAACATAGAAAAATTATATAATATGTCTCATATAATTTGCTTGCCATCCTATCGCGAAGGTTTTCCAAAAAGTCTAATAGAAGCAGCAGCCGCAGGTAGAGCAGTTGTAACAACAGACGTTCCAGGTTGTCGTGACGCAATAATTCCTAATAAAACAGGTTTGCTTGTACCAGTTCAAAATTCAAAAAAATTAGCTGATGCATTGCAGTGGTTGATTGAACATCCTGAGGATAGATTAATGATGGGTCAAGCTGGAAGAAAATTTGCTGAGAAAGAATTTGCAATTGAAAAAATTGTTCAGCATCATTTAGAAATATATGAAGAGTTATTAGAGAACAAATCATTTACAAAAACTAATTAATCTTAAAAACTCTGTCGTGACAAAATTTTATAATTTAAATTTATATTTTTTAAAAATAAATTTATTTATTATATTTTATTAAATTGTTCCTAAATATCAAAAAAACTATGAAAAGAGTAATAAATAAAATTAACGAAATGAATGGATTGAAAATTAAATAAGAAAAATATCCTAAAAAAAATAAAATTAAATTTAATAAAAATATAAAAGTATTTGTAAAAAAAATTGAATTAGTTTTTTTTAATAAAAAATGATGTAGATGGTCTTGACCTGCTTTAAATAGGCTTTGATTATTTTTTAATCTAATTAGATTTATAGATAAAAATTCATAGACAAAAATTACCACAGACCAGGCAAGTAAAATTGGATGAATTACATTTTTTTTGGC
>MDTG01128913.1_pt1 | contig 11060 bp, 4 predicted proteins | sample 811421 | NCBI WGS metagenome assembly MDTG01 (sample SAMN05326645, study PRJNA326480) | marine metagenome | isolation source: seawater | place: Pacific Ocean: South East | collected 2011 | reverse complement strand
TTTTTTCATTGGCTTCTTCTTCAAAATGGCTTGAAACTTCTTCGATAAATGGAATTAAATCAATTTTTGAAGCATTTACAGACATCTTATTGAATTGTAGTTTTCTAAAATCCATAAGCTCATTTATGAGTCTAGATAATCTATTTGAGTTCTTATGAATAATTTCTAATTTATTTTTTGTCGCTTCAGACAGACTGTTAAAATCTCTTTTAATTATATCATTTAAAGGATTTAGAATTAGTGTTAATGGAGTTCTAAACTCATGAGATATATTGGTGAAGAATTGTATTTTTTTTGAATTTAAAGCCTCTAATTGCTTATGCTCTTCTCTTTCAAATTTTAATGTTCTTCTTTCTCTTATTCTTTCAATAATAACTCTGTAAGATAAATATGATATAATCATTAAAGTTAAAAAGTAAATTAACCAAGCAAGATTACTATTCCACCAAGCAGGTAAAATTTCAATATTGAGTTCTGTAGGTGTTTCATTCCAAAGACCATCATTGTTAGAAGCTTTAACTTTAAAATTATAATTACCAGCAGGAACATTAGTGAAAGTAGCGTTAGTTTTTGAACCTACATAATTCCATTTTTCATCAAAACCCTCAAGTAGATATGCATACTGATTATTTTCGCTTCTCGTGTAATTTACTCCAACATATTCTATACTAAAGAATGATTGATTGTAATTTAGGGTTAGCTTATCAGTCATACTTAAGGACTTCTCTAAAGGAGATTTTGATTCATGTATTGGTACTGATTTATTTGCTAGTTTAAGGTCCTTTAAATATACTTGTGGTAACTCTTCATTGTACTTAATCTTATCTGGATTAAAATAATTCACCCCATTTAAACCACCAAAATATAATAAATCAGCATCATTAAATACAGAATTGTAGTTAAACTTATTTGAAGTTAATCCGTCATCTTTATTAAAATTAGTAAACAGATTTTTATTAGTATTTAACTTTGTTAACCCATTGTTTCCTGAAATCCATATGTGTCCGTTTATATCTTGAGTAATTGATGATACTGATTCATGAATAAAGCCATTATCATTATTATACCAAATAATTTCATCGTTGTTATAATTGTATTTAAACAAGCCATAATCAAGAGAACCTATCCATATATTATTTAGGTCATCTTCAAATAAACTAAATACTATAGTAGAACTAATGTCTTCACCTAGAATTGTCTTAAATCTATCGTTAAATGGAGTTATATTAAAATTTTTATTTCCATCTTTATTAATTCTATATAATCCTGCTCTAGTACCAATCCATACATTGTCTTTGTTATCAACTAATACTTTACGAATATTACTGGTATTAATATTATGTTCAACAAATTCTGAACTGCTGTAATGTCTAACTTTATTAGTGTAAATGTTGTAAGAGTGTAAACCACTAAAAAATGTACCTATCCATATATTACCTTTGGAATCTTCAGCAAAGCTCATGACTTTGTCAGATTTTAATTTGCTGTTAATCGATTTAATGTTTTTAAATTTCTTGCTATTTTTTTGTAAAACATAAAATCCAGACTCCCAAGTTCCAATTAAAATATTACCTCTTGAATCTTTATAGATTGAAGTTGTTTCAAGTTTACTTAGCCCATTTGCTATGTTATTATTTTTATTAATTAAGTTGGTAAATCTCCCTGTTTTTTCATTATAAACATCTACACCACTCTCTGTAGTACTTAACCATAATCTATCCTTGTCATCTTTGATAATTCCGGTTACTGAACTTGAGCTTAGTGAATTTGAGTATCCTGAAATACTACTTATTGATTTAAATTTATTGTAATTGTCGTTATATACATCAATTCCATTATTATAATATCCTAGCCAAATTCTGTTTTTGTTATCTGTATAAATGGACCATATTGAGTTTGACTTAATTCCGTTAGGGATGTTTTTATCAAATTTATAGTTAACTATTTTATTGTTTTCAATATCAATTTCAAATAATCCATCGTTCTCAGTTCCACATAATATACTACCATTTTGCTTTAGAGAAAGAGACAAAACTCTCTTCTTAGTAATAGATATTTTTTTGATTATATAAATATCATTTTTTTTAGATATTTTAATTAGACCTTTACTAGAAGTTCCAAGCCATATATTTTTATTACTATCAATTAATACTGATTCTATTGATGAATTAATAACCTCGTATCTGTTACTTAAATCAAATTTAGCTGGCTGTAAAACATCAGAATATGGTTCGAAGGTCATTAAGCCGTGATTTGTTCCTACAAAAAACTGTCCATCACTTGTTTTAACAATTGAATTAATCAATAAACTGGAAATAAGATTGTTTGACTTGTAAATAATTCTTTTAAACTTATAATTGTTCTTATTGAACTTTAGGAGTCCATTTTGATGAGTACCAACAATTAAAGTACTGTCGTTAAGTTCATTAATCGCATGAGTGGCAAATTTAACTTCTTGGCCATTTTCTGTGAAGCTAATAGAACTAAATTTGTCAAGATCACGGTCGTAAACGTTAAGACCTTCCTGAGTTCCAGCCCATATATTGTTGTCAATATCTTTTAGCAAAGTGTGGATGAATGAACTATTTAGAGAGTTCGTTTTGTTAATAGCTTCTTTTTTGTAGGTCTTAAAGTCTAAACTATTGTACTTAAAAACTCCGTCTCCAGATGATCCTAACCAAAGCATACCGTCATTATCTTTAATAATTGTAGAAATAGTAGTTTGATTTATATCATCGCTTAATGGAATAAATTCATAATCATTTTGATACTGAGTAAATACTATATTTATTAGAGAAATATATAGAAATAAGAAAATGTGATATTTTAAATTACTTTTCATTCAATCAATGATAATTATCTTTTAGCTAAATTCAAATTTTTTTAAGTAATAAATTAAAAGATTTCAAAATATATAATATCATTTTTTAAATTTGATAATTGTATTTTTTTATTTGCTTCAAAAATTATATTAATTGACTTATGAATGACAAATAATTTATCATTTGAAAATTAATATTTCTTACTTTTATTATACATTGAATAAAATTATCGAAATGAGGGCAAATTTAAATATTGTAGGAAAACTAAGTTTAAAAGTTTTGTTCGGTAAAATAATACTGTTAGTCTTCCCTTTATCTTTTTTTAGTTTTATTTCCTCTTCTGAGATTAATACTAAAGAGATTTTTAAAGAAGAAAAACCTAACTTTATTTTTTATCTAGCAGATGATCAAGATAAATTAGATTATGGAACTTATGGAAATCCAAATGTTGAAACAACAGCTGTTGACAGGCTAGCCACAGAAGGCATTAAATTTAATAATTTTTATACAGGACAGGCTATATGCGCACCTACAAGATCGCAGATATTTACTGGAAAATATCCTGTAAAAAATGGATGTTTTGCCAATCATATAGGCGTAAAACCTGGAATGGAGACAATAATTTCATATTTAGAAAAAGAAGGCTATGATGTTGTTCTTGCTGGTAAAGGCCATGTTAAACCAAATTCCGTATTCAAATGGTCTAAATATCTAGATTTAATTAAAATTGGAAATTCTAAACCTAGGTATTTACCCATTTCTAAAATTGAAAATTATTTATCTGAAATTAATAAGCCTTTTTGCATAATAATAGCCTCAACATTTCCTCACGGTCCATTTCCAGATTCAAATGATTATACCAATCAAGATATTTTTAAACTTCCTTACACAGGTAAAAATATACCTAATTATAAAACAGGCTATTATCAAAATATTAAAGAAGATAACTCTCAAATTAACAAAATTTTGAATATTGTAGATAGATATGATTTAAAAAATAATTCTTTATTCATATATGCTGCAGATCACGGAATTTCTGGAAAATGGGGGCTTTCAGAACAAGGACTTAAAGCTCCTTTTATTGTGAGATGGCCTGAAAAGATTAAAGCTAATGTTGAATCAGATGTTATTCTTTCATTTGTTGATGTAGTTCCTACATTTCTAGACATTATTGGAGCAGAAATCTCTGATGATATTGATGGATCAAGTTTTTATAAAACTTTATTGGGTGATAATAAAGAGATACACGAATATATATATGGATTATCTACCATGCAAAATATCCAAAAATGTAAAGTATTCCCATCCAGAATGGTAAGAGAAAAGAGATTTAAATATATTAAAAATTTCAATTCGATTGAAGTTTATAAAAATAACTTTGGAAATAATGAAGTTGTTAATCAGTTTATTGAAATTGGAGCAAATTCATATCCAGATAAACCTTTTGAAGAACTCTATGATTTAGAGAAAGATCCTTTTCAGAAAAACAATTTAGCTAATGATATTAAATATTTACAAGTAAAAAATAAACTTGAGTTAGCTCTTAAAAAATGGATGATTTCTCAAAATGATATTTTAATAACACATAAAATGCCTCTAATAAAACCAACTTTACATCCTCTGGATCGAAATTCTAAATGGAATAATGTTAGTGTAGATTTAGAAAATAAATTAAAAGAAAATGATTATATCAAATTACACTATTAATAATTTTTTAAAAGTATTATTATCTATAGCTTTTATTTATTCGTTAGATTCTTATTGTAAAACATCAGATGAAAAATTAAATGTTATATGGATTTCTTGTGAGGACATGGGGCCAGTTTTAAGTACTTATGGAGTTAAAGAAATTTCAACCCCTAACATTGATAAATTAGCTGAAGAAGGCATTAAATACACTAACGCTTATTCCACAGTTGGAGTTTGTGCTCCAAGTAGATTTTCTATAATTACTGGGATGTATCCTGCTAGATTAGGAGCTCACAATATGAGAACAGGTAATTTCTATACCTACAAAGATCCAGATAAGTTAACTTATAAGCAGAATAAAGGAGTTGTTGATAAATCTGGAATAAATGTTCCTGAATATGAAGTTGTTACTCCAACTAACATTAAAGCTTTTACAGAGTATTTAAGAAATGAAAATTACTATTGCATTAATAATAATAAATGTGATTATCAATTTAATTCTCCATTTACTGCTTGGGATGAAGTTAGTGGTAATATTTCTTATGAGGATAGACCTGAAAACACCCCTTTTTTTTACGTAAAAAATTTAATGGTTACCCATGAATCTAGAATATGGTTACGAAAAAATGAACCTATTACAGTTGATAAAAATATTTTAAAAATTCCTGCTTACTACCCTGATATTCCAGAAGTTAGAAATGATATAGCAATTAAATATTCTAATATTCAGGAGATGGATAGACAAGTAGGTGAAATAATTAGTGATTTAGAAAAGAATGACCTTTTAGACAAAACCATAATATTTTTCTGGAGTGATCATGGCGGAAATCTTCTTAGACAAAAAAGAGCTGTTGGAAACAGCGGATTAAAGGTTCCTTTAATTATTAGGTTTCCTGACGGTTACAGATCTGGAGAAGTTGATACTAGAATTGTATCATTAATGGATTTGGGTCCAACCACAATGTCTATTTTAGGTATCAAACCACCTTCTTTTTTGGATGGTAAGGCTTTTTTGGGTAAGTATAAAACAAAACCAAGAAATTATGCTTTTGGATCAGCTGACAGGTTTGATGAATCCACTGACATGCAAAGGTCTGTTATTGATGGTAGGTTTGTTTATATTAAAAATTTCATGCCTGAACTTCCATTAATATATAGAAATAAATATCGAGAACAAGTATCAATGAATAAAAAAATTATTCAGATGGATAAAGATGATGAATTGATTGGAGATTCAAAATATATCTTTATGAAATCTAAACAAGATGAAGAATTATATGATTTGAAATTTGACCCATACGAAGTTAATAATATTGCAAATAACCCTGATTATAAAGATAAGTTGATTGAATTAAGAAATGCTTTAAACTCTTGGCAATATGAAATTGATGATAAGGGTTTTATAAATGAATCAAAACTTATAAATGAATTTTGGCCAAATATGACTCAGCCTGTTACCAAACCAGTAGAAATTACTGTTTCAGACAATGTTATTTCTCTTAAATGTGAAACAATGGGAGCATCCATTGGATATCAAATTGGAGCTCAAATTGGCTCACAAAATTGGAAATTATATAACAAGCCTTTTAATCTTTTATCTAATCAGAAATTAGCAACTAGAGCAATTAAAATTGGTTATAAAGCTTCAACTATATCAAACATTAATTAAATTTAACAATCAATAATTTTGTGTCACTTAGTTTTTAATCTCAAATATTATATTAATCGCTCTAATTTTACTATATTTTTTTTCAATATTAATTTATTTTAGTTGTATGAAATATAAATTCAAACTAATCTTATTAATTGTTGTATTAAGTTTTAACAGCAATACTATTCTTGGACAAACCAACGAAAAGCATAATTTTCTTTTTATTTCAGTTGATGATTTTAGACCTGAGATTAATTCTTATGGAGTTAAAAAAATGATTACTCCAAATATTGATAAACTAGCTTCAGAAGGAATACAGTTCAATAATGCATTTACTAATATTGCAGTATGTGGTGCTAGTCGCGCTAGTTTAATGACTGGAATAAGACCAAGTCAATCTCGTTTTAATGATTACACCTCAAGAGCTTCGATTGATACACCTGATGCTATTTCTCTAAATCAAATATTTAAAGAAAACGGATACGAGACAATTTCTTATGGGAAAATTTATCATCACTCAGATGATACAGCTGAGTACTGGACAGAAACCGATGGTGGAGCTCACCAAGCTGATTATCAAGACCCAGTCTCTGTTGAAAGAAAGCGTAATGGAGAAATTGGTGAACATGGTAGAAAAGGTCCCGCTTTTGAATATCCTGATGTAGATGATTATGCATATAATGATGGGAAAATCACAAAAAGAGCTTTAAATAAGCTTAAAATTTTAAAGGATGAAAATAAACCATTTTTTATGGCTGTGGGATATGTTTCTCCCCACTTACCGTTCATCCAACCAAAGAAATATTGGGATATGTATGATCATAGTAAAATTCAATTAGCTGACAATCCTTATCAGCCAACAAACTCTCCTTACATAGCAATGCATGCTCAGCATGATTCTGCAGAGCTACGTGGGATGTATTTAGACATTCCAAGTGAAGGATTATTAAGTGATGAGCTTTCTAAAAATTTAATACACGGTTATTATGCCAGTGTTACTTACATGGATGTACTTATTGGTGAATTAATTAATGGATTAGATGAATTAGGTTTGAGAGAAAATACAACAATAGTTTTGTGGAGTGATCACGGCTATTTTTTAGGAGAACACGGATTTTGGTGTAAGCACAGTACATTTCAAGAAGCAGCGAAAATTCCATTTATAATTTCTTCACCAAATTATGTGCAAAATAAAAAGACCGACTCTTTCACAGAACTTGTCGATCTTTACCCAACCTTATGTGAAATTGCTAAGATAACTCCACCAAGTTATATTCACGGAAAGAGTTTAACTCCAGTATTAAAAAACCCGTCAATTAGTTTAAAGAATGAAATTTACACTCGCTATAAAGAAGGAGAAGCAATAGTGGATAAAAACTACTCATACACTGAATTTTATAGGGGTGATAAATATTTAGGAAATATGCTTTATGATATGAACAAAGACATAAAGCAAAATACTGATATCGCTAAACTTCCAATAAATAAAGGCTTAGTAAAAAAATACAGTGAAAAATTACAAATTATGAGAGATTTTGTTAATAAAGATTATTTGGAAAATAAATAATATTTTAATCAATAAGAATATGAGTTTTAGTAACTTATTTTGTAATATAAAGTTGATCACTTTTTTTTTATTTTTTACTCCAATTATATTAGTTTTTTCTCAAGAATTATATGTTTCTCAGCCGCTAGGCTCAGATTCTAATTCTGGTTCAGAATCCTCTCCCTTCAAAACAATAAATAAAGCAATCTCTGAGTCAATCCCTGGTACAACAATCTTAGTTATGGATGGTTTGTATCAAAATAATAATTATGGTAGTGGTTTAAATGGAACATCATTAAATAATAGTCCTGTCGTAAATTTTAATCAATCTGGAACAAATGGATCCCCAATAATTTTAAAAAATCTAAATGGTCATTCACCAAAGATTCAATTTGATGGAGCTGGTGGTATAAGACTACCAAATGGAGTTAACAATATTATCATAGAAGGTTTTGAAATTGAAGGCCCTTCCGCTTCAATAACTTACGAACAGGCTATTGCAGATAGAGAGTATAAAATTTCAGTTGCAGAAGATGATGATGATAATACTTCTTATAATCATACATATTTTTCAGGAAGGGGAATATGGGGTTATGGTCCACATAATAATATCATAATTAGAAACAATGTTGTTTATAACACTCCTGGATCAGGAATTCGTTTCAATGATAGTGATTATATTACGATTGAAAATAACACTGTTTACAATACTACATGGTGGACTTCTTCAGCATCTAGTGCTGTTGTTTATGCTGAATCTATTTCAGCTGAAGGAGATAATGGTTCTGAAGTGAAAATGATTATGCGTGGAAATATTGTTTACAACAATTGGAATAGAATACCTTTTTATGTAACTCAACTTCCAGATAATAATGGAAATGTAGGTGGAAATTATGGAACAGCCAGTCAAGATTATATTTTAGATGGTCAGGGTCTCTATGTAACTAGAAGTGACCCAGGATATGCAGGAACCTTTCTATTTGAGAATAATATATGTGTTAATAATGGAAAAAATGGTATCAATTTTGATCATTCTGATTCAGCATCTGCTATTTATAGAAATAATACCCTTTATTTCAATGGTGTTCATAACATTGTTCAAATGCAAGAACATGGTGAGTTATTGCATGTAGGTAGCAATAAAGTAGCTGGAATTAAGGCAAATGGTGTTTTCAATGCTACTGTAGTTAACAATATTATAGTTACTAGAGACAATGAATATTCAGCACTAGCTTTTAATGATATTACAGGAACTAGATTAGCTGTTAATAATATTTTTCAAAATGGTACCTATGCATGGCCTGCTACTCAAGAAAATAATTTGATAAATGTTGATCCACTTTTTGTATCGGCTCCTACATCTGTCAACGGATCTATAGATATTACAACAACAGATTTTTCACTTACATCAGATTCTCCTGCAATTAATGCAGGTAATTCAAATCATTCACCCTTAATTGATATTATAGGAAATCTAAGACCATCCACTCCAAATTCTATATCGTCATCAAGTTTTGAAGATACTACTGATGATTGGACGGGTTTTGGAGCAACAATCACTCCTAGTTATAATGATTCTTTTTCAGGAAATAGTAGTTTATTGATTACTGATAGAACATCAAACTGGCATAGTCCAAAATTAGTATTAACAAACTTATTGACAGTAGGAGAGAGCTACACATTTTATGTTTGGGTTAAATTATCAGATGGTATCTCAGGGACAACACAGATGACAATAAAAAACACTGATCAAAACACATATAATAATTTAACATCTTCAGTAACAGCTTCAAGCGAAGAATGGTTACAACTTAGTGCAGATTATACACACGAAACATCAGACAACATGTTTCTTTATGTAAAAGGCCCTGTAGTTAATGATGGAGTTGGCGGAGACTATTATATAGATGATTTTTCATTAGTTGAACAAGGTTTGCCAGCCGTAGACTTTTCAAATATTGATGACATTGTAGATATAGGTGCATATGAATTTATAGATTCAACTTTTTCTGTTGGTAATGATGATGAGATCATACCAAATATAATTTTGTCCCCAAATCCTGCTAATGATATTGTTTTTGTTTATGTTACAGATTCAAATAGCAGAATTGATTTATTTGATTTATCAGGAAAACAATATCATGTTAGCTATAATTATTTGAATTCCAAAGTTATTTCACTCAATGTGAGTAATTTAAATAAAGGATATTATTTTATAAGATTATATAGTTTACAAAATAATTCATATAAATTGTTGAAGCTCTTAAAAAAATAAATTATTAATTATTTTATAACTTAGAATATGAAAATAAAATTAAATAATTTCAATATAATATTGATTTTAAGTATTATTTTTTGTGGTTTTTCTTATGGAAACAATTTAAACTCTTCAGATTCACTTAAAAAATATTTTAGTAGTTTTTTTAATATTGGTGCTGCAATAAATGAAGACATTATTTTAGGTTTTGATAATGAATCTAAAAGACTAGTTGAGACACATTTTAATTCAATCACACCTGAAAATTCACTAAAATGGATGTTTATTCAACCTTCTCCAAACTACTTTAACTTTACTGTTGCTGATAAATATGTCAATTTTGGCACAAAAAACAACATGCATATTGTTGGTCACGCACTTGTTTGGCATTCACAATTAGCTGACTTTATGCAAAATATTGAAAGTGAAGCAGAAATGACTAAGCATTTTGAAAACCATATCTACACATTGGTTTCAAGGTACAAAGGAAAAATTAACTCATGGGATGTAGTTAATGAAGCTTTTAACGAAGATGGTTCAATGAGGGAATCTGTTTTTTACAAACTTTTAGGTAAAAATTATATAGAGAAAGCTTTTAAATTAACCCATAATGCTGATCCAAACGTAGACTTAATCTACAATGATTATAATTTATATAAGAAAGAAAAAAGGGATGGTGTAATCAATATGGTAAAGCAAATGAAGTCGAAAGGCATTAAAATTGATGCTGTTGGAGTTCAAGCACATTGGAGTTTAAATCAACCTTCATTATATGAAATTGAACAAATTATATTGGATATCTCTAAATTAGGAGTTGATGTAATGTTTACAGAATTAGATATTTCAGTTCTGCCTAGCCCATGGGAGCAAGTAGGGGCAGAGGTTAGTCAAAACTTTTCAAGGTTTGAAGGGGACCCTAAAATGGACCCTTATACTGACAAATTACCCAAATCTGTTCAAAATAAATTAGCCAAGCGATATAAAGATATTTTTGACTTATTCATAAAACACAGTGATAAAATCAGTAGGGTTACATTTTGGGGAGTAATGGATAAGCATTCTTGGTTAAATGACTTTCCAATAAAAGGTAGAACA
>MDTG01034188.1_pt1 | contig 11060 bp, 7 predicted proteins | sample 811421 | NCBI WGS metagenome assembly MDTG01 (sample SAMN05326645, study PRJNA326480) | marine metagenome | isolation source: seawater | place: Pacific Ocean: South East | collected 2011 | reverse complement strand
CCTGCAATTCATTATAGTTACATATGCAAATGCGGCATGAAGATAAAAGATGGTAAAACTATGTCATGTCCATCATGTTCATAGAAATATATTTTTTAGGATAAATAGGTATGTGTGGTATTTCAGGAATAATGTATACGCATGCAAATCAGCAAATTTCAACTATCAGCAAGTTAATGAATCAGCAGTTAACTCACCGTGGTCCTGATGCTAGCGGCCACTGGGTAGCGACCAACAACAAGGTTGCATTAGCTCACAGAAGACTATCAATTCTTGGACTAGGCGTTGATGGAAATCAGCCTATGTCTTCAAAGTGTGGAAGGTTTGTAGTAGTTTTTAATGGTGAGATTTATAATTTTCTGGATATTAAAAAAAAATTACAATTAGAAGGTCTAAACAGCGGATCAGACACAGAAGTTCTCATTGAGGCCATTTCAAAAATAGGGATTGCTAAAACCTTAGCCATTGTAAATGGGATGTTTGCTTTTGCTATATGGGATAAAAAAAAATTATGCATGACTTTGGCTAGGGACAGAATGGGTGAGAAGCCACTCTATTATAGCATTCAAAATAATTCATTAATCTTTGCATCTGAATTAAAATCTTTAACCAAAGCAAGTGGGTTTGAGTTTGAAATTTGTGCAAATGCATTAAATCTATATTTCGAACATGGTTATATACCTGGGCCACAATCTATTTATAAAAAAGTTAAAAAATTACCTCCTGGTCATGTGATGGAATTTTCTCAAGAGAATTTAATGCATTCAGGTGTTACTGCGCAGTCGAAATCTTTCTGGGAACTAAGAGATTCGCTCGATTTAACAAGAAGAGATTTTTACAAGAAAAACCCACATGAAGCCATTAAAGATTTAAATTCTCTTTTAGGGCAATCAGTAAACAATCAAATGATTTCTGATGTTCCAATAGGTTCCTTTTTATCTGGAGGAATTGATTCATCTCTAATTTCAGCTTTGATGCAGAAAAACTCCATAGATCCAATTAATACTTTTTCGATTGGATTTCATGATAAAAGCTTTAATGAAGCTCACTACGCTAAAGAAGTTGCAAATTTCCTTGGTACTAATCATGTTGAACACTATGTATCTGCTGATGAGGCATTTGGAGTTATCCCAGATCTGGGTCAAATATATGATGAACCATTTGCAGATCCATCACAAATTCCTACATTCCTTGTTTCTAAAATTGCTAAACAAAATGTTACTGTCGCTTTATCAGGAGATGGAGGTGATGAGTTATTTGGAGGCTACAATAGACATGCATTTTTAAAAATGTGGGAAACTTTTGAAGCTTTTCCATATCGAGTTCGTCAACTAACAGGAAAATTACTGAATGCAGGACAAAAAATGAAATTGTTTGATGCTTTGGAGAGCTTAGATTTTATAAAATTTTTACCAAAAAATTTTAATGATAAGGTTGCCAAAGTTTCAAATAGATTAATTGATATTCGTGACTCTCACGAGTTAATCAAAAGTTTGTCAAAGATTGAAAGCTCACATAGTTCAGTAATTAATGAAAATTTAATTTCGGAGAATTTAGAAATATTCCATAATTTTGAAACCTATCAAGGTTCTTTGATGGAGAAAATGACATATTTGGATGCAATGAAATATTTGCCCGACGATATTTTGGTAAAGGTGGACAGAGCATCTATGGCAAATAGTCTTGAAACCAGAGCTCCTTTTCTAGATTATAAATTAGTAGAGTTTGCATTTGGATTGCCAGAAAATCTAAAAATTAATAATGGAAGTACCAAGTGGATTTTAAGACAAGCTTTGTTCAGCATTGTTCCAAAAGAGCTTATCGAGAGACCTAAGATGGGTTTTGGTGTCCCTGTTGGTTCATGGATCAATGGACCATTAAAAGATTGGGCAAACTCTTTGCTCACCGAGGAGAAGTTAAACAGAGAAGGGCTATTGAACACAAAATTAATTCAAGATCGATGGTTGGCGCATCAACGAGGAATTGCTAATTGGGACTCATTTTTATGGAGCGTTCTTATGTTTATGTTATGGATGGATAGTCGATAGATGACTCTTTATGCGCTAATTTTTCTTTTTCCTGCATTGATGGCTATAGCGAATATGCAGCTAAGATCTCCATTATCAAAATTGTATTTTTATTTATATTGTTTTGTTCTTATCGTTTTTGTAGGCCTGAGATTTGAAAATGGAGTTGATTGGTGGAATTATCTTATCTTTCAGAGTGGTTATGAAGACATAGCATTTAAACAAATATTTGACGACCAGGATCCTGGGTATGGATTACTTAACTGGCTTAGCTATAAGTTATTTGATGGAAGTATATTCTTTGTAAACTTTGTTTCAGCAGCCTTTTTCATATCTGGCCTTGCAATTTTCTGTAAGGCAATGCCGTCTCCGTGGCTAGCATTAGCTATCTCAGTATCATTTTTAGTAATAGTTATGGGTATGAATTATACTCGGCAAAGTGCTGCTTTAGGATTTGGCTTGATCGCCCTTACCTCTCTTTTTAGGCAAAAAAATGTAATGTTTTTTGTATACATGGTTCTTGCTATAAGCTTTCATAAAAGTGCAATAGTCTTATTGCCATTAGCTATATTTGGATTAAAAAGTAGGCTAATAATTTTTGTAGCAGTTATACTTATGGCTCCATTTGTATATTATGCATTTATAAGTGCCTATATAGATGCAATGCTTGACTTATATCTAGGCTCTGGAGGCATGGATTCAAGTGGAGCCTTTGTTCGAGTTGCATTAAATTTTGTTGCATCAATTTTTTATCTTTTATTCAGAAAACAATTAAATCTGCCGCCATACATACAAACAATTTTTGATGCCATGGCTGCTATAAATTCCTTGCTGTTTTTGATGTTGTTTGTATTTCCATCAACTACTGTAATTGATCGTTTTGCTCTATTTTTTACTCCAATGCAAATATTTATGTTTTCTGCACTACCTTATATTTTTAAACCATTTCCATTATCAGCGTTTATTATTTTGATTGTATATGCTGCGCAACTTTTTATATGGTTGTCATTTTCAGTCTATGCGCCTCTGTGGATACCTTATAATTTTTGGATTTTTTAGAAGTGGACGAAAAGAAGAAAATTTTATTGTCCATTAACACCGTATGGAATGTAGTAAATTTTAGAGCAACGCTTATTCAATTCTTGCAGGATAAAAATTATGAAATTATTGTTTTAGCTCAATCCGATGACTACGATCAAGAATTATCTTTATTGAATGTTCAATTTATTTCCTTGCCAGTTAATAGCCAGAAACTTTCTATATTCAATGATCTTAAATTACTCATGATATACATTTGGTATTTCTATAAAATTAAACCAGATATCTATTTGGGCTTTACTATTAAACCTAATTTATATGGTTCCATAGCTGCAAACATATTCAATATTCCGATAGTAAATAATATTAACGGTCTTGGAAAAGCATTTAGTTCTAGTGGACTGCTTTCTAGATTTGCAAAATATGCATATACATTCGCTTTGAAGAAATCTAAAATTATTTTTTTTCAAAATCAAGAAGATAGGGATTTTTTTGTATCCATGAGAATTGTAAATGATTTTAATGCGGGCTTGCTACCTGGTTCTGGAGTAGACTTAGAAACATTTAATGAGGATTTATTTGACAAGACTCCCAATCAATCTTTTACCTTTCTCCTGATTGCAAGATTACTTAAAGAGAAAGGTATTTTTGAATATATTCAAGCTGCTCGATTAACGCTAAGAGATTTTCCTAATACTATTTTTCTATTAATGGGTATAATTGATGAAAACAATCCATCTTCTCTCTCTGCAAATCAAATTAATGATTGGCATGAGGAGGGTATTATCCATTTTTTGGGCGCTAAGGATGATGTTCGTCCGTATATTGCTCAATCCGATTGTGTTGTTCTTCCCTCATACTATAATGAAGGAACTCCAAAGTGCTTATTAGAGGCAGCATCAATGAGCAAGCCAATAATTACTACCGATTGGAAAGGCTGCAGAGATACAGTTGATCATGGAGTTAATGGTCTGTTATGCAAACCTAGAGACGTGCAAGATCTATATTCGTGTTTCAATCAGATGTTAGATATGAGCGAACTAGATATGCAGAAATTTAAATTTTCTAGCAGAGAAAAAGCTAAAATGTTTGATGAAAAAATAGTTTTTAACAAATACCTTGAATCTATAGAGGCAAATTTATGATTTTTATTTATGGCGCAGGTTATGTTGGATATTCACTAGCTTTACTACTTGCCCAAAGAAACCAAGTTATTATTTGTGATACTGACTCGGCAAAAGTTCAGAAAATCAATTCTCATGAATCGCCTATTGAAGAAGAGCAAGAATTTAAAAGTTTGATTTCTTCATGCAAGTACCCAATCCAAGCTTCAACAAATTTTTCTGAAAATATTGGCAAGGCGTCTATGGTCGTCATTGCGGTTCCTACTGACTTTGATACTACCACTCAACATTTTGATACCAGCATTGTAGAACTTTGTATTAAGCAAACAATTACAAATACTCAAAATATCCCAATTTTTATAAAATCTACTGTCCCTGTTGGTTTCACAAAAAGTATTTCAGATTTATATAGCTCAAATCAAATATTTTTTTCTCCTGAGTTTCTTAGAGAGGGAAAGTCTATATTTGATCATATTAATCCCTCGAGAATCATAATGGGGGGTCCTAAAAATGATCAATCCATCATTTTTGCAAATTATTTACTTGAGATTGCAGAAAAAAGTGATGTTCCCCTGATTTATACTAGCCCTTCAGAGGCAGAGGCCATAAAATTATTTTCGAATACTTACCTCGCAATGAGAGTTGCATTTTTTAATGAGCTGGACACTTATGCAGATATCTTTTCGCTAAGCTCCCGAGAAATAATTAATGGCGTTTGTTCAGATCCAAGAATTGGCGAGGGCTATAATAATCCTTCATTTGGTTACGGGGGCTACTGCTTACCAAAAGATACTAAACAACTTCTTGCAAATTACAAATTAGTTCCACAAAATATCATTCAGGCAATAGTTGAGTCTAATACTACAAGAAAAGATCATATTGCTAATCAAATTATTAAGCAAAATCCTAAGGTAGTTGGAGTCTATAGGCTTGTTATGAAAAAAAACTCACAGAACTTTAGGGTATCGAGCATTCAGGGGATTATGAAACGCCTTAAGGCAAAAGGAATAGAGGTAATTTTATTTGAGCCACTATTACAAGAGCTCAAATTTTTTAATTCAAAAGTCATCACTGATTTTTTTGAATTTGCGCAAGCTTCTAATATTATTTTAGCAAATCGTATGGATGATGAGCTCATTCCTTATCAGGATAAGGTTTATACAAAAGATTTATTTGGTAATGATTGAGGTTAATATAGCTCCTAAATAGTTTTGAATTATAAATTTTTTATATCCCTGTAGTAGCAAAGGTGATAAAATTAATCAAAAATTACCTTATCCCTTATGCGTAAAATTCAGCTTGTCCTAGTACTTTTAGCAACATCTTCAATTTCTGTTTTTTCTCAGGTTCCCGATGAAGATTTTCTAGCCAGCTTAAGTGAGGAGGTTGGCAGGGATTTAAATGCAGAAAATGAAAATCGTTTTCCAAAGGCTGGCGAAATTGCAAAACTTCATAAATATGACATAACGGTTGATAGTAATAGGAAAGCTTTAGATGAATTGCAATTAAACATTGATGATTTGCGCAAGAAACTTTCTCAAAATGAGCAATCCTACGATGCCAGTACTCAACTAAGACGTTTCGGAGATGTTATTTTTAGCTCTCTTCAATCATCTTTTATGCCAATTAATCTCCCTAACTTAGACCCAAATTATATTCTTGATTATGGGGACATCCTTCGAGTTCAGGTAACAGGAAAAATGTCCTTAGATTTAAAGGTTGATGTTAATAGAGACGGGTCTATCTCCATTAAAACTGTAGGTAAGGTTTATGTTGCTGGATTAAGCTTAGATGAAGCATCCAAGGTAGTATCTGCTAAGGTTAAAAGCTATATTTTAGGCACAGACGCTGCTGTCTCTTTAGTAAACATTCGAGACGTACAGGTAATTTTATTGGGGGCTGTAAATTCTCCTGGAGTCTATACGGTATCTGGAAACTCCAATGCGCTTCATGTGCTTAATGCTGCTGGCGGAATAGCAGATCATGGATCATTTAGAGATATTAAAGTAAGCAGAGATAACAAAGTAATGAATAATATTGACCTATATGATATTTTTATTTTTGGAAAAAATACCTCCCTTCCAAGATTACGCTCAGGTGATGTCATATTTGTGAAACCAAAAAATGGAGAAGTTGCTATATCTGGTGGTGTTAGCAACCCTATGATCTATGAGATTCTTGAAAATGAAACTATAGCTGATGTAGTTAATTTTGCTGGAGGTTTTTCGAAGACTGATAAGAGTGATCCTCGAGTGATAGTTACAAATAGAGCTAATAATTCGAGTGTAAATGGCTCTTATCAAACTCTTCTTAGCGATGATTTATCTCAACGTCTTGCGAAGGACAACGATAATATTTTTATACCATTTTACAGACAGAATTTTATTCCGAGCAGGTCAGTAACAATTTCAGGCATGGTGAAATATCCTGGAACATACTACATAGACGAGGGCGATAGGCTGTCAAAGCTTATCGATTTAGCTGGAGGTATTAAAGATAATGCCTATACTTTTGCAGGTACTTTATTGAGACAGTCTACCAAAGATGTTCAAGAAGCGTTCTATAAAAAAACTTATCAAGATACTATTACTTTTTTAGCAGCTAATCTTGGAAACCAATCAACAGGAGTATATAACGCTTCATCAGATGGCGCTTTAAAAATTATTTTAGAGGAGTTGAGATCGCGAGAACCAACTGGAAGGGTGATTGCTGAGTTTGACCCTTATGTATTAAAAAATGATCCAGGTAAAGATACGTTATTAGAGCATGGAGACAAAGTGAACATACCTCCGTTTACAGATTATATTTTTCTGTTAGGGGACTTCAAAAATCCTGGCGTTCATAAATATAACAGTTCATTATCAGTATCTGATTATGTTAAGCAAGCTGGGGGTTTCTCTAAATTTAGCGATAAATCTATTCTTATCGTTGATCCTAATGGTGTTTCTCAGGAGGTTAAGCCTGCTTTTTTTGGAAAATATATTAGCGATCATGATATATATCCTGGTTCAGTAATCTTGGCTACTAGAGAAGTTGGTAAGGTCAGAGGCTTAAATTATGCAACTACAGTTGCGCCAGTTATTAGCAGTCTAGCTATTTCTCTTGCCTCACTTAACTCTATTGTAGATAATTAATATTATCGTAAGTGCTTAGGTCGGGATATAGTTTTATTTTGCGCTTTAGTGCCATTCTGGTTTTCTTTTTCCTGTCTTTTGATGTTAGGTCTTCACTAGATAACTACATATATCCAAAAAGCTCTCCAAGTTATTCTAACTATGGGACAATTGGTTTGATTCAAATGCCAACTGCAAGATCTCTTTCTGCGGGAACAATCGCATTTTCGTGGACAGACAATAAACCTTATCAACGAGGATCCATTTTGGCTTATCCATTCAACTGGCTTGAAGCCTCATATCAATATACTGATATGGAAAACGCTTTATATAGTGATGTGGCTGCGTTTAGTGGGGATCAAACATATAAAGATAAAAGCTTTGATGCTAAATTTATTATTATGAGAGAAACTAGAAATCTACCAGCAGTAGCAGTGGGATTTAGGGACCTTGCAGGTTCAGGTTATTTTTCATCAGAATATATAGTTGCAACAAAAAAGATTAAAAATATTGACTATACCTTTGGTCTCGGATGGGGATATTTGGGAGAGGATTATGGCAATCCATTTATTAGAATTGATGAAAGTTTTAGGGAAAGAACCAAAAAAAGTGATACTGCAGGAGGGGAGTTTAATCCAGGATCTTACTTTAGTGGCCCGATGGGAGCCTTCGCAGGAATCGAATTATATATTCCCAATGTAAAGGGACTAAGATTTAAGCTTGAGTATGACGCAACTGATTATGATGAAGAGGGTTTTTCAGATCCATCCAATCCTTTTTATCTATATGATATTGATCCTCAAGAAACAAAACTAAATTTTGGTTTTGTCTATCCTGTAAATGATAGCTTTAAAGTAACACTGGGCTATACAAAGGGCAACACCTTAAGTTTTGGCTTCTCCTTAAAAGCAAATTTTGCAAAAAAAGATGCAATCATTAAGATGAATGATCCATATGTTTCAACTCCAGATGCAGATGCTTGGAGAGATAAAGCAGAGGAGAGAGAATTATATGCATACCGTATTGCGCTTGATAGATTAGGAAAGAAAAGGTTTTATTTGCAGCGTGCAAGTATGGACGATGATCAAACAGAGATTGAAATTGCATACACTCAATCTAAGTATATAAGTGCTGGAAGGGCAACTGGAAGAATATTAAGAACCTTGGATGAGGTCATGCCTAGAAGTATTGAAACTTTCAAACTAACAAATTTAAATGGAAACATTGCTACTACTTCAATAGAAGTTCCAAGGGCATCAATATCTCGCTATGAACCAGGAAATAATACTGAGCTTCTAAAAAGAGAGGTGAAATTTACCGAAAAAGCTTACAGGCCAGAAACTTATAAGTATAGACCTGATGATAGGTTGCCGACAAACCTTTGGAAAATAACGCCTGCGATTCGGTCGCAAGTTGGTGGACCAGATGGGTTTTATTTTGGAGAGCTGGCGCTCGCATATCACTCTGAGCTTATTTTGAAAAAAGGATTCAGTATTGCAACTGTTGCAACTTTAGGTCTATATGACACTTTTGGAGAGCTTAGGCAAGCTTCGGACAGCATCTTACCTCATGTCAGAACTGACATTGTTCAGTATCTTCAGTCTAGTAGAAAAGGTCATATTCGTCATTCTGCCTTTAATTGGTTTTTTCAGCCGAGTAAAAATTTATATACTAAAATTTCAGGAGGCATACTTGAAGAAATGTTTGTAGGTATTGGAGGGGAGGTCTTGCATAGAAATACTTTTTCAAATTTTGCAATTGGTGCTGAATTGTGGGCAATTCAGCAAAGAGATTATCGTATGCTTTTCCAGCTTAGAGATTATAAGACAACAACCGGCCATATTAATCTATTTTATGAAGAACCAAGATCTAAGCTCATTTTTGCGTTAAAAGGTGGAAAATTTATGGCTGGGGATTCAGGCATAAATATTGATGTATCTAGAAAATGGCCATCTGGTTTGAGAATGGGGATATTTGCCAGTAGAACCGATATTTCAAAGCAAGAGTTTGGGGAAGGAAGTTTTGACAAAGGGTTTTACTTTAATATTCCTATCGAGTCTTTTTTTGGTACTTTTCAGAGAGGATTGACTCCATTTGGTCTAAGGCCCATCACAAGAGATGGTGCTGCTGTTCTCAATCATCAATTTAAATTATGGGGAATCACTGATTGGAAATCTGCAGAGACGATATTCGAAACTTGGGAAGATTTCTATGATTAAGCTTGCGGTTTCTTTGATCTTTTTAAGCCTAATTTCCGCATGTTCAGGTATATCATATCAACAAGTTTATCCATTAATTAAAGCAGCGACCATCGGCTCACCAGATCTGATTATTACTCAAGAATATTCTGATTCCCAAGAATTTTCTTTTATCAAAGCTCGATTTGGAAAGGGTCCTGGAGTAATTATGGTATTGGTAGCTGTTGATGATTCAAATATATATCAATGGGTATCTGCTGATGATGAAATATTGTATACCCTTAATGGAAAAGTTATAAAGTCATCTGGTCTACCATACAATATCAGTTACTTAAGAAATATTGGCCCAGGATTCTACTCATATGCCGGATTCGACACTACATTGCAATTGAAGAACCCTAGTGCTTACGTTACTAACAACCTTATTTCCATAAGTGAAGAAGTTGAAACTCTTAATCTGTTAAGCCCAACTAAAGTTAAAAAATATATTGTCAAGTCCACTATTAATGAATTGAATTGGTCTAGAAAAAATATTTATTATGTTGATTTAAGTACTAATAATGTTCTCAAGACCACTCAATACCTGCATCCAAACCTTCCCAAACTTGATATAGAATTTTACTTAAAATTTTAGATTTTCAATCCAGAGAATTATTATTCAATTTAATAATGTACAAAAACTTTCTAGGACTTATCTTTATTGATTAACACGAGGATAAGGGCTCCCGGTTTTAACGAATTTGACATATGAAATTATTAATTACTTTTGTAAGTTGTATTTTATGTTTAATTCCATATGAAGCTAAATCTACTTATGTCTACAAAACTTTTTATGGTAATAAAATAGCAATAGGTTATTTGAGGCAAAAAAAAGGGATGCTAATGCATCCCTTTAAAATTGGCTAAAATTTAGTTATTACGGAGTTGCGCTAGTTGCTGTAGTAACAACGTTAACACCCGTGTCAACGTCAGCTTGAACACCGTCTACGTCCATAACTTCGTCAACGATTGTATCAAAGTCTGCATCAACAATTCCTCTTGATGGTCCATCAAATTCAACAGAAAAGTCCTTGCTGCCACTGACTTCGAAAGAACCGTCTACATCGGCATCAGCATCAATATCCATATCCATTGTGATGAATCCAGTATCGTAATCAGCATCTGCATCAGCAGTAATGTTGTCGCCTTCAACAGAACCTGCTCCAGTATCAGTAGTAGTAGTTGTGGCAGTACTAATCATAGCAGTAGTATTGGTATTCGCAGTAGTACTTGTATTAGTGTTGATAGCTCTATTGAGATTAGCGTTCGTGGTGAAAGTAGTATTAGTTGTAGTACTTACAGCACGGTTACGAGTTGTTTCAGTTGTTGTTTGAGTTGTTGTATTAACAGTCTGATTCTCAACTATTGTTTCATCCTGAGTTACATCAACAATATATGTTGGTGCAGGAGTCGGTGAAGGTGGTGCAGGAGTCGGTGAAGGTGGTGCAGGAGTCGGTTCAGGAATCGGTGCAGGTGCAGCGCCGCCGCCACCGCCTGAGTCAGCTGCCGCTGCTATCGCTG
>MDTG01006840.1_pt1 | contig 11060 bp, 8 predicted proteins | sample 811421 | NCBI WGS metagenome assembly MDTG01 (sample SAMN05326645, study PRJNA326480) | marine metagenome | isolation source: seawater | place: Pacific Ocean: South East | collected 2011 | reverse complement strand
GCCGCGATGATGTTGCTGGGTATGGCATTTATGAAATGGAATATTTTTGATGCTTCTAGGGATCTAAATTTTTACGTACGAATGACGATCTTTGGGTTCGGTGTAGGCCTCTTTATAAATTCTTGGGAAGTGATTACTTATGTGAGTGGTGGCTTTGAGCCTTTTTGGGCTGCGACTGCTAGACCAACTTATGACATCGGGCGGCTCGGTATGGCGTTAGGTTATATCGGTATGGTTATGATAGTTTGTAAGTTAGAGATTCTGTCTAGATTTCGGCATGCGCTGGCCTGTGTTGGTCAAATGGCATTAACAAATTATTTAGCTCAATCGATTATTTGCAATATTATCTTCCTCGGATTTGGTTTTGGGATGTTTGGTCAAATGCAGCGTACGGAAGTGTATTACGTTGTATTTGGCATCTGGATTTTCCAACTTTTATTCAGCGTCTTCTGGTTGAGGCGCTACCATTACGGGCCAGCAGAATGGTTGTGGCGCAGTCTCACTTATAAGAAGAGACAATCGTTTAAGCTGTAAACTATTATGAGTTTTGAATTTCTTTCAATTAAGCGAGACAGTGAAATTGCCTATGTAACTTTATGTAGGCCTGAGTGTGGTAATGCGTTAAACCTGTCTTTAATGCGTGAAATAACGGAAGCTGCTAATTCATTTAAATACGATACTGAGACCCGTGTCATTGTTTTCAAGGGAGAAGGCAAGCATTTTTGTGTTGGCGCTGATCTTAAAGATGAAGAGCGCTGGAAGGCGGGTGAATCCGGAGATCTATTAATTAAAAGCCGGTTAACGCAAATTGGTAGAGACTTAATTGAAGCTGTCCTTGGTATAAATCAAATAACTATTGCTTCTTTACATGGTGCAGCGGCTGGCGGAGGTGCGTGTATACCATCAGCTTGTGATTTTCGAATAGCTTCGAACGACTGTATTCTTGGTTACCCAGAAGTGAAGCTAGGTATGAATCTTAGTTGGGGAGCGCTACCCTTATGCTACAACCTAGTAGGGCCTGCTATTACCAAAAGGTTGATTATTGGCGGAGAATTAGAAAACGCTGAAGATCTTTTGGCGTGGGGGTTTATCGATGAGCTGGTGAGTTCCGATTGTTTGGATTCAAAGGTTTTGGAAGTGGCGAAATATTATGCCGAAAGGCCTCCAATGGCAGCACAGATGATAAAACGGGGAATCAATGCTATCCAGATGACAAGTTCTGCGGCAATGCATATGGATGGTGATCAAAACGCTTTAGCCACTTTGGGTGATGATTTTAAAGAAGCAAGAGATGCTTTCGTTCATAAAGGGAAATAGTGTTTCTCTCTCCTGCCGATTCTAATAATAGTTGCCGATTTAGATGATTTTTTTCAAAGTGATTATGTCATTTCCTTTGGAAGGTGATTTGGCAAGCTAGGTTCGCGGGAAATAGTTCTGTTTTATTGCCAACTTAGCTACAAACCATTACTATGCTGCCCGGTTTTAGCTAGTGACACTTCTGTTCGCTCTATAGCCTTCAGTTTTAAGATTTTGTTCGTTGAATCTCTTGTATTTCGCAAATAAAGCACCCGATTAAGGCGGCTTGGTTTTAGGTGATGTGGTTAGAAAAAATACATTTTAATAAGAACACCATGATTGAGTTGGTCAAAATTTCACTACCTATGGTGGTGTCGCAAGGTACGTTTGCGGTCATGATTTTCACCGATCGTTATTTTATGTCACAAATCGATGCAATTCATATGGCTGCCGCTTTGGGTGGTGGAGTCGCAGCTTTCTTTTCGTTTTGCTTTTTTACAGGACTTTTTTCTTATGCAAATGCGCTAGCTGCTCAATATCTAGGTGCTGGCGAACTCAGTAAATGTTCAAAGGTGGTTACCCAGGGTATTGCCATGACAATAATGTGCTCACCTTTGCTGGTTATAATCACTTACTTCGTTTCCGGTATTTTTGAAGGAGTTGGGCATGATCCCCGGCAAGTAGAATTAGAGAGAATTTACTATGTAATACTAATGATGGGTGTGGTCATTACGTTGGCGAAGACATGTGTTTCTTCTTACTTTGCGGGCATAGGTCGAACTCACATTGTTATGATCTGCGACGTATGTGGAATGGTTTGTAATGTGCCACTTTGCTATCTAATGGTTTTCGGTAAGCTTGGATTCCCGGAGCTTGGGATAATTGGTGCTGGAGTCTCTACTATTGTCGCAAGTACTTTTGCGTTCTTGCTTTTTGTCTTCTTTTATCTGAGGAAAGAGCATCGGGAGAAATTTTATGTCATGGAATCTTTTCGTTTGGATTGGGCTATTCTACGTCGTTTCCTAAGGTTGGGTTTTCCTTCAGGTCTTGAGCTTTTTCTTAATATGGCAGCATTTAATCTATTCCTGCTCATGTTCCAATCATATGGTGTGGTTCAGGGTGCTTCCGCGGCGATAGTTTTTAACTGGGATTTGCTGTCGTTTGTCCCCATGATCGGTATAAATATCGGAGTAATAAGTCTTATAGGCCGTTTTGTCGGCGCCAATGATATGGAACGTACCGAAGAAGTCATGTCTGCTGGATTCATAATCGGTATATTTTACTCCTTAGCCTTAGCCGTGATTTATATAACCTTTAGGTTTCCTTTAGTGGAAATTTTTGCGCCTCCAACTGGAGATTTTTCTGAGATACGTGAGCTATCAGCGTTTATGATGATTGGTCTTTCCAGCTATGTGATGGCGGACGCTTTAATTATTGTTTCAGGTGGTGTTCTGCGTGGGGCTGGCGACACCCGATGGCTGATGTATGCCTCCGTAGGCCTGCACTGGGCAATGTTAGTGGCTCAATATTATGTCATTTTAGTTTGGGGATACGGTCCTCGCGTATCTTGGCTAACCTTCTGTGCAATGATATTTGTTATTGCGGTGGTTTATTTGTGGCGCCTAAAAAGTGGCGTTTGGCGAGAACCTGAAAGGTTGAAACAGGTCATGGCTGAATAGGACGCCATCTAGTGGTTGCAGACTGCACTCTTTGCAGTTAGCCTCTCTAACTTCCATCAAAACTCCATAAAAGAGTTTAGAGAGAACCCATTATGAAATTATTCGAAAACACAGTTAAAGCAGTAATTTTATCGCTTTCAGTATTTGCGTTTACGGGCAATTCGATACTTTCTCAATCTCAATACCCAGTAAACCTGTTAGAGCAGAAAGGCAATTTTTCTGCTGGTGCCGCTCGAGCGCTTGGGGAGCCCTTTCGAGGGGTTGCTACGGCGGATGGTATAGCTAGTGGTTTGTTTCCATTAAAATCTACCGGAGTTTCGACAGCACCGATTCAGGAAGCAGCGGATAAATTTTTGGCAACGCTAAGCACTGCTGATTTATCAAGGACTCATTTCGCGATTAGCGATCCCGAATGGCGTGATTGGTCTAATGTGGATGTTGGAATTTTCCCAAGGCGCGGCCTTAGTTTAGAAGACATGAATGATTTACAAAAAAGCGCGGCATGGGAACTTTTGGGCGTTGCTTTAAGTGCTGAAGGCCTCGAACAAACGCAAAACATTATGAAAACAGAACAGACATTGTTCGAAATTAATGGAGAGCCAATTCGATACGGAACTGAGAAATACTATTTTACTGTAATGGGTATTCCTTCACTCGATAAGCCCTGGGGTTTTCAGCTTGATGGCCATCACCTCGTTATAAATTATTTTGTTCTGGGAGATCAGGTTGTAATGACTCCAGCATTTTGGGGGGGCGAACCTGTCTATGCAGATTCAGGAATGTATGAAGGTAATCATATATTACAGGAAGAACAGAATGCTGGACTAGAATTAATGCAGTCTTTAAATTCCGGTCAGAAAACGAAAGCAACGCTTGACCCGAATAAAGTGCGCAATAACCAAATAGCAGCTGCTAACCAAGATAATCTCATTCTCGATTATGAAGGAATTAGAGGGAGCGAATTGAATAGTCAACAGAAGCTTGGGTTATTGAATGTTATTCGATCCTTTGTTGGGGCCCTTCGCAGCTCTCATGCTGAAATAACAATGGATGAAATAGGGCAATATATTGATGACACTTATTTTGCTTGGATTGGTGGCTCGGAGGACGATGCGATTTTTTATTATCGTGTTCACAGCCCCGTAATTCTAATTGAATTTGATCATCAAGGACCTGTTGGTACTCTCCATAAAAATCCCGCTGGTGTACCTACACGAGATCATATCCATACTATAGTAAGAACACCCAATGGAAACGATTATGGGAAAGATATACTGGCTCAGCACTTAGCGGAAGACCATTAGAATTTCAATTGCTTATTTATTAGAGAAACTACTTTTTAAGAAGGCTATTTATGAAGGTTAAAACAATGCACTGTTCTAAGTTAATTGCCGCGGCTTATTTTTTCCTATTTAGTAGTTTAGCGATGACGCAATCGTCTAATCCTTTTGGCATACCCTCGGAAGAATCTCCAACCCCAGCAGCTAACGTTGTAGTGGCTTCAGGTTCTCGGGCGCAGGGCTGGTTAGGGCAGGGTCGTTCAGAAGTGATAGCTCGCCATGGAATTGTGGCCACGAGTGATACCCTAGCTGCCCAAGCAGGATTAGAAGTTTTGCAGAAGGGAGGTAATGCAATTGATGCCGCTGTAGCTGCAGGAGCTGTGCTTGATGTTACTTCGCAGAATGATACTGGTATAGCGGGAGATCTATTCGCGTTGGTGTACATTGCTGAAGAGAACAAACTTTATGCGCTTAATTCTGCTGGTTGGGCGCCCTCTGGTTGGACGCCCGATTTTTTTAAAAATGACCTTAATCTAGAGAGCGTGCCCAGTGCCGGGGTGAATGCTGCGACTGTCCCGGGAGCAATTTCAGGTTACGATGCTTTGCTTCAGAGGTTTGGCACTTTAGGTTTTAAAGAAACATTCGATCGAGCAGCGCGTATCGCTGATGAAGGTTGGGGGCAGGGAGAACGCCGTCATCGGGATTTGGTTTCGTCCGAGAACAAGTTGCGAAATGACGAATATTCTGCGGAAGTGTTTTTGGAAAATACGAGAGCACCGGACTTATATAAGATCATCAAAAATCCAGATTTAGCAAATGCTTTGCGCCTAATTCAAGAGGAAGGTAGAGATGCTTTTTATAAAGGCGCAATTGCCGATGCGTTAGTTGCTAGAGTTCAGAGTGGTGGGGGTGTTATGACACACGCTGACCTCGCAGAATTTGAATCCGAATGGGTTGAGCCAATTTCTACAGATTATCACGGTTATGACATTTTCCAATTGCCTCCGCCAGGTCAAGGGTGGGCTGGCCTGGAAATGTTAAACATATTAGAAGTGTGTGCCCCACACCATGGTTTAAATCTCACCTCGCTAGGACCGTCTAATCCAGATTATTGGCACTTAATGGTTGAGGCAAAGAAGCTGGCTTACTCTGATTTACAAGCTTATAACGGAGACCCACTTTTTGTTGATGTTCCTTTAAATAAACTATTAGACAAATCTTATGCCGAAGGGCTTTGTGATCGTATTGATATGAATAAGGCTTCTGAGCCCTCGGTAAAAGGTGGCCTAGATGGTGGAACGATCTACCTCACGACAGCGGATCGTTGGGGTAACATGGTTTCTTTCATCCATAGTATTTTTTCGGTCTATGGTTCTGGAGTAACGATCCCTCCTTATGGGATGGTGCTTCATAACCGAGGTGTTGCGTTTTCATTAGACGCGGACTCGCCTAATGTCGTGGCTCCAAGAAAACGACCTTTTCATTCCATAATTGCGGGTTTTGTGATGCAAGATGGAGAGCCTCTAATGACCTTTGGTAATATGGGCGGTGCAGTGCAACCGGAAACGCATGCTCAGCATATGGTGAATGTCATTGATCATGGTATGAATATTCAGATGACGACCGACGCCGCGCGTTTTACTCATAGCCAGAATAGCAATCGGCTCTCTTTAGAGCATGACCTCTATAGGCTAGTGGGCGGTGCGCTGAGCGCTAGGGGTCATGATGTACGTCCTGTAAATGGCGGAGCGGTGGGGGGCTATCAAGGAATCTTATTCACCAAAGACCCAACTTTACCTGAACCAACGTATTCCCAAGAAAGTATCGATGAAGATCATCCTGTTAATGGCATTTATCGAGCTGGATCTGATCACCGCAAAGATGGTGGAGCGGTTGGGTGGTAACTAAGATCTTCTTAAAAGTAATGGTTTTTGCGAGAAAATAGGTAGAGTCCAATGGAAATGGTTTCTGAGCAGAAAGTAGCTGCATCTCGAGAACAAGTTTGGGCTGCTCTTAATAATACTGAGATTCTCAAAAATTCTATGCCGGGATGTGAATCTTTTGAAGCTACTGGCGAGAATACGTTTGAGGCGAAAATTACAGCGAAGGTTGGTCCCGTTAAAGCTAAGTTTAAATTTAGTGTAGAACTTACTGAAATTAGACCACCTCACGGTTACATAATCATGGGAGAGGGCCAGGGTGGTGTCGCTGGTTTTGCTAAAGGTTCCGCCAAGGTTGAATTGTCCGAGGACGGTAATGAAACTATTCTCGCTTACAATGTAAAAGCTAATGTCGGGGGAAAGCTTGCTCAGCTCGGAGCTCGACTGATTGATGGGACTGCGAAAAAGATGGCTGATGAATTTTTTGGTAATTTCAATGAATTGTTAAGTGGTTCTGAATGCTCTTGACCTCTGAGTATCAATCTCTGAAATTGCCTTGTTTAAACTAAAAAAAAGAAGAAATTTATGGTGCTAAAAGCACTATAAAGATGAAGGGAGGAAAATATGTTAACTGTTTCAATGAGCGTCAACGGAGAGTCCGTTACTGGTGAAGTAGAGGAACGCACGCTACTTGTTCAATTTTTAAGAGAAAATCTTAACCTAACCGGGACCCATGTTGGGTGTGATACCAGTCAGTGTGGAGCGTGTGTAGTACATGTCGGAGATGTCTCCGTGAAATCTTGTACTATGTTGGCTATTCAGGCGGACGGCTGTAATGTGACAACCATAGAGGGTCTTGCAACCAATGGTGAGTTGCACCCTATGCAACAAGCTTTTAAAGATAATCATGGATTACAGTGCGGTTTTTGCACTCCAGGAATGGTGATGAGTGCGATCGATATCGTAAAACGAAATGGCAATGATGTTGATGAAAATACTGTTAGGAAAGAGCTGGAAGGTAATATTTGTCGCTGTACAGGCTACCACAATATCGTCAAAGCAATTCGGGCTGGTGCCAAGAGCATGGGGGGTTAGCAAATGGTTGAAAATGGAATTGGCGTAAGTGTGCGCCGAAAAGAAGACAATCGATTTCTAACTGGGAAGGGTAATTATACGGACGATGTAAATGTGCTAGGACAGACCCATGCTTATTTTGTTCGCTCTCCACATGCACACGCCACTATTGATCGTATTGATATTTCTGAGGCGTTAGCGTCGCAAGGCGTAGTTGCGGTATTTACTGGCGATGATTTAACAGCCGATGGTATCGGGCCACTAATTTGTGGGGTAAATGTTACTAGTGACGACGGTGAGCCACATCGCGCACCACTTCATCCTGCACTCGCTCAAGGTAAGGTAAATTATGTTGGTGATCATATTGCGGTAGTGATTGCTGAAACATTAGCTCAAGCCAAAGATGCGGCTGAAAAGGTTGAAATAGATTATGGTGTGTTGCCGGCGATAGCTGATACGGCAACCGCAGCTGACAGTGGCCAACAACAAATCCATGATGTTGCACCGGAAAACACCTGCTATAACTGGCCTTTCGGTGATAAAGATGCGGTGGAAGAGGCTTTTAAATCTGCGCATAAAATTTCTTCATTGGAATTGATTAACAACCGAATGGTTACTAATCCGATGGAGCCTCGTGCAGCAGTGGGCGACTATAACTCGGGGACAGAAGAAATAACCTTGCATGTAACCACCCAAAACCCTCACGTGCATCGTTTGGTACTGTCGGCTTTCAATCAATTAGCACCAGAGCATAAATTGCGAGTAGTTGGTCCAGATGTGGGAGGTGGTTTTGGCGTAAAGATATTTGTGTATGCGGAAGAGCTGGTTGTAGGTTGGGCATGCCGTAAAATTAATCGTCCTGTCAAATGGACATCTGATAGAACAGAAGCATTTATGGCAGATGCTCATGGCCGTGATCACGTTGCCGTTGCCGAAATGGCTATGGATGAACAAGGAAAATTTTTGGCAATGCGTGTCAATACAACAGCCAATTTAGGAGCCTACTTGTCAACTTTTTCAACGATGGTTCCTAGTTATCTTTATGCATTCTTGTTAGCAGGGCAGTACTCAACACCGTTGATTTATTCTGAAGTTAAAGCTGTGTTCACAAATACTGCTCCAGTTGATGCGGCCCGAGGTGCCGGTAGACCAGAGGCTACATATTTACTTGAAAGATTAGTTGATGTTTGTGCCGAAGATATAGGTCTTGACCCTGCCGAAATAAGGCGCCGCAATTTTATTCCAGTTGATGCGTTTCCATATCAAACCCCAGTTGTCCAATGCTATGACTCAGGAGATTATCCTGCGGCATTGGAAAAAGCTTTGGAATTGGCTGATTATGAGGGGTTTGCAGTAAGAGTAGAGGAAGCAAAGTCACGAGGTATGCGACGGGGTATAGGGTTATCGTCTTATGTTGAGGCTTGCGGTATTGCTCCGTCAGCGGCTGTTGGTCAGCTTGGTGCTGGAGTGGGTTTTTGGGAAAGTGCCCAAGTGCGATTCAATCCAACTGGTAATGTTCAGGTATTTACGGGCACGCATTCACACGGTCAGGGACATGAAACTACCTTTGCCCAATTGGTAACAGAACAACTTGGTGTGCCTCTCGAAAATATAGAGGTAATTCATGGAGACACTGCAAAAACTCAATTCGGTATGGGTACTTACGGGTCCAGGTCCCTCGCTGTTGGCGGTGTTGCTATCGCTAAGGCTTGTGAAAAATTAATAGCAAAAGGTAAAAAAATTGCCGCCCATGCGTTAGAAGCAGCTGAAGGTGATATAGAATTTACGGATGGAAATTTTGCGGTAATGGGAACGGACAAATCAATGAATATCGCAGAAGTTGCGTTCAATGCATATGTCCCGCATTCATACCCAGAAGGGTTAGAGCCAGGTTTTGACGAGAATGCATTCTTTGACCCTCTTAATTTCTTCTTTCCTGCGGGGACTCATGTTTGTGAAGTTGAAGTTGATCCAGAAACAGGCGAGGTCGAGATTGTTAAGTATTCTGCCGTGGACGACTTTGGGAAATTAATTAACCCGATGATTGTTGAAGGGCAAGTTCATGGAGGAATTGTTCATGGGGTTGGGCAAGCGTTGTTGGAAGGTTGTCAATACGACAGTGATGGCCAATTGATTACAGCATCATACATGGACTATGCGATGCCTCGTGCAGATAATGTCCCAAGTTTTGATGTTGATTATGCTCCAACTAATCCTCCAGATAATCCATTAGGCGTAAAAGGCTGTGGCGAAGCGGGAGCTATTGGTGCGCCGCCTGCAGTTATTAACGCGATAACCAATGCTCTGGGAATTAAACATATAGATATGCCGGCGACGCCAGAAAATGTATGGCGTGCTTCTCAATCAATAGGCTAATAAAGAATAACAAGGAATTATTTATGTACAATTTTTCTTATGAGAAAGTGAGTAGTGTCGCTGAAGCGGTGGAAGCCATGCAAAAAGCGGAAGATGGAAAGTTTGTGGCCGGTGGGCAAACAATGCTGCCTACAATGAAGCATCGATTGGCAAGCCCTAGTGATATCATAGATTTAAGTGGCGTAAAAAACTTAAGGGAAATTAGTTGCGATGAGAATTTTGTGACAATTGGCGCTATGGCTACCCATTTTTGTGTTGCGTCATCTCCAGAAGTTCAAAGAGAAATTCCAGCGCTAGCTAAGCTAGCGGGTAATATTGGTGACCCTGCGGTTCGTAATCGAGGCACTATTGGTGGTTCTATTGCAAATAATGATCCTGCAGCCGACTATCCTGCGGCGGTTATTGGGTTGGGTGCTAAGGTCAATACCAATAAAAGGGAGATTTTTGGTGATGAATTTTTTACAGGGATGTTTGAGACTGCTCTGGAAGAAGACGAGGTGATTGTCTCCGTGTCATTCCCGAAAACAAAAATAGCTTCATATATGAAATTTGAGAATCCGGCCTCTCGATACGCGGTCGTCGGAGTGTTTGTTGCTAAATTTAATGACGAAGTGCGTATTGGCGTTACTGGAGCTACTGCATGTGCGCATCGCGGCATGCGTTTGGAAGAAGCACTAAATAGTGATTTTTCTCCTGCTGCGATTGACGATGTTGAATTGCCAGTTGAAAAAATGAACTCGGATATTCATGCCAGTGCCGAATATCGAGCTCATTTGGTAAAGGTAATGACTAGGCGTGCAGTAGAGGCATGTAATTAAAGAAATGGAAAGAGATATTCCACCAGGGATAGACGAAACACTGTCTCTTCTTAGTGAGTCAGATTACATTGCCGACCGCTCCTTGGCTACGACTCTCTTTCTTTCCCTGAGAATGGGGAAGCCCTTGTTTTTGGAGGGAGAAGCCGGAGTCGGTAAAACTGAAATAGCTAAAGTTTTAGCATCAGCGTTGGGTCGCAAGTTAGTTCGGTTGCAATGCTATGAAGGGCTCGATATTAGTTCCGCTGTTTACGAGTGGAATTATGCGCGGCAAATGATAGAAATACGTCTTGCCGAGGCTTCTGGCGCACTAGAGAAGAAAGATGTTACTACAGACATTTTTTCGGAAGAGTTTTTGATCGAGAGACCTCTTCTACAAGCATTAAGAGCAGAAGGATCTGGTTCGCCCGTTTTACTGATAGATGAACTTGATCGAACCGATGAGCCTTTTGAGGCTTTTTTATTGGAGGTTTTGTCGGATTTTCAAATTACGATTCCAGAAATAGGAACGGTTAAGGCGAAAGAGCCTCCTATTGTTATTATTACCTCCAATCGTACTCGCGAAATTCATGACGCCCTGAAACGTCGATGTCTTTACCATTGGGTCGATTACCCTAGTGTAGAGAGAGAGTCGAAAATTGTTGCGGCTAGGTTGCCGGG
>MDTG01131200.1_pt1 | contig 11061 bp, 8 predicted proteins | sample 811421 | NCBI WGS metagenome assembly MDTG01 (sample SAMN05326645, study PRJNA326480) | marine metagenome | isolation source: seawater | place: Pacific Ocean: South East | collected 2011 | reverse complement strand
TTTGCCCAATTGATAGAGGTATGGCTGCGGTGCCCGTTCTTCATAGGGGATACCCTGCTTGATCAAGTAACTTCGCGCCCGACCCGTAAACAAAGACTGTGCGACACTATAGAGCAACACCGCTTCAGGATTATCGGGTTTCATAGCAGGACCTATTGGATCATCGAACCAGCTTGGCATGGGTTAACTCAGTTTCATACGGTTAAGTGGGAACGAAACCATATAACAGAGTAGCCGTTAGGGGCAAGCTCCCTCCTTCGATTTCGGTGAGCAAATGGCCCTTGTTGCTGAACAGCTTAATAAGCAGAAAGCGGGGGGCTTTGAGGATTGGGATGCGTTAAACACTCAGGCTGCTGTCTGGACGGGTGCTAGAATTCGAGCCGACGAAGGCTACGCTGGATTAAAACGAGCCTTCGAATCTGGAGCCCTATTACCCGCGGCTATTTTGGCTGTTTTGAGTCCGGCCTTGCTTTCTTCTTCAGACGATGGTCCACATAACTTGCATACTTAAACAAAAACTGAGAGTATTCTCATATTGTTTCTGATCAGAAAAACTACTCCATACAAAATTGATACAGGGGTAAGGTGATGCTGTCTAAAAGTTACGTTCATGGCTCAAATGGGTGTCAACTACTTGGAGAAACTCTCGGGTCAAACTTTGATTCTGCCGCAGAGCGCTGGGGTGAAAGGGAGGCGCTGATAGTCCGACATCAGAATATCCGTTGGACCTATCGAGAATTGCAAAAGAGAGTTAATGCTTTTGCCGCAGGTTTACTTGGAATCGGCCTTAAGCCGGGAGACAGGATAGGCATTTGGTCGCAAAACAACAGTGAATGGGTAGTTACTCAGTATGCAACTGCCAAGGCAGGATTAATTTTAGTAAATATTAACCCAGCTTATCGGCTATCAGAGTTGGAATATGCGATAAACAAAGTGGGTTGTAGAGCGCTCATTCTCTCAGAGAGCTTCAAGTCCAGTGACTATGTTGCAATGGTCCGCGAATTGGCGCCTGAGATAAATATGAACAGTCCCGGAGGTCTTGATTCAAAGCGTTTACCGACTCTTAATAGCGTTATTCAGATTGGCGGAAAAATTGGGCCGGGCTTTTTTGATTTTGCCAAAATTCCTGAAATGGCCTTGCCTGATAGTCACGATCGGATTAAGGAGCTGGAACAGATTCTGCAATTTGATGATCCCATCAATATCCAATTTACCAGTGGGACAACGGGATTTCCAAAAGGAGCGACGTTAACACATTTCAACGTGCTCAATAACGGATATTCAACGGGCGAGGGCCTAAGATTTTCTCCGGGCGACCGACTATGCGTTCCCGTTCCTCTATATCATTGTTTTGGAATGGTCCTGAGTAATATTGCAGCACTAACTCATGGAGCGACCCTCATATATCCTGATGAGTCATTTGAACCTTTGACCGTACTAGAGGCAGTCGAGGCAGAGCAATGTACTGCGTTGCACGGCGTTCCTACAATGTTTATCGCAGAATTGGAGCATCCGCGATTCCAAGAATTTGATTTGTCATCGCTTCGCACAGGGATTATGGCGGGTTCACCTTGTCCTATAGAAATCATGCGAAGAGTAGTAAGTGAGATGCACTGTTCAGAAATGACAATTGCTTATGGTATGACAGAGACAAGCCCTATTATTAGTCAAACTAGAATCGGTGATCCTCTTGAGAAGCAGGTATCAACAGTAGGTACTGTTTTTCCTAATGTAGAGGCAAAAATTATTGATAAAGACGGTTGTATTGTGCCTACCGGAGAGACTGGTCAGCTTTTGGCCAGAGGTTATAACGTCATGCGGGAATATTGGGCTGACCCTGACAGGACTGCTGAGAGCATCGATAATGCCGCTTGGATGCACACAGGGGATCTCGCTACCATGGATGGGGACGGCTATCTAAATATAGTTGGTCGATTGAAAGATATGGTGATTCGTGGAGGCGAAAATGTATACCCTCGAGAAATAGAGGAGTACCTTTATTCCCACCCCAAGATAAGTGATGCGCAGGTAATCGGATTGCCAGATTCGAGGTATGGAGAAGAGTTATGTGTTTGGATAATCATTAGATCCGGGGAAACCCTCACTGAAGATGAAGTTCGAGCTTTCTGCAAGGGGCAAATAGCCCATTACAAAATTCCGAGATATATTAAATTTGTTGAAGATTTCCCTATGACCATTACTGGAAAAGTGAAAAAGTTTGCAATGCGGGATGCCATGATTCAAGAATTAGGTCTAAAACTTGAAGACACAGCTTAAGACAAATCGTTTCAGCTTCGCATCAATTCCAAAGATTTAGTTTCATGTTGACTGAATAGCGAATATTTTTTTCTAAAAATCGGATGGATAACATATATTGAAACTTATCGTTTAAATTGAAAAAGGTGCACAATGATATGAAGGGCGATATGCAAAAATGGTCTCCGAACGTTGCTGATATTCTCGAAAATGCCAAGAAACTTTATCCGACCGGTGAAATTGTTAGCAAAATGGTCGATGGCGACACTCATAGAACAAATTATTCCGAAGTCTGCGCTAGAGCGAGGAAACTTGCATCATCGCTTGAACAAGATGGTTACAGAGAAGGTGACATTCTTGGTACCCTAGCCCTCAATACCTATAGGCATCTTGAAATATATTATGGCATCTCCGGTATGGGAGCGATTACGCATACCTTAAATTTTCGATTACACCCGGAACAAGCTACCTACATTATTAATCACGCCGAAGACAAAGCGATTTTTTGCGAGCTACCTTTCGTTGCAATCCTTGAAGCGATTCAAGATCAAATTCCTTGTGTAGAGAAATTCATAATTCTCTGTGAAGAATCCGAAATGCCGCAAACCGATTTGAGAGAGGCAATCTCATATGAGGCATACATAGAGAGAGGTGATGAAAATTATCAATGGCCTCGCCTAGCAGATGATGCGGCTTGTGCACTTTGCTACACGTCGGGTACCACGGGTAATCCGAAGGGCGTCCTGTACTCTCATTCTTCTCAAGTTCTGCATGCTAGTACAGGGGTGATTGCACTCGAGCTTCGGTATAAACAATCTATTTTAATGGTTGTGCCGATGTTCCATGTTTGTGCTTGGGGTCTTCCCTACATTGGTCCTATGCTTGGCAGTAAGCTTGTTATGCCTGGAATTCATATGGACGGGCAATCCCTTTATGAAATGATAGAAGAAGAAAGTGTAGAAATGGCTTTTGGAGTTCCAACAATCTGGATGCAGTTACTGGGGTATTGTAGGGGTCACAATAAAATTCTGAGCTCAGTAGAACGCACTGTGATAGGCGGGTCGGCGCTTTCGCTCGCTATTTTACAGGAATTTGAAGAGTTACATAGCGTAAATGTGACGCATGCATGGGGGATGACAGAAATGAGTCCACTTGGGGTCACAAATCTCAATACCCCAGAAATGCGTCAAATGAGTCAGGAAGAGAAATATGCGCTCAAACTGAAGCAGGGCAAGGCTTTTTATGGGATTGAAATTAAGATTGTCGATGATTCAGGTGCAGAGCTACCCAATGATGGAGTGTCCTTCGGCCATTTGATGGTTAGAGGTCCCTACGTTCTAAAAAGATATTTCAAATCAGAAACCGATGCTGTTGACGCCGATGGTTGGTTTGATACGGGTGACATTTCAACGATTGACCAAAATGGCTACATGACGATCGTAGATAGGGCAAAAGATGTCATTAAGTCTGGTGGTGAATGGATTAGTTCGATAGATTTAGAAAATGCGGCTTTTGGTCATCCAGATGTGGCGGAGGCGTGCGTTGTGGGAATCCCCCACCCAAAATGGGATGAGAGACCTTTGCTATTTTTGGTAACCCATAGCGGTGAACCGGTGGATAAAGAGAGCATAAGAAAGTTTCTGAGTTTGAGAGTAGCAAAGTGGTGGATTCCCGATGACATTGTTTTCCTCTCAGAGTTGCCCCATGGGGCAACTGGAAAGCTTCAAAAGTATGGACTGAGGGAGGAATATGCGAATCACTACATACCTTAAATTGTTTAATTTCTTTGCTTAAACTTGGAAACACCAAGATCAGCGTAATCCAAGTTGGTCCTATTTAAGATATGGCAGATTTTCTGGCAGTTTCAAAATCTTCTGAGCCGTTCCACATAAGCGCTATGCCTATCGGCAACACTAACATTGCAACCAAGCCTAGAGATTTTGCAACAGCATTGGGATCTTGAAATATAAAATCGGTACTAGCCGCTACCAAGGTGGGACCGAGAACTAATCCAAAAATGCTAGTTATGACCACGTAGAGGGCAGTTATGACTCCTCGCATTTCATTTGGCGTAACGACGACAATTGCGCTGGTTGTGCCCGCCAGTGGAAATGTTACAAAGAAACTTGCTATAGAGACACACGTCAGAGCGAGCTCTGCGCTTGGAGAGAAAGCCAGTATTGCGAGAAAGATTGCAGACATGGTGGCCCCAGCCATGGCAACTTTTAGAGCCGCGGCTGTTTGATTGCGTCTTTCGAGATATCGAACTGCAAAAGGACCGGAAAGCACACCGGCAGAGCCCGAAATCAATGCTACTACACCATATACTCGACCTGATTGAATTAGATCCCACTCAAAGACCCTTAGTAGCATCGTTGGTACCCATGATTGCAGACCGTAAAGCATTATGATCAATGCCGAGTTACCTAAAATTATTGCTGCGTAAACTGACCGTTTGCTGATTATATATTCAATGATTTGAGACCATGAGGGAACGGATTGGCTTTCCAGACCGCGCCCTGTTCGTTTTGGTTCAGCTATGGTTAGGAAAAGTCCAGCGATTAAAAACCCCGGGAGACCTACAGAGATAAATGTTAATTGCCATGCGGATATTTCTCCCAAAATAGGGAAATAGATAACGTCCATCTCTGTTGTCCATTCCAAGACCTGTGCGCCGAAGATCATTGCGATGCCGGCTCCTAAGTATGGCCCCATCATGTATACGCTGAGCGGCCTAGCCATCTCGCCAGGCGAAAAATAATCTCCCAAAACCGACACGGCGCCGGGATGAATCGTAGCTTCTCCCGCGCCAACGCCCAGCCTGGCAGTGAACATTTCAGAATAATTCCGAGAGAGGCCGCAAGCTATCGTCGCGATACTCCAGATCAAAATTCCGCCAACCATGATGAGAACGCGATTGAATCGGTCAATTAGGCGCCCCACTGGGATACATAAGCCTACATAGGTTAAAACAAACGCTAAACCTTGAAGCGCTGAGATTTGGGTATCGGAGATTTTCAAGTCAGCTTGAATAGGAACCACTAAAAGATTAAGTACTTGACGATCAATGAACGAGAACGTCAGACCAACAAGCAATACTATGGCGACATACCAGCCATAAGCATTTGTTGGTCTGCTAGACATTGGTATTATTATTGTTTCTTAATCAGAAAATCAGCCATGTCTGAAACTGTTTGCGTTGAGTGTTGGTGGGTCTTCAAGTCGTCAACCATCATTGCATACATTTCGCTAGTCATCTGATGCGAGAAGTAATCCGTGAATATTTTCTTCCAATGCCGGCGTGTGACTGCTGTCGTCAGTCGCCGAGTTACGCGTTCTATTTTCATTAGATCTTCAGCTAATTCCCAAGCGCGATCCATTAAAGAATCCTTTGGCAAGACCTCATTCACCAAACCCCAGTCAAGAGCCTGATGGGCGTTGATTACTTCGCGTGTGAACATATACCAGTTAGCTCTCTTGAGCCCCAATAATTCCTGAAAAACAAGAAACTGCCCGTCCCCTGGCACCAGCCCGGCACCAAGGTGCGCCTCAAACAAGTTTGTAGTATCTGCACAAATCGTGATGTCACATAGCAGGGCAAATTCCGTGTGAAATCCCGGTCCATTAATTGCTGATATTAACGGCACGTCGATATTCCACAACAGATTTTCACATAATTTATGTGCATCTAAATATTCGAAATCATAATTGGCCTGAGCAAAAACGGCCTCGTTAGTTTCAATTTCTTCCCAGCTCTCATGGTCAAATTCTCTCAGCCAATAGTCGCCAGTAGCAGTAAGTATGATGACTTCATTTTTTCGATCAGCACCGGCTATCTGGAAGATTTGTGGTAACGCTCTATGCAGTTCCTTGCCCCATTTTGCTTCTCCCCCTTGAGTATGCATTCTGATTTCAAGAATGCCGTTTTCGCGTTTCATAATAAAATGTTCTTTGAAACGATCTTGATACTCATCAAGTTGCAAGTCTTCAACTAGCTTGGTTTTAGCCATACTTAAATCTCTTTTTCACTACTGAATAATATTACTGAGAGGTGTCTCAGGTTTTTATCATACAGTAGTTGGGGGTTAAAAAAAACAGCAGCTTGGTTTAATCTATGGTATCAATGGTTATTACTCTGAGTGAGTCCCATTATTTTTTGGTAGAGGTAAGAATTGATGCAAAAAGGAAAAAGAACCCGAGAATTAATCATAGGAGCTGCCATTAAGGTTATTGCGGAGGTCGGTAGTGACAACGCTTCGATCCTTGAAATAACGAAGGTTGCCAAAGTAGGCAATGGGACTTTTTACTATCACTTTAAAAACAAGGAAGAAATTTTGGCTGCGATCGGCGAGACCGTTACAAAAAACATGGTTGATTCCTATGAAATAGATGTTGCGTCTGCTCGGGAGGATGCTGCTGTTCTGATTGCGAAGTCGACGAAGGAGATGCTTTTAAAATGTTCAGACGATCCCGTTTGGGCTGAGGTTATCATTGATGCTCTGGGCCTGAGAGATCAGACTCCGATTTTCCTCCGGGGTTATAATAAAAACTTGATACCGCATATTGAGTATGGAATTTCCAGAAATAGATTTGACACACAGTTATCTGAGGATTTAGTGGAACTCATTCAGTCAATCAATCGCACTGCATTGATCATGATTATAGAAGGGAAAAATAAGAAGCAATCGATCATCCGCGCCATTGAGGCCAAGCTGCGTATTTTAGGTGTCCAACCGGCTGAGGCGAGAGAGATTGCGCAGGCTATTTAAAAAAAGGGCTATATTCCTATAGCCCTGTGCGGTCTGCAAGAACAGAGAGGATGGAAGACTAGAAACTATAGCCGAACTGCACGGCAAAACTTCGGGTTCTTTCAAGGATGGAGAATTGACCTGTCCCCAACGTGTAAGCTGTCTGTTGATTCCAACTGCTAGTGTATTCGTCTGTAAGATTTTTGGCCAGAACTGCAATATTCCAATTATCCTTTGAAAGTTCTATGCGCGCATCAATTTTACTGAAGCCCTTTTCTTGGCTATTTTCATCGTAATCAGTGTTATGCCATTGATCATCTGTCCAGTAAACTGAAACCGAAGAATTAATCATTATCCCATTTGACATTTCATTCTCTGAGCGCAAAGTAAATAGGCCGCTATTTTTAGGTGCATGCAAAAGCGTTCGGCCTGTGTAATTACATCCATCCTGTCCCGCTGGCGGAGATACGCCCGCGGCGCAAGTTCCACCCTCATAATTATCATAGGTTGCGTCTAGGATTGTGAGTGACAGATCTGCTATTACAGAATCGGATAGAAGATAACTCATCTCTAATTCGAAACCTTCATTCGTGCTCGGTATATTTGAAGTGGTTGTATATGGCACGTCACCGCTGTAAACATATTGGCTTAACTGATTACCATCATATTCCGAATGAAAGTAATTTATGGCTAATTTCATTTTGTCAGTAGTTACTTTGTATCCAATTTCCAGTGCATCAACAGCTTCTGAACCGTAAAGACCTTTGTTTGCTTTATATACACCAAGTGCTTCATAACCGCCAGATTTGAACCCGTCTGAATAAGATGCATAAATCATAGAATTGTCGTCTTTAAAATATTGGATCATCATAGATGGAAGCGTGGCGCTTTCAGAATAGGTGTCTGGTACGAGCGATGCTAGAGCATCTCCTTCGTGCGCGAAATCGAGATTAAAGTGATCAAATGCATGAGTGCCATTTGTCCCTCCACCCGGCGGTCTTTGATAATCCTTCTCGACGTCAGTCCATCTAAGACCAGTTGTAATGTGGAGCTTTTCTGAAACAAAAAACGTCATCGTTCCAAAAACAGATACAGTTGTGTTATCCAGAATTAACGGCCTTGTGATAGCCAGCGGTGCGATCCATCTTGCTAAATTAGTGTAGTTGGTCGTATCAGTATTTTGATAATAGAGCCCAAGCATATACTGACTTTTATCACTTGGGTTACTTGTCAATCGAAATTCTTGAGACAGTTGCTCTGATTCTTCCTTGATCATCCAGTGAAAGAAAGGTGCTGCGCTGTAATCTGATTCGCCTGGCACTCTGCTTTTGTATTCTTGATTTGCCGTAATTGATTTAAACTCATGGTTTTCCAGCATTGTCTTAATCTCAAGAACAACAGAATCTGAATCTAGAGAGCCGTATTGTCTCTCTGAAGCGCTGAACCTATCATCGAATTGACCCTCAAAACCAGGAGCTTGTTCTAAACCGATTCTGCAATCACTTATTACAAAAGTAAGATTAGCTCCACTGCCATCGGCAAAACAATTGGTATGCTGCCAACCCATCCCTGAACTGGTGTCCAATCTGCCCAAGTCAATCTTCAGCTTTGCTTCAACATTATCACGCGCATTCCAGATGAATGTGGTTCTCGCATTGAAACCATCTTTGTTTGGAAAATCATCTCCGACGGGATTGGTATTTTTCAGCCATCCGTCCATTGCGTGATAAGAGATGGCAAATCGTGCTTTTAAAGAGTCGGATAATCTTCCACTTGCAATTGCAGTTAAAGTTTGTTCCCCATGGCTACCTATAGTTCCAGATACGTTTGCTTCAGTTTCATCGGTAGGCACTTTTGTTATGAAGCTGAGAGCACCGCCTATCGAATTGTTGCCAAAATAGGTGGTTTGAGGTCCTTTTAAGATTTCAACCCGCTCCATATCAAGCAATGTGCCTTGAAGCGTCCATGATCTGCCTTGATATACTCCGTCTATAAATTGGCCGACGGATTGGTCGAAGGCTTGGTTTCCTCCTGACCCAACACCCCTCATATATATTTTGTTACTCAAGGTTCCCTTGCTAATTGTGAGGCCGGGGGTTCTGTCTGAGATATCAAACATTGTCATGATATTGTTCTCTATCATGACATCGCCTTCGAGAATATTGAGCGATATAGGTGTTTCTGATTCGCTCTGTTCTTTTAGAGTTGCTGTGACGATTACTTCTTCTATCGATTGCTGAGCCATTGTTGCGGAAATCCAGACAACACTGACCATGTAAAATAATAACCGATAAAGGCTCTTAGACATCTTGATCATTGAGGCACCCCCTGGGAAGAATTTCATATATTTTATCGTTATGGTCGGATCGCGAGTAACAAATCTGAGATCACTCTCAGATTTAAGTTATACTCTCAAAAGAGTTCTGTCAATATAAAATAGAGAATTGTCTCGAAATTAGATTTTTTAACTCAATTATTTCCATCTAAAGACTATGTTGAAGCATATTTTGTCGAAGTTTTTTTTCTTGGTCCCAGTTTGGATTCTAAGAATATTCATTAGAAAAAAACCTACCGTTTTGAGAGGGCAGGTGTTTGATTTTCAGTCCTCGGTGTTTCTTGATGTGCAGCCAGCGAGCGTCCTCCATAAATTGCCCGATAAAGCTATACCCAAATTAAGAGAGGTTATCGGCGCGAGTAAAATAAATAGTAGGTTGTCAAGGAAACACTCAAACGCTGTTGAAAAAAAAGATCACTTCATTGATTGCATAATAGATGATCAGGTGCTTTTAAGAGAGTACATTCCAAATAAAACAGACCTGGATACCGCTGTATTATTTATTCATGGCGGAGGATTCGTTATCGATTCGGTTGACGTTTATGACGACATGGTTTCATATTTCGCAGGTCACCTTGGTACTAGCATCTTTTCTCTGGAATATGTTCTATCACCTGAGTACAAATATCCCGTTGCAGTGAATCAGGCTGAGATTGCCTTTAAATGGATACGTGAAAACAAAGCCGATAAGATAAGCGTTTGTGGCGACAGCGCTGGAGCATATATAGGAGCATGCTTAACCCATATCCTTGCTGATAAAGGTTCTGTAAAACCAAATAGCCAACTTTTAATTTATCCCACATGCGGCCCAAATTGTGGTTTTGAATCCATAGACTTGTTTGCTGAGGGTTTCTACTTACTAAAAAAAGATTTTCAATGGTTCTGGGGGCACTTTATTAACGATGATGATTCAAGTCAGGATGGCTATCTTAAATTGCTTAACGGCAGTTATTGGAAAAATTTACCAAAAACGATGATAGTCACCGCAGGATTCGATCCAATTGTTGATGAGGGGAAACAATATGCAGACATAATAGAGCAAGCGGGTGGAGATGTGATCCATTTTAATTATCCAACACTTTTTCATGGTTTTGCTTTCATGACAAAACTAAAAACCGCCGGTATCGCAGTCAATCACTTTTTAGACGCTTACAAGAAAATTCTGCGAAATTAAGGAAACTTCCGCCGCCAGATCATCTTGATTTAACCATCAAGGCTAATCGGCGTAGCTGAACTTCAGTGGCGATACTTTTTGCTACCTAGTTTCGATGTTGAATCCGGCTTTGCTTTCTTCTCCAGACGATGGTCCACCGAGGGAAACGACTTAACGCCGGTCGCCCTTTTGAAAAACTCTCGCTATTCCGCGGGAGTAGGCTCACCCATGATCTCCGTTCCCCTGTCAGGGTGTGTATGTATGTAGTACGGCATAACATCTCTCCTTTTTAGCTCTAAGTGGCAAGTAGGAATAAATCACTTGGTGGTTTTAACATAGGCTTGCGTATAATAAAAAATTATATGTTTTGAGTCTGTTATTTCACTAGGTTTTTAAATTTGTCACACAATTTGTCACACAAAAGAGGAAAATAATTTAATTTAATTTTATGTTTGTTGATTTATTCAATTATATCAATCGCTTAAGTGGCGCACTCGGCAGGATTCGAACCTGCGACCGCTCGGTTCGTAGCCGAGTACTCTATCCAGCTGAGCTACGAGTGCGTAGGA
>MDTG01284645.1_pt1 | contig 11062 bp, 8 predicted proteins | sample 811421 | NCBI WGS metagenome assembly MDTG01 (sample SAMN05326645, study PRJNA326480) | marine metagenome | isolation source: seawater | place: Pacific Ocean: South East | collected 2011 | reverse complement strand
TCCACGTTTAGTCACCTTGCATAGCTTCAAAGGTCAATATGAGCATAGTATAGATGCAAAAGGCCGCATAGCCTTTCCGGCAAAAATGCGAAAAGTGTTGAGTCCAGATGCTCAAGAACGCTTCGTAGTAGTGCGCGGGTTAGAAACTTGTCTTTATTTATACCCAGATAACGAGTGGTGTGACGTGGAAAACGCCCTCTCTAAAGCCAATAATTTTACTCGAACTGGCCGCATAGCCAAACGGAATTTTTTACGCTATGCCGAAGACGCCTTATTGGATAAACAACATCGTCTAGCTCTACCTTATGAGCATACCAATTATGCCCAAATCAACGGGAAAGCCGTCTTCATTGGTATGGGGCAATACATCGAGATTTGGTCCCCCGACATCCTCGCAAAAGTAGATGCCGATTTAGATCCCAGTACTTTTGAAGCTATTTTTGAACAAGTAATGGGAGACGGATTCGGATCCGATGGTGAATAATATGACTACATATTATGAACACAAGCCAGTAATGCTCCAAGAGTGCCTTGAGCATCTAATTACCGACCCAAACGGTATTTATATTGACGCAACTTTAGGTGGTGGCGGGCATACTTTAGCCATACTGAATGAACTAGAATCTCGAGCAACTGTTTTTGGAGTAGATCAAGACCAGCAAGCTATTGACGCTGCAACCCAGATTATTGGAGAAGATCCAAGATGTACGATATTAAAAGGAAACTTCGGCTACCTGTCTACTCTTTTACCTCCCTCATTTAGAGGACAGGTAACCGGAATCCTATTAGATTTAGGGGTTTCCACTCATCAGCTTAAAGAAGCGGAAAGAGGATTTAGCTTTCAGCAGGAAGGGCCTCTTGATATGAGAATGGGAACCTATACAGGCCTGACCGCATATGATGTTGTAAACACCTATGATTATGACCGACTAAGAGATATCATTTTTCATTATGGAGAAGAGCGAGGCAGTAGAAAAATCGCCCAAAGTATCATAGATGCACGACCTATTGAAACTACCCAGGAACTTTCATCTATAATTAGTGAACAAGTAAACCATAAATTCAGAATAAAGAGCTTGGCCAGGGTATTTCAGGCTATTCGTATTGAGGTAAACCAAGAATTAGCAGTATTAAAACAAGTTTTGCAACAAGGACTTGAGCTCCTAGCCTCTGGTGGACGAATAGTGGTAATGAGCTATCACTCACTCGAAGATCGACTGGTAAAAAACTTCATGAAGAGTGGAAATTTTGAAGGAATCATCAAAAAAGATTTTTACGGTAACCCTGTCTGTCCTCTAATACCTATCAATCGTCAGGTCATTACCCCTAATGATCGTGAAATTGAACGAAACCCAGCCTCACGAAGTGCAAAACTTCGAATAGCTGTAAAAATAGGAGACCCCGGCTCATGATGGTGTCATCTCCTTTGCATAGAAAGAAAGTGAAGCCAAACCTCCGAAAAATCAATTCCAATGATTATATACACTCTCCATCTAAAAAAGCCAACAAAAAAATTGGTCAAAGAATTGGTATCAATTTATCATCTTTCAAACCTGCAAAAATCATTGCTTTCACCGTCGTTGCAGCATTTCTTGGTTTTATCTATCTAACACATGTATTTGCTACCGAAAAGTTGCTTGGGCAGGTTCGTCAGCTCCAAAAAGAATACGAACAATCCCAACAAGTGTACGATGATTTAAGACTACGATACAACCGAATGACAGGCCCAGTAGATATTTATCGTAAAGCTAAAGAATTAGGCTTTATCAATGCAGGACCGGCCGACCAAATACTGGAGATTCATTAAATGCAAGAGTTTAGAAGCGCTATTATGAGTCGAATGTTTGTGATACTGGGTATTCTTTTTTTATTACCCACTGCTTTACTAATTCAATTGGTTAGAATTAATTTCATAGAGGGTGAAGGGCTTCGCCAACTTTGGAATAAACAAGCCATCACTGAAATAGCTATACCAGCAGAACGAGGTAATATTTACGATCGCGATGGCACCCTTCTTGCCACAAACACCGTAGATTATAGAATGGCTATAGATCCCAAAGTACCTAGCATGACGCAGGCTAAGGTAGACTGTGTATTAGTTACCCTGGGTCGAACTACCGGTAAAAGCAAGGCCTACTACCAAGGTATTCTAAGCAATGCTCCCTCGTGGTCCCGATATGTGGTGATGGAAAAAAATATGAATAGTACGCAAAAAGAAGAACTAGCCAAACTTGCTATACGAGGTGTTATACTTGAAAAAAACTATCGCCGAAGCTATACATTCGGTTCACTTGCTGCTCATACTATGGGCTTCGTAAATCATGAAATGAGAGGACAGATTGGCCTAGAATCTCATTATGATGACGAACTAAAAGGAGTTGATGGGGTACAGCAAGTGCGTAAAGATGCTTTTCAAAGAGTGTTCGAATACGTGGGAGCACCAAAGAAACTGCCCATCGAGGGCTATGATTTACACACTACAATCAACGCTTCCATCCAGGCTATTTTAGAAGATGAGTTACAGGTAGGCGTTCACCAATATCAAGCCAACTATGGCACTGGAATCATCATGGACCCAACGACCGGAGAAATCTTAGCTATGGCCAATTATCCAAGCTATAACCCTAATATTCCAGGTGATATTAACGAAGAGAACAGACGAAACTTTGCCATAGCCGATCTAGTAGAACCTGGATCTACCTTTAAATTAGTTACCGCGATTGCGGCTGTAGAACAAGGTGTTATAAAAAAGAATGAACTTTTCGAAACGCCCAAAAACGGTGCTGTTCAAATTCATGGCCTTACTTTACGAGATCATGATCCACTTGGAACCATCAACTTTGAGCAGGTTATTCAACAGTCATCCAACGTGGCTACTGCAGAAATCGCTATGCGATTGGATAATAATACTTTTTATCAATATGCCCGTAATTTAGGATTTGGCACCCCCACTCATATAGATCTTGCTGGGGAAGAAGGTGGACGTATGGCAAAACCCTTTGAATGGAGTTTAGTAAGTCTCCCTTGGATGTCTCATGGATACGAGCTTCTTTCGACACCTCTACAAACCACCCAAGCCTACGCTGCTTTTGCTAATCGGGGAGACTTAATGCGTCCTTATTTAGTAAAGGAAATAACTAATACAAATGGAAAAATCGTTGAACAATTCCATCCAACCCATATCCGTAGGGTAGCCAAAGCTAAAACGTTGGACAAACTCTATCCTGTTTTTGAAAGTGTAGTTAGCGATTCGGGTACTGGGGATTTAGCTCAAATATCGGGACTACGTATTGCAGGTAAAACAGGAACGGCGAAAAAAGTAGTTAAAGGAGTATATTCCAATCGCTATCGAGGGTCATTTGTTGGATTTTTCCCATTAGAAGCACCTAGATATGTAATCTATATAATGTTGGACGAACCAAAACCGGTTGGCTATGGTGGATACACGGCAGGCCCTATCTTCAAGCAAGTAGCGCTACGTATTGCAGGACTGGACCAAGACCTGCAGCGCCAATTGGTTCAATATCACAGTTATGATAACAACTATGCTATCGCTCCCTCATTATTAGGCTTATCGCCCGAGCAAGCCAAAGAGCTATTAAATTCCTTATATATCCCTTTTGAAATGAAGGGTGAGGGTGATTGGATCGTACAACAACAGCCAGCCCCTGGGGATACCGTTTTTTCAAAAACTAGATTAAACCTTCAAGTTAAACCTAAATCAGGGCTATTAAATCCACATAAGGAACCAAGAACAGTCTTGAATGAAACTCATACCAAAGAGATTGAACGAATCGAACTTCCCGATGTACGTGGGATGAGCATGAGGACAGCTCATAACATGTTAGCTGAACTAGGGCTAAAGACAAAACGCATTGGCTCAGGTACCATATACTCACAATTTCCGATAGCGGGTGACTATATGCGCCCTGGACGTACTGTGACCCTAAATGGTAAGGCTCGCTCATTTGAACAACTTAGTGGAAAAACAGAAGGGGAGCAATGAGTCAACTAGTCTCCAAAATATCCCCTTTAGTCTCTCGCTCGTTAAGTACCCAAGACATTCAAATCATATGCCAACCTCTTACCAAACGCATTAAGCAGCCAGAAGCTATATATACTCAGGTTAGCCAAGATTCTCGAAATATAAATTCCAATGGTGTTTTTGTAGCTGTACGGGGTACAAAAATAGATGGTCATGACTTCATCAAAGCACTAACGTATTCACCCAATCTACTTATTATTGGCGAGGATGCCCCTGAGAGCTATCCTGAGGTCGATAACTACATGCAAGTGGCCAATACACGTAAAATTGTTGGCCCCCTTGCACAAGCTTTCGCTGGAGACCCTTGGCAACACTTGCAAGTAATTGGCATAACTGGCACTAATGGAAAAACAACTACAGCCACCTTATTGTATGAATTGTTATCGCATTCAGGCAAAGCAGTTAGTTTGTTGGGTACGGTATCCAAACGTATTTTAGACCGTGAAATTCCTTCTACACTCACAACCTCGGATCCTATTGAGTTAGCCAATGATATGCAAGCCATGGTGAATGCAGGTAGCACTTATTTAGTCATGGAGGTTTCTTCCCACGCTTTAGACCAGTACAGAGTCAATGGAATTCCATTCACCATTGCCATATTCACCAATATCACCCACGATCATTTGGACTATCATGGTGATATTAAAGCTTATATGAAGGCAAAAAAGAAATTATTCGACGATTTAAAACCCGGTTCTTGGTCTATTATCAATGCCGATGACCCTCATTGTGAGTACATGGTTAAAGATAGCAATGCCCAAATCTTTTCCATCGGGCTAACCGATAGCGAGGGCGATCAATTTAAAAAACAACCTTCTTTAGCTGAGCAACGAAAATTACTCTATCCAACCCTACCTTCCTGGGCTCAAAGACGTAGCTATACAGTAGAATCTTTGGGATTACAGGGAACTATTTTATTTGATAAAACATCCAATATGCGATGGGAACTTCCATTAATTGGTTTATTTAATGCATATAACGCCCTTCAAGCAATCACTGCAGCGCAATTATTGGGCATTAAAACAACAGAACTCGAAAAATATAATCAGGTATTACGTGGTGCGCCTGGGCGTTTAGAACGTGTGCATGTCGATGATGGAGCTGAAGATCAATTAACCGATGATCTGTCACCACAAAAGGAGCCCAATGGTAAACGATATCCTTCTGTATTCGTAGATTATGCGCATACACCCGATGCTTTAGAAAATATTTGTTCCACCTTAGCCGAGTTAAAGGCATCACACCAAAAATTACTAGTTGTTTTTGGTGCGGGTGGCGACCGTGATCCCAACAAACGGCCCTTAATGGCCCAAGCTTGTGAAAAATGGGGTGATATAGCCATTGTGACAACTGATAATCCTCGTTCTGAACCGCCATATTCTATCATTAAGGCAGTTTGTTCAGGCTTCAGTGAAGAATTTATAACTGATCAGGTTCATATAGAAGTCGAGCGAGCCAAAGCTATTGCTTTAGCCTTAGACTTAGCCAGCGCAGATGATATTGTCGTCATTGCTGGGAAAGGACACGAAAAATATCAGGAAATTAAGGGCGTTAATTATCCTTTTGATGATCGAAAAATAGCCTATGAACTTCTTAAAGAATGGAATGAGGCAGCCTAATGCTATACGAACTATTTAACTGGCTAGAACAGAGCTTTGCATTACCAGGCGCCACAGCTATGGCCTTTATTTCTACCCGAACAGGCTTAGCCGCAGTAACATCCTTGCTAATCAGCTTATTTATTGGAAAGCGAATTATTGAATGGTTACAAAGTATGCAACTCGGTGAGGTGATTCGGGACGATATTGGATTGAACCATATTAATAAGCAAGGAACCCCAACAATGGGCGGTGTAATTATCTTGTTGTCTACGCTAATTCCATCCCTTTTGTTTGTTCGAATAGACAGTATTTACGGCTGGCTTATCTTTTTTGTCATGTTAACACTCGGATTGGTTGGGTTTATAGATGACTACATTAAAGTAGTAAAAAAGAACAAAAGTGGACTTGCTGGTAAATTTAAGATAGCTGGGCAAGTAACCGTGGGGCTAGTATTAGGACTGGTCTTATATTCTCATCCAAATTTTGAAACTGTAAATACGTTGAGTACGGTTCCTTTTGCTAAGAATCTAACCATTGATTATGCCTATTTCGGTGAAACCATAGGTTGGTTTATTTATTTGGGTATTTCAATATTTATCATCACAGCCGTAAGTAATGCAACTAATTTAACTGACGGCCTTGATGGATTGGCTACTGGTATTTCAGCAATATGCGGCATTGTATTTGCAATTTTTGCCTATGTATCAGGAAGAATTGATTTTTCCGGTTTCTTGGATATCATGTATTTACCTGGTGCGGGCGAACTAACCGTTTTTGCATCAGCTTTAGTTGGCGCTTGCATGGGTTTTTTATGGTATAACACCCATCCAGCTAGCGTGTTTATGGGGGATACCGGTTCACTTGCCCTCGGAGGAGCATTCGGCGCGCTAGCCTTAATGCTACATAAAGAATTATTACTGCCCTTTATCTGCGGGGTATTTTTCTTTGAAACCGTATCGGTTATCATCCAAACCAGCTATTTCAAATATACCAAGTGGATGACAGGCAATGGCAAACGATTTTTCTTAATGGCTCCTATCCATCATCATTTTGAAAAAAAAGGTTGGAGTGAGAGCAAAATTGTAGTTCGTTTTTGGATTGTAGCCATACTAATGGCTCTAATTAGCTTACTAACTCTGAAGATTCGTTAAAATGTTGATGGATGCAACACATATTACCCAGTTAAAGCAACAGCTAGCCGGTACTAAGGTTGTTGTAATTGGAGCGGCTAGGAGTGGTGTTGGCGCGGCCGAATTGCTCCACGAAGCTGGAGCAACAGTGTTTGTAAGCGACCATGGCGCCATTACCAATCCAATGAAAGAACGCTTACAAATACGTGGAATCGCCTTCGAAGAAGGCGGGCATACAGCAGCCGCCTCAGACGGAACCTTTGCAGTAATAAGCCCTGGTGTACCAACCCATACAGCTTTGGTCCAAGAGTATGTACTTCAGAACAAAGCAGTGGTATCTGAAATTGAATTAGCAAGCTGGTACTGTTCTTCTCCTATGATTGCAATAACAGGAAGTAATGGGAAGACTACTGTAAGCTCATGGATTCATGATTGTTTTTTGCGGGCCGGGCATCCAAATAAATTAGCAGGTAATATTGGTATGGCTTTTAGTGAGCAATGTATCCGGCTCGGCTTAGTGCACTCAACAAGTCCAGATGTTGAGATTTCAGAAGCCATAACCTCCGAACAAAATTCTATTCCTATTACAGCTGGGCAACCATCTACCCAAGCAGAATTTTACTGGATTTTAGAAGTGAGTAGTTTCCAATTGGATCATATTCACACTTTTAACCCCAATGTGAGTGTGCTACTAAATATTACCCCAGATCATCTGGACCGATATAATCATTCAATGGACGAATATGCCGCCTCAAAGTTTAGGATTACTGAACAGCAATCAACAAGGCAGACCTTTGTCTATAATTATGACGATCTACGAATACGCTCGTATGCCAAGCAGCTTCAAAGTCAATCCGATGCCCCACGACTTTGGGCTTTTTCTACCAAAGAATCAGTTGAAAGGGGGGCATTTTTGGACAATAACAATATCATCTTTCGATTTAATAACCACGAGGAAATACTCATGTCATCCTTTGAATTAATATTACAAGGACAACACAATTTGCAAAATGGACTTGCAACCGCACTCGCTGTCAGAGCTTGTGAAATCAAGAATGAGGTTATACGCGAAAGTCTTTCTCGCTTTACTGGCGTCGAACACCGCCTAGAAGTGGTGCGAAAATTGGATGGGGTAAAATATATAAATGACAGTAAAGCCACTAATGTGAATGCAGTGTGGTTTGCTTTGGACAGTATCAAAACCCCATTGACTCTTATCTTAGGTGGCCGCGACAAAGGCAATGATTATACTGAGCTGCGTGATCAACTCATTGACAAGGTGCATACTGTGATTGCTATCGGTGAATCTCGGGAACGGATTCAAGAGCAAATTGGGGATATAATTCCTCATTTTATCGCGGCAGATAATATGCATGTAGCGGTCCGGTATGCCCAAAAACAAGCTAAAAAAGGAGAGGTGGTATTGCTAAGTCCTGCCTGCTCTTCATTTGATATGTTTGAAGACTATGAGCATCGGGGGCGGGAATTTAAGGAATGTGTTCAGCACCTAAGCTAATTGATTATGCTAAATGAACCGTTTATATCAACCCAATTCAAGTAAAATTTATTGATTCATAACAGTCCTAATAGAAACATTCATCTAGTCCTTGGTACTAACCCAGAGGAAATAGATACGCGTGCACAGGGAAGCGACCGTTATATTCTAACGGCGGTTATTATACTACTTAGTTTTGGTTTGTTAGCTGTGTATTCTTCAATCGCCTTTTTTGCTCAAAATAATGACACTTCCGCCTTCGAGATGATTACTCGTCATTTGGTTAAAATTGGTATTGCAGTGGTGGTGATTTTACTGGGATCCAAGGTGAACTATCATACCATTGCCAAGCTTTCTAGGCCGTTCATTGTGGTTAGTTTACTATTATTGGTTATGGTGTTGGTCTTTGGTGAAGAACAATTTGGAGCCAAACGTTGGCTTTCGATTGGAGGGGTTGGATTTCAGCCTTCCACGGTAGCCGCCGTTTCGCTAATCATTCATGTAAGTGTACTTCTAAACGAAAAACAGAATTACATAAAAGACTTTCAAAGGGCGTTCATTCCCATCATGATTTGGGTATTTATCACATGCACCCTTATTGGAGTCGAAGATTTTTCTACGGCTAGTTTACTTATGGGAATATGTATTATTCTTATGTTTGTCGGACGGATTAGTATAATACAATTGAGTACAATGGTCTTCTTAGCTGCTTTTGGTGGCTTTTTACTCATTAACCAATCGACTACTCGTCAGGACCGCATTGAACAGTATTTAGGACAAATTAAACAGATCGAAACCGAGCGTTTACTTGATGGAACGGGACGGCAAGCGCAGCAGTCTTACATTGCTATAGCCCAGGGTGAGATTACCGGAGTTGGAATAGGCAAAAGTACCCAACGTGATTTCTTACCTACTCCGTATAATGATTTTATTTTTGCCATTATTGCTGAAGAATATGGGCTTTTAGGCGCCACTACTCTCATTGCCATATTTGTTTTTCTAATGATACGAGGGGTGGCTTTCGTGGCAAGAAATGCCGAGGATTATTTGGGTACTCTGTTGGCTTTAGGTTGCACATTATACCTGTGCCTTTACGGTTTTGTAAACGCAGCGGTGGCTAGTGGTTTATTTCCGGTTACCGGGTTGTCTATGCCATTTGTTAGTTATGGTGGTACCAATTTATTATTTGCAGGAGCTATAGCAGGTTTACTGCTCAATATTTCCAAGCATAAAAAAGACAGGAAACCTTTGTTTTATGCCTAGCAAAAATCCTAAATATCGCGTGATGATTGCAGCCGGCGGAACAGGTGGTCATGTCTACCCAGCCATTTCTATAGCGGACGCGTTGGGTATTAAAATGAAGCAAATTGATATTGCTTTTGTAGGCACTAAGAATCACATGGAATGGTTAGCAGTCCCTAAAGCAGGGTACCAGATTTATCCGATTTGGATAAGTGGATTGCAACGACGATTTACCTTTTTTAATGCTTTATTCCCCCTAAAGCTGATGGTTTCACTAATTCAATCTTTTTGGTTGTTAAGGCGTTTTAAACCTGCCGTTATTGTCTCATGCGGGGGATATGTAGCAGGGCCTGTGGGATGGATGGCCAGCCGTTTTGGAATTCCACTGATAATTCAGGAGCAAAATTCGTACCCAGGGCTAACCAATCGTATGCTTGGCTCCTCCGCGAAACATATATTTACTGCCTTCCCAGATGCAGAACACTATTTTCCTACACACAAAGTTCGAATGGTGGGCAACCCGACTAGGAAAAATCTGGTTCACAGAAACCACTCAAAAGCAAGGGGATTCTTTGATATTACTGAAGATCGATCGGTTTTATTAGTACTGGGAGGAAGTTTGGGAGCAAAAAGTATTAACGAAGCATTGCTACATAGTTTAGAGACTCTGCACGATCATGAAGGAATTTATATAATTTGGCAGTGCGGCAAGCGTTATCTTGATACTCTAATTAAAAAAATTGATTTAGAGGACTATCCCAGACTAAGACTGCATGCCTACCTAGAAGATATGCCCGCTGCCTATGCTGTAGCTGATTTGGTAGTGAGCCGCGCAGGAGCGAGTTCCTGTTCTGAACTAATGGTTACGGGTACACCGAGTATACTTATCCCCTCTCCTTTTGTTGCTGGAAACCACCAAACCATGAATGCACGCTCGATGCAGGAACAAGGAGCCGCCCAGATACTACCCGATGAAGAGGTAAGAGATACTCTGACAGAATTAGTCACACGACTACTAGCCGATCAAGAACAATTGCGAAAAATGAACGAAGCTGCTTTAGAGATGGCTAAACCTTTTGCCGCCGAGCATATTGCTGAAGAAATTTTACATGAAATAGAACAAAGTCATGAGTAAGTCTAGTAACCATATTTATTCTGGATCATTTCAGTTAGAAAAACAATCTAGCTTTGGACGAACTCATCATATTCATATGGTCGGCATTGGGGGGATAGGAATGAGTGGAATGGCCGAAATTCTACTTCATCGTGGCTATAAGGTTTCCGGTTCAGATGAACAAATAGGAGAAACAACCTTGCGTTTAACTAAGTTAGGGGCATCTATTTTTGAAGGACACCATGCCGATCATATACTTGGTGCAGATGTAGTAGTCTACACATCAGCGGTCCAGGCTCACAAAAATGAAGAAACAAAAGCCGCTATTGAAAAACGCATACCCACTATTAAACGTTCTGAAATGCTAGCTGAACTCATGCGAATGAAGTATGGAATAGGCATTGCTGGCACGCATGGCAAAACCACTACTACTAC
>MDTG01442461.1_pt1 | contig 11063 bp, 11 predicted proteins | sample 811421 | NCBI WGS metagenome assembly MDTG01 (sample SAMN05326645, study PRJNA326480) | marine metagenome | isolation source: seawater | place: Pacific Ocean: South East | collected 2011 | reverse complement strand
GGATGGGAAGCCTATGGTTTATCTTATGGTAATGGTTTAAGTGGTTCTCAAACAAAAAATGGGAGTGGTGTAAACAGATATGGTTCATCTACACCGGGTGGAACAACACTAAGTAACTGGGCTGCTGCTCGATTTTGTTTTACTTTTATGAAGAGCAGCACAACCACAAGAACAGATACAATAAGTATTAATGGGACAAGCACAGGATCACAGGCCCATGCAGTTGCAAGATGGCGTTTTACAAATATGAAAGGAGGCGAAGTAGGAAATCCCCATCCATACTCAACATCCACATCCGGATCAGGGGGTTATAATCAAGGGGATACTAGTGATGATTATGCTTGGGGTGCTGCATGGAACGATATTTCAATTGTCTTAGAAGCAGGGGGTTCGGGAGGAGGGGGATATGGGGGCGGAATATAAAATATATAAATATAAAATATAAAATATATAAATGACTGAAATTGAATCGGGTGTTCTAATTGAAGATTGGAAAACGACTCTAGCTGGTATTATTAATATAGATAAATCACGAATTAATTATTTAGGTTTTGAAGGAGCTGGATTGGTGGTTAAATTTTCAATTACGCCTAGTGATACAGATAATATTCATGATTTATGTAGTTCACTCAATAATAAATATAATGAAATTTGTGAAATATATCCATATGTGTATGATATTCAATCTACTTAATCTAAATACCACTTTTTATGGTCTTTCATATATTTTTTTTTTCTTAATCCGTTATATTTGTTAAAATGAATTATAAAAGGATCTATATTTTGATTTTCTATACAATAATATTTCTCGATTGGAAAGTATTTTCTTTCTAAACGATAATAATTAAATTTATCTTTATTTTCATTAATATAATCTTCATCACACACAAATGTTTCTCTATTAATCTTTGGCCAATCAAATAAATTTTTCATAGATTCATTCGACTGAATAAACATGAATCCGGTACATAATATATCATCATTATTTTGTTGAATCAACATATCATAATCTTTTTTATTATCCATTAAGTATTGTAAACAATCTTTTTCGAAAACAATATCAGAGTCAGTAAAGAAAACATATTGATTTTGTAATAATTCTTTATGAATACATTTTAGTTTTGAGAATGCCATAGTATTCCATCCCTCTTTTTTCCAACCGACGATATTTTCATTTGTATTTGTTTCATCATTAAGCATCTCTAAGACTATATTTTTATTCCATTGATTCAGTTCATCAAATGCTTTTTGATCAATACAATACACTTTCAAAGGTAAAGAAAAATTACATCTTCCCAATGATAAAATTAAGTTCTTTGTATAATGAAGATAACCATAATTTGTAAATGTTATAAAGGATATATTATCCATTTATTATAGATAATTAATTAATTAATTATTGTGGACTTTTTCATTCAAATAAGCGACTTCGATAACAACAAATCCCGAGACAACGGGTTGCAATTGAAATGTTAAATTATCCAGAGACATTGGATAAAAATAACGATCAATCAATGATAATTCTAAATATTGATGAGTATAAAAATCACTCGTTAACTTTCTTAATGGAATTCTTGAAAATATTTTTTGACCTGTATCATTTCTGTCACAGGCGATATCTGGTATTTCGGGAATACTTAAATCGGTATAATGATTCGTTCCATCACCTACAAAATTAGATTTGATCATTTTCAATCCAATAATATTATTCGTTGGTAATTTAATAGTATTTTTTAGGGAAAATGAAGTACTCGAAGCATTTAGTTTCACTGTAAAATATCTTTTTCGAATTTCGGGTGTGAATAATTGATTTCTAATTTTTTGGTAATCTTCTACTTTTTCTTGATTCAAAAATCTTTCATCTTTGATTTCAAATTTTTGATTTAGAACTCCTAAGTTATTTGATAAAAGATTTCCCTCATTAGATGAATCGGAACTATCACTTTCTTCTGAACTATCTGTTTCTAAAGTATATGCTGTAACTGAATTATCCATATATATAATAAGAAATCTTTTTTTATTTAAATAGAACTTCTTGTGATTATTCATTAAGCACAATTGGGTTCCGATTTATTACAATAGACATCACCACTGACACAACCGCAATTATCGCTTGAGGAACCATCGTGTGCCCCTACTTCGATACTCGACGGCCCGTCCGGTCCGGCATTACCGCTTATCGTAATGGAGAACCCATTGCTGCCTCCGTCCGGCGTTGCCGCCGGGTCACCTCCGCACCCCAGCAATGCACAATCCGCAATACAGTAACTGTTGAGCGCCGCCTGCGGATCATACGAGTCTCCAGCGTCTGAGCCTGACACATCATCATCATCTTTGAGTTGAGCACAATTCACGCATATTTCATTACCATAGGTTCTCCAAGTACCACTTGTCGGGCACTCTGTTGCTTCGTCATAATAAAGAGGTCTATATAAACTCTTTGAAGAAGGATTACTGATATCCGTACATTCACCCGACGCCGATCGAACCTGCCCAGCAGGACACATCTGTGTTGAACCCTTTGTAACGCCGCCCCCCGTCTGATCACTGATTGTTCCAGCAGGGTTACCGCACGACCATCTCTTTAAATTTTTAGATACACCCACCGGCATGCCGTGTACAACGTCATCTGGTGAGTAGTGCATTATGTTACGAAGGTTATCATTGTCAAGGGTAGTCATTGCATTGAATATATTTCTGTCACCCGTATCTTTATATCCTGTAGGACATCCGTCGCATTGCACACGGCAATCCGAACTATGGGAACAACCATTTCCTCCGCTTCCAACATCGGCAGAGAGGTTAATATTTATTGATGCTTGGATATCCCGTGGACCGTGAGGTGCCCAAGGGGCTATGTAAATACAAGTTTCGTCAGTATTCTCTGTGCATGATCCTGGTGTATCCGGATTTTCTGAATTAAAGGCATTGAGTGTACATTTATTAACTACTTGCTGTGTTAATTGATCTTCTTCTGAAACACCGCCTAGCACACAACACTCCCCGGCATCATTTGCCCTATTTCCGCAACCAGAAGGGGCGTTCCCGCGCTGCTTGATTCTTTTATCGTTAACAATTAATTCATTATTACCGCGATATTGATTCTTTCCACAGGGGACACATTCTGTTGCATCAGAGTTAAGATAAGTATTGGGGGGACAAGGAGCACACCATCCGTTCATTATCCCCATTTTGGTATTGGCTTCTTCGGCAGAAAAACTTATCCCCGGAGTCCACTGACCCCCAGCAATCGTACATCGACTACTCAACTCCTCGGGATTGTGGGCAACTTCAGTGATATTGGGTATATTTTTAGAGCATATACCATCGAGAGTTAAAGTTACATCTCCACTAATTTGTCTATCTGGATTTTCTCTCTTCCATTCTATTAGATTCTTGACTAGATCTTGGTTGTGAGAATTAATCAAATCTGAATCGTAAGTCGAATCATTGCGCGGCCAGCACATTATATCAGGTAGGAGGGCTTCATCCCCGTGTATACCCTTGCATTGTCCACCTATGCCTGGAATATGGTCATGAGTATCAATAAAATGGTGGACATCATGCTCCATATTCTCACCCCAGGTACTTGGGTCCGGATTATGCCAAATACGATTTTTCCAACCACATACTGGGATGTGTGTGGGATCACATGAGGGTTCCGGTCCATCCCAATCTCCATCTATACAAGTACGAAATTCTGGATTCGGAGACATTGTAGGATCAGTACAAGAGTATATTGCCCTCCTCCTCTCTGAACTGTCGTTCGTATAAGTAATTGTCCCATCTGAAAAGGTTGGTTCTTCACTACAATTTCCCCCCCCCTCTGAAGAAGAATCCTGACTCGATGAGTCTCCTCCTTCTCCTTGGGGGGATATTACTCCCCCGCACACCCCACTCGTGCACACGTCTCCGCTGGTAGCTGCGTTTCCGTCGTCACATGAAGTCCCATCTGGGACTTGTGCACAAGGATTCCCAGATATACAACTCGGTTCGGTTCCGGTCCAAGATCCACCACTACAAGTACGAACTGCTGAACCCTGAATAATTAAAGGTTCATTACAAGAATATGTTGCCGTACTTCCTTCAACTGGTGATGTGGCACTATAAGTAACTGACCCATCTGTAAAGGTTAGATCTAGATCTTCACTACAATTTCCTCCTCCCCCTGAAGAAGAATCTTGACTTGATAAGTCTCTTGGCATACAACTTGGTTCGGTTCCACCCCAATTTCCATCTATACAAGTACGAAATTCTGGATTCGGCGACATTGTAGAATCAGTACAAGAATATGTTGCCCTCCTCCTCCCTGAACTGTCGTTCGTATAAGTAATTGTCCCCCCGGGAAAGGTTGGTTCTTCACTACAAAGTCCTTGCTGCTGCTGCTGCTCTGAACCGGAGCATACACCATCGGTGCACACGTCTCCGCTGGTATCTGCGTTTCCGTCGTCACAACGATCCCCATCATCTTTTCCCTCGCACGTGTCACTATCCGATAACCACAACCCAACCAAAATCACAAGGAACATCGCTGCCACTCCCAATACGGGTATCCACAAACTTCCCGTTTTCTTTGCCACTTTATTTCCTCGACTTAATTTTCCTTGGATTGCATTTCTCGCTTTAATTGCATATTGTTTCATCTATACTATATACTTATAACAAATAAAATTTGATAACTTTAATAAAACCAATTACCAAGTAAATGAATACATTAATTGTGGTTGAATCACCTGCCAAAGCTCGTAAAATCCAAAATTATTTTAAAAATGAAAAGATTAAGGTTACCTCATCACAAGGTCATATCTATGATCTTCCTAAAGAAAAAATGTCTATCGATATTGAAAACAATTTTAAACCGAACTATCGACCCATTCGTGGAAAAGAAAAGATTATCAAATCTTTGCGGGATCTTTCTAAAACTAATCATGTTTTACTTGCTGCAGATGATGATAGAGAGGGAGACGCGATTGCGTGGCATTGTGGGAAAGTAATGAAATTGAAATTCAATGAAAAAAATCGGATTATTTTTCACGAAATTTCGAAGAAAGCAATTGAAAGATCTCTTCAGAATGTTCATTCATTGAATATGAATTCTGTAAATGCGCAACAAGCAAGAAGAATTATTGACAGACTGGTAGGATATTCATTATCTCCTTGCCTATGGAAACATATTCAATCCAAAAAGATGGGATTATCAGCGGGAAGAGTTCAATCCACTCTTTTAAAGATCTTGAAAGAACACGAAGATTCAATCAATAATTTTGAACCAGAATATAGTTATGATTTCAATGGTGATTTTCAATTCGATACAAACAAAATTCAATGCGAATTACTCTTTTCTTTGGATGAAGTTGAACCTCTTCAAATTATGAATCAATTGAGGAAAAATCGAGTGTATGAATTGAAGTCTTCTAAAGTATCGGAAGAAAAAAAGTATCCGGGACATCCATTAATCACATCTTCTCTTCAGCAATCTGCCCAAAGTGAATTTGGATTTCCGGTTAAAATGACAATGAATATAGCTCAAAAACTGTATGAAAATGGTAAGATTACTTATATGAGAACAGATTCAACTTATATTTCAGAAGAATTTCAGAAAACAATCGAAAGAAAAATTACAAATGAATATTCCGATGAATATTATCAGAAATATTCTGCAAAAAAGAAAAAGATTAAAGGTGCGCAAGAAGCACATGAGTGTATCCGACCCACAGATATTAATCATGAATTAAGTAATAATTGGTCAGAACAAGAAAAGAAACTGTACAATCTAATTAAGAAACGGACAGTTATCTCTCATATGAAACCAGCGATATATGATGTATTAACTATTGATTTAGGAAATAAAGAATTGCGAGAGATAGGAATCTTTCGAGGGAAACATAAAACCCTTCAATTTGATGGTTTCTTGAGATACTCTCATAAAGAAATTTCAAAAGGAGACCAATTAAAAATTACAGAGAGAACATTGTTCAATTTACAACAGTGTCTTTGTAAAGATATGGAAACAAATCCACCTCAATATTATAATGAATCAACCATAGTTAAGAAATTAGAATCTTCGGGTATTGGACGACCTTCTACCTACGCAACAATAATCGATACTATCTTAAATCGTAATTATACAATGGTTACAACTCTCCCAGAAAAGAAGATAGAAATAGACACAATTCTTCTTGACAAACAAAATAAAATTACCGAAACAAAAGTAGAACAAAAACTGAATCCTCAAAAGAATCGTATCCTGTTGACAGATTTGGGGAAAGAAGTCTTACAATATTTACTGAATAATTTTTCAAAGATAATTAATATTGAATTTACTTCTGCAGTAGAAGAAGATTTAGATCAAATCGCGGAAGGATCTCTCGATTGGATCGATGTCATTCGCAAAGTTTACAATTCCTTTTCAAAAGATATTGAAATTCAGATGAGCTTACCCGCTGTTCGTAAAAATGCGGGTCAATCATCCGACAAAAATTTAGGAAAATACAAAAATTATGATGTCATTATCAAAGAAGGGAAATATGGACCTTATGTATCTTACAATGATAAGAATATGAATCTTAAATATATCTTAAAAAAGAAGGATAAAAATTCACTGAAAATACAAGATGTAAAAGATTTAATTGATTATCAAATGAAATTAGGGAGTTATAAAAAGAAAGATGTGTTCATTCATATAGGACCTTACGGAAAATATATGAAATACAATCAAAAGAATTATAAAATTCCCCAACGAAATAATTATACACTTGAAGAATTGAATTCAATGCTAAAATAAAATATACTCCAATTCATAAATGTTATTCACAAAAGGAAATATCAAAAATACAATCTATTTTTCGTTTGTAGTCCAGATCATAACATCTTTTATAGCATCGTCGGGATTACTTGAAGACTTAAGTGAAAGAGATCAGATATTAAAAGATATCCTTACAATGGAACTTTTAGTTCAGGTTGTGGAATCCAGTTTTTATCTTTGGGTTATCTTAGCATTGAAAGATTATAAAGTTCTTACAAAGAGACGTTATATCGATTGGGTCATTACAACACCCACTATGTTAATCTCAACAGTTATTTTTATGAGATATGTTGAATACAAAGAAAAGAATCGCGACCTCTTTACATTTAAGGAAATTATTCTTCAAGAAAAAGATAATTTAATCAAATTAGTTATTTACAATTCTTTGATGTTATTCTTTGGATTTATGGGTGAAAGTGGGCGAATTCAAAAAGAAGTTTCAATTGGTATTGGATTCTTTTTCTTTTATCTATCTTTCAGTATTATTCACGAATATGCTAAGGAAACAGAAACAGGTATGAATTTATTCTATTTCTTAACTTCCGTATGGTCATTGTATGGTGTTTCGGCTATGTTTGAACAAACTACGAAAAATATATGTTACAATTTATTAGATATTGTCTCTAAGAATTTCTATGGTCTGTACATTTATTATATAATCAAACAGGTTAATATTCAAAGATTACAAGATAGGTAAAAATGGTTTCCCTGGTTCTACATAACTCGTTTCTTGATGCGACTTGATCTTGTCCAAATCTATAGGATCTTCTAAACCATGACGAATATTATAAATATAAACAGGTGCGACGGGTGGTTGAAGTGTAAATATAAAATCAAGCATCCATTTTATTTTATTATTATTTATCAGAATTATACTTTGCTGAAGATATTGATGAGGTCTATTTCTTAATTCTTTTATGAATTGTGCCATTCGAATACTATATTTAATATGAGGGAATCCTACATTTCTCGTATCAAATAAAAAATGAAAATCCCTTTGATTTTGGTATAATTCATTCCATTGATCTAAAAAAGATTGAAAGTCTTCGTCTGACTCGGGTGTATTATTCAAGATTACTTTTACAAGAGGGAATCGATTTCTATCAAACTCTGCGAACATTTATATAAGTGAATAAAATAATTATAATTATTTATAAACACTGAATCTATCTTGAATATCGAAACAACAGGAAGACATTAAACGACTCCTTGTATCTTTCTTAAGCATATGATTCATAAATTTAGTTGGTCTTCTTATAAATCTTGGTTCACCATTTGGATCTTCAATTTGAATCAAATCTCCGAACCAGGGCCATAATTTATTTTCTTCATTATTATCGGGTTCAATTAATTGTGGATATTTCAACGTTATTTCTTTCGCACATTTTTTCCATTCTTTCGGAGGTATCATGGGATTTGAAGAAACATATTTGGTGATTTCGGGAACAAATTTCTCTTTAAATTCTTTGTAGGGTAATCTATCTTTATCCAATAGGACAAATTGAATTTCAAGTTCTTCGCATAAGGAATTAATACTGATTAAATATTTATCAATTTCATTAATCTTTTCAACAAATCCCTGTTTTTTAATCCATGCCGCGATTAATGATGTTGTCATTGATGTCACCGTTAATAATATATTAATAATTGTATCATATTGATCAAATGGTTCATCTTCAACATTATTTGCAACTGTAATACCAGAAGTAAATGTTGAAATGACAATAATCATCCAAGACCATTTGATTTCCCTCCTCCTTAAACGATCAAGATAAAATGTACTAATGACTCGATTGTATTTTAATTTCCAAAGACATTTCTGGAGTCTATATTTTTTTGTTTTGGACCATTTTTGTATGATAATTCCATCTTCATTTTCTTCTTCATCATCTGTTTCTGTATCGTCATTATAAACAAGATAATCAAAGTCGTAATCAATCGATTTCGGAGAACCAAGGGTTTTCGGACTCATCCCTAAACTTGATTGTTTTTCTAATTTTTCTTCAAATTCATTCAATTCTAATTTTAATCCTCGAACTTCATCTTCAATGTAGTTAACTTCATCCTTTGTAATTTTCATTTGTTGATTCATTTCTTTATGAAATTCTTCTTCTTTGTCTTTTTGATTTTCAATTTCTTCTTCTTTGTCTATTTGATTTTCAATTTCTTCTTCTTTGTCTTTTTGATTTTCAATATCTTTCGGTTGATCCCAAAAAAAACGAATCAATGGAATATTATACATTTAATCAAAATACTGATTATTAAATCAGAATACAAACGGTTAATATTTTTCCCAACCAATTGGAGGATCAATTTCATTTAGAGTTAATGTTTTTGTTTCTGGTTCTTCTTTTTCGGGTGGATTTTCATATTCAATTGTTACCTTTTTTCGACTCTTATCTTCATCTTTCTTTTGTTCTTCTTTAAGATAACGATTGAATTTTTGAATATTAATCAAGTTTTTAAAATTAGAATCATTATCATAAATCAAATCAGCGATTCTATTTCTGTATTTCATAACTTGTTCATTTAGAATCGATTCACTTTTCATTAGAGTACCAATATGAGTATCTTTATCTGACAATTTATCTTCGAGAATATTATTGTTCATTTCCAATAGTTCACATTTATTTTTAAGATTCAATAATTCTTTATTAATGATATCTACATCACGAATGATTTGATTAAAATAAGTAATATTATTCCACAGAGAATTCAAAGCAAAGGAAAAGAAAGAGATGCCGAAAAATCTATAAAAGAGCAATTGATATTCTTTATCATTCATATATCCTCCCAAAGAATCGATCCAATAACTTTGATTCAGAAACATATTCATATTCATATTCATATCTATTTTATAATGGAAAAATAGAAATAAAATATCAAATTTATTACTTAAAAAGATAAATTGAATATTTTATATACTCAATGAATAAACGAAAGAATAATAATCGAAGAGAAAAACACTTTTTAGAAACTGATTTCGATAGTATGCTGTTGTATCAGAATTTATTAAAGAATGAAAAATATTGGAGAAATAATGGCCAATATTTTATTGCAAGAGAATATGAAAAAAGAGCTAAATTATTGTTAAATGGAGACATTGAAAATGCTTCACTTGTTGTGAAAACAGAAGGACTGTATTGTCCTACAAGGAAAAGTTCTTTAGGATATTAACCATTAATTATTTCTTCTTCCCCTTCTTCTTCGATTTTTTTGCTGTTTGTTTATCTTCGATGCGAATAGCACCGAATTCTCCTTTTTTAAATGTCCATCCGGCTTTCTTTAAGTTATTATTTCTCTTTGCTTTTTTGCTCGCTCTTTTTGACTTAATGCGACCCTTTCTCTTAAAGAGATCTTTTTTAGTTAATCCTCCACTTGTTTTTTTAGCAGTTCCGTGCCACACTTGCGCCCTTGATCCAACCGTTTTCATTTATACTCTTACATATATATTTTTTTCAAGTAGAGTTAAACTATTTATCCGGGAATATACGGAAACCAGTTATGACCCTTTCTTAGATTTCCCTTTCTTAGATTTTCCTTTCTTAGATTTCCCTTTCTTTTCTTTCTTTTTTCCTTTCTCTTTCTTAGATTTTCCTTTCTTAGATCTCCCTTTCTTAGATTTTCCTTTTTTATTCTTCTGGGTCTTCGACCCCGAGCGGAGCGCCGAGCGGTCGAAGGTTATCTGTTGTGAATCCGGGTGGGCGTCCCACTCAGCCTGCTTGTGGCAGGCTGGTTCTTCTTCGACGCCGTCGCGTGCCAATTTCCCATAAACGCAGATGCCCCCTTGATCGATGTCCATGCATTCCTTAGGACTTAAATCTTCACAGTTGGACCAGCCGCAGTTCGCGACGGCAGCTGGGAGGTCCCAGTTCACCGCCTCCAGCTCCCTCCGAGCGACCCCACCCCAGCCTGGACAACGTCTGCGGAGCGCGCTGATCTTCTTCTGCTGCAAGGTCGTCACATCCTCCTCGCTCTCCGTCTCGAGCCACTCACGCGAGCCCGGATGCGCCACCCAATCCTCCCGCGAGTGGCAACCCTCGTCCATCGACCCGCCGGCATCTTCCGCCGTGGTCTGTTTCAAGGAGCCATAAACACAATCGGGCCCATCGCGACATGCGACATGACCCATCAACCTCGAACACTCAGAATCCTCCCCGGGAAAGCCGCCCTTCTGCTTCTTCTTCGATTTTTTTGCTGTTTGTTTATCTTCGATACGAATAGCACCGAACTCACCTTTTCGAAATGTCCATCCGGC
>MDTG01393259.1_pt1 | contig 11063 bp, 13 predicted proteins | sample 811421 | NCBI WGS metagenome assembly MDTG01 (sample SAMN05326645, study PRJNA326480) | marine metagenome | isolation source: seawater | place: Pacific Ocean: South East | collected 2011 | reverse complement strand
TTAAAAAAAATTAATTTTGGTTAAATATCTTTAAAAGTTGATATTAATTTTTTTAAATCTCTTTTATTTAAAAAATTTTTATTATCTTTAGAATTATATGAAAATAAATTTTTAATTAATTTTCCGTTAAATTTTTTTTTATAATAATCTATTTGTTTTAAATTATTCTGTTGAAAAATAACATACTTGTCTTTTATATCAATTGTATGTCTACTTTCCTCAAAACTAATCATTTCTTCATGTTTTTTTTCACCTGGTCTAATACCAACAAAATTTAATTTGCAATTCTCACAAATGCTTTTTGCTAACTCTATTATTGAAAATGAGGGAAGTTTTGGAACAATTATTTCTGAACCGAATGAATTTTTTAACGCCCATAGTACCGTTAAAATTCCTTCATTAAGAGTAATATTAAATCTAGTCATATCTTTATGAGTTATATCGAGTATTTGGCTTTCTTTTTTTTCTAAAAACTTCGGGATAACACTACCTCTACTTCCTGCTACATTTCCATATCTAACAACTGTAAATCTAGTTTCCTTTTTGCCAACAATGCTATTAGCAGATATAAAAAGTTTATCAGCACATAATTTAGTTGCTCCATACAAGTTAATTGGTGAGGATGCTTTGTCTGTAGATAAAGCAACAACTTTTTTCACACCATTTTCTATACATGCCTCTATTATGTTTTGAGAACCAATAATGTTTGTTTGAATGAATTCAGTTGGATTATATTCTGCTATAGGCACATGTTTTAATGCTGCGGCATGTATTACGTAATCAACATCTACTAAAGCGTATTTTAATCTTTGTTTATCTCTTATATCACCTAAAAAGTATCTAACATTCTTATGTTTTTGTTCATTATAAATTTTAGATAACTCAAATTGTTTTAGCTCGTCTCTACTTAAAATGATTATTCGCTTAGGTTGTTTTTTTTGTTTGAGTAAATATTTCAATAGATTTGAACCAAAAGATCCTGTTCCACCTGTTATAAGTATTGATTTGTTAGCTAAAAAATTCATAAATATTACGTATCAGCTTATTTAATTATTACAAGATATTTAATCTAATCAGATTTATGACTAGAAATATAATTTTTTATTGTGCGGATTGTATAATCAATTTCTTTTTTTGAAATTCTATGAAAAATTGGAATACTTATAGATGAGTTATAATATTTCATAGAAGAAAATAAATTCTTCTTTTTTCCTCTATAAACCAAAAAATTGGTAATAGGTTTATAATGAAATTGTAAAAAAATTTTCTTTTTTAAAAGATAATTTATAAATCTGTCTTTTTCTGACAGGTTTTTAAATTTTATATTTATAATTATAAGATGATAAGTAGATTTATTTAAATTATTATATTTTGGAAAACTTATTAAATTTTTAAACCCATCTAACTTACTTTTATAATAATAATAAATTTTTCTTCTTTTATTTAAAAATAAATTAATTTTTTTTAGTTGAGAAATGCCAAGAGCACAATTTATATCACTTATTCTATAATTAAATCCTAAATTGATAACATTGTAGTCCCAATGTTTTTTTTTATTTTTAATTATACCGTGAGATCTTAATCTTTTTGCAATATTATAAAATTTTTTATTATTTGTAGATAATATTCCTCCTTCTCCTGTAGTGATGGGCTTTAGTGGGTGTAATGAAAATGTGGATATATCTGAATGACTACAAGACCCTATTTTATAATTTTTATTATTAATACTATATTGTGCTCCAAAAGCATGGCAAGCATCTTCTATTAATATAGATTTATATTTTTTCTTTATTTTATAAAACTCCAAAATATTTTCAGGGAACCCTCCCATATACATTGTTAGGATAACTTTAATTTTCTTTAACTTAAACTTTTTTATACACTCCATTAAAGTTTTAGGTGTCATCTGTCCTGTAGATGGATTTACATCTGCTAAATATATTTTTGCACCCAATAAAGATGCCATACTATATGCTGCAATAAAATTTACAGCAGGCATAATTATAATGTCATTTTTTTTTAAACCAGCAGCATAGAAAGAAAGATGCAGTGCTGAAGTTCCACTATTACATGAAATTGAATATTTTGATTTGAGAAATCTTGATGTTTTTTTCTCAAAATTTTTTACATACTCACCGGTGGTAATTAAATTTTTTTTAAGAGATTTAGAAACTAAACTTATATCTGTTTTATCTATAAATTGTGATCCATAAGGTATAATTTTAGACATTATTTTATAAATATTTTCTGATATCTGCTCATAATTTCTTATTAGAAACTATATTTTTTTACAATATAAAATTAAATTTAGCTACTACTTGCTATAAAAATTTCTGTCGTAGTAAATAAAATACCGAATTTTTCATTAAAGTTTATTAATTTTTTTTTTTTCAATTTGTTTAATAACTTCTTTTTTTTTGATAAAGGTAAAGGTAAAGGCCATTCTTGTTTGTTTATGATCTTATATGTAATTTTTTGTTTTTTTAAAAAATAAATTAATTTATCTCTATTAGATAAGCCAATAACTGGAAAAATTAAATAACCTTTTTTTAACATATTTTTTTTAAAAGTTTTTAATATATTCAATGTAAATTTTATTCCATCTTTGCCACTTTTATTGGGCGCGAATTTAAACCAATCTGTGATATTATTAATCTCTGAAGAAATACCTGAAATATCATTTATTATTACATTAAATTTTTCACCTATCCAATTATCTAATAAATTTGATAACCTAATATCATAGTTTTTTGTAATTTTTTTTGAATTATGTAATGTGCACTTGACAGCCTCACTGGATAAATCTGAACCATAGATATATCTTATCTTTTTTTTTTTATAAAGATAACATCCGATTATTCCTGAGCCACTACCTAAATCCAATACTTTGTGATTTTTTTTAACTATTTTACTAGCAGCTTCAATTAAAAGTCTTGTGGTTAAGTTGGGTTCAAAAATATTTTTGTTTAAAAATATTGGAAAATTTGTATTAAAAATTTTAAAAAATTTTTTTTCATATTTTGCCATCATTACTAATTAAATCCGCCATCTATTGGAATTATTGAACCAGTCACATAATTTGAATTAATTAAAAAATTGATCGCATTTAAAATTGAAGTAAAATCACCAATACTTTTTGTATCTGTGTTACTTAATAAGTTATCTTTAGTTTTTTTATTCAGTTTTGTAAAAAGTAAAGTATTAAACAATCCAAGACTCAGATAATTTGAATTGACACCGTACCTTGCATATTCCTTGGATAATGTTTTACAATATCCTAAAAGTGCATATTTACTAGAGGAGTAGCCAGCAGAACCTATATCAGTTTTAAGTGCTCCAGATGAACCACAAAATATTATTCTTCCCCATTTTTGCTTCAGCATATGTGGTAAAGTGATTTTAACAATGTCATGAAAATTTATAAAATTTGACTTCATTTCTTTCAAAATTTCACTGGATTTTTTGTTTAGAATTATTTTTGAATTAGATTCTGCCTCCATAAAAAGTAAAACTATTTTTTTGTTTTTATTATTATCTAAAAATTTTTTTATTGATTTAACACCTTTGAATTTTTTAACTGTATATTCTTTTATATCTTTAGCCTTAGAAAATCTTGAGAAACCAACAACATCATATTCATTAGTTAGACTAAAAATTTCTCTGGCAATTTTAGAACCACCTCCGATTATTAATATTTGTACTTTATTTATTGAACCATTTATATTTTTAGGCATAATTGTTAATTTACAAATGATATTTATAGTATTACATAAAGTATAACTTATAATAAAATTAAATGATATCCGAAAAACAAGTTATCACCTGTATTTCTAAGGCTCTTAAGATACCAGAAAAAAAAATAAATATTAAATCTAGTGATAAAGACTTTGATCAATGGGATTCTCTTGGGCATTTAAATATTTTGCTCAGTTTGGATAAAATTCTTAAAGGTAAGGCCTTAAAAATTAAAAATATTGCCGAAGCTTATAGTGTTAAAGATTTAATAAAAATTCTGAAAAAAAATAAACTTTTAAAATGAGCAGCATATCAATTGCTAACTTAGCTAGCAAATTAGGATCAAATAAAATCACTTACAAAAAATTTAAAAAACAATACCCTGAATGGGATTTGGATAATGTCAAAAAAAAAACCGGTATAAACCAAGTTTATGTTGCTAACGAAATGGAAGATGTTTTTAGTTTATCTTTAAAAGCTTGTAAAAAAACACTCAGGAATTTTAATAAAGAAGAGATTGACTGCATTATTGTAGTTACACAAACAGCAAAAAATAAATTGCCTTCTGTTTCATGTATGCTTCAAAATGAATTAAATTTAAGAAAAAATATTATAGCTTTAGACATAGGTTTGGGTTGCTCTGGATTCGTATTCGCACTAGCAACAATAAATTCATTTTTTAATGCTAATATTGCCTCAAAAGCCTTATTAATCTGCAGCGATACATACAGTAAATTTACAAACAAAAAAAATAGGACGTGTAGAACAGTTTTTAGTGATGCTGCATCATCATGTGTAATAAAAAAAATTAATTCAAAAAATAATATAAATTTTTCTTTTTTAAGCGATGGATCTGGATCAAATGATTTGATTGAAATAAATGACAATATAGAAATGAAAGGATCTAATATTTTTCGCTTTACAACAAAAAATGTTCCAATACTTTTTAACCAAATTTTAAAAAAAAATAAATTAAATAAAACAAAAATTGATCATTTTATTTTTCATCAAGCTAGTAAGCTTGTTATCAAAAGACTAAGTGATGATTTAAATTTAGATAAAAATAAAATCTATATAAATTATAATAAAATTGGAAATACTACTTCAGCATCGATTCCGATTGTTCTAGAAGATTTAATAAAAAAAAATAAAATTAAAAAAAATCAAAAAGTTATGCTCATTGGTTTTGGTGTTGGTTTATCCGCAGCAGCAACAATTATAAATTGGGTATAAATATGTCACATCTTAAAATAATTATTAAAGGTGAAACAATCAATTTGTGTTTAGCTACACTAAAATTTGCTAGAGGTGATGTTTGGTATAAATGGCTTAATAAACCAAATATAATAAAGAATTTAAGCACTGAATATAAAAAACTTAACAATACAAAAAAAAAACAAGAAAAGTTTTTTTTAAAAAATAAAGATGAGAGAGTAATATTTGTTATTTCGACTAAAAATAATATTTATAAAGGAATAGTCTCCCTATCTAATATAAACAAAAACCAGAGAAGTTGTGATATTGCATTAATAAGTGACCCTAGTATCGAACCACATCTTGTGCCTTTTGCTGGTTTAGAAGCTATTGCATTAATGACCACATATGCATTTGATAAAATGAAAATGAAAAAAATTAATGGCGCAGGAAATTTAAATCTAAAAAGATGGCAACAAAGAATGGAGTTACTTGGTTATCAATTTAATTTTTTTGAAAAAAATTTAGATAAAATAAAATACAAAAATAAATTAAATTACATTGTTTCATGTAAGTATGAAGACTATAGATTTTTAAAAAAAAAGAGGGGTAAATTGTGGGATAATTTAGCTAAAATGAAATTAAGAATAGCGAAATTACCAAATGTTTCTTTTCAAGATATTTATATGAATTTAATTAACAAGAAAAAAATTGACTATTATAAAAAAATTAGTTCTCTATAAATAAATTAATAAACAACTAGAAAGTCTATATTCTTTAGTGTTAATTTTTATTTAACCCTCTGAAGGTTATTTCTGCAAATTTCCAATCCTCTTCTAAATCAATATCAATAGATTTTTCGGCTGGCAAAATATAACCCATAAAACTATTATTAATTCTTTTTCTACTCATTAATTTAATAAATTTTATTGGAAAAATTACAAATTGACCTGCATCAAAATAATGTTCTGGCAAATCTTGAGATCTAATTTTATGAAATTTAATGTTTAGAGGCTTTAATACATTGTTTTTCTTAATTTTATATGCCCATTGGATTGGGACCTTGTATTTTGATAATGAAAGAATAGGTTTTTTTAAAACTTGTTTTTTATAAAACGAAGAAATTTTTTTTAAATCTTTATAATTAATCAGCGGTGTACATGGCATTAAAGACCAAACCTCATCGTATTCAAAACCTTTTTTTGAATATTCTTTAATTACATGTCTAAAAACATCTAATAAAGGAGTAAAATCTCCTGATAAATTTTTTGGCCTCATAAAGTCTATCTTTATTTTAATTTTTTCTACTACCTTTTTAATTTTGTGACTATCTGTTGATACATGAATTTTATCAAATAGACCACTTTCAATAGCACTGTTAATCGCATAATGAATGATTGGTTTTCCACAAAATTTTTTGATATTTTTATTTTTAATTCTTTTAGAATTTCCTCTTGCAGGAATTATCATTATTCTTTTAATTTTTTTCATTTAGCTAAAATGTAATATTTTTTGCTCTATCAACTTTTACTATATGATTAAAACCTAATACTAAAAAAAGATAAGTTTTAATATTTTGCATATTATTAAGTTAAATAAAAATCGATAATTAATTTATTAGTTTTTTAGCAAGATTACCTATTCTTTTGTCATCTACATATATTTTTGATAAGATTTTTGCGGTTTCATTTGGAGAATTTTTAAATGATAATCTTAAAATATTCATCCAATTAGTATTATTTTTTCCTCGAATTTTTTCAATTTGATTAATTATTTTTATGTAATTTTTTTTTATTTTTTTTTTTTTTTTCATTATTTATATCCTTTAGTTATTTTTCAATTCCAATCAATTTTGATGGTTCTCCAAAAATTATTCCTTTTTTCTTTTTAAAATTTTTGTGTACTAGTGTATTAGGTAAAATTCTGGATCCTTCTTTAATTACAATATTTTCTAATACAGAACTTTTCATTCCAACATAGGTATTTTTTTGAATAATTGCATTGGATGCAATCATAACATTAAAACCAATAAAACAATTATTTTTAATTTTAGACTTAGGTGCAATTGATACATTTGGTGAGATATTACAAAAATTTCCTATTGATGAGCTACTATAAATATTTGTATTATTCGCTATTAAACATCCATATCCAATTTTAGCACTAGAGGCAATTAATGAACTTGGATGAATTATCGATTTAAATCTTTTTATATTATCTTTAATTAAATTAATAAACTCTGACCTTTTAAATCTATTTTTATATGACTGTATTCCTAAAAAGAAATTTTCTTTTTTGAATTTTTTCATTTCTTTTATATTTCCAATTATTGGAGTATTAGATATTGTTTTATTTAATAAATTTTTATTATCATCTAAAATTCCAATAATTTTTGTCTTATTTACAGATTTTTTATTTATATCTTCGATTAAATCTATTATTTCAATAGTTGAAGTTCCAGCACCTAAGATTATTAATGGTTTTTCACTCATAATTTTAATATGGTGGGCTAGGGAAGATTTGAACCTCCGTCCTCACGCTTATCAAGCGTACGCTCTGACACTGAGCTACTAGCCCTGTTTCTGTTATCTAGTAATTTATTAATAGTTTCAAGTTATTTATTAATTTGATTAGTAAAACTTTCATAAAGTTTTCTTGTAATTAAATTATTTTTTACATTAAATTTTAATTTATCAATAGATTGAACTGGAGTGATTTCTGCTGCAGTACCAGTTATAAAACATTCAGTTGCTGTTTTGATATCTTTCAATTTAAGATGTTTTTCAGTTACAGCAATGCCTAATTTTTTAGAAATCTTAATTATAGTTTTTCTTGTAACGCCATTTAAAAAACAATCAGCTTTTGGAGTAATTATTTTTTTTTTGAAAACAAAAAAAATGTTAGAACTTGTGGTTTCGGCTATATAATTTCTATAATCCAACATCAACGCATCATCAAAACCTTTTCTAAAAGAATCGTGTTTAGCAAGTGTGCAAATTTGATAAACACCTGAACATTTACTTTGAGTTGGTGCACAATCATTAGATGGTCTTTTCCATTTTGTTAGAGTTAATTTTATACCTTTAAGTTTAGCATCTTTAGAATAATATGTTGGCCATTCCCATATTGCTATGATAGTCGAGGTTTTGATGCCAATTGCATGAGGTGCCATTGAACCTGTTCTCCTCCAAGACAAGGGTCTTATATAACCGTTTTTTATTTTATTTTTTTTTATTAAAAGTTTACAAGCAGCTATAATTGTTTCTTTGGAATAATTAATTTTATAGTCTAGTAATTTAGCAGATTTAAAAAATCTATCTATGTGTTCTTTTAGCTTAAAAGGTACATAATTGTAAACTCTAATACCCTCAAAAACAGAAGAGGCAAAATGGATACTGTGATCCAAAACATGAGTTTTGGCATTTTTGCATGGTACAAATTTTCCATCATACCAAATACTCTCTTTTAATTTATCGAATTCAACAAGTTTCATCTCAATTGTTTTTCTTTTACAAAGTTAGGTTGTTTTATTTCTTAAATTTTCATCTTTGTGAGCACATAAAAAATATACTAATGAAACTCTTGTGCCGTTAACAATTTTTGAAACTTCATGAGGATACTTGCAATTACTTATTATCATTGATTGATAAAACGGAGAATAACATAAGCCAACATCATCTTTCTTATCCTCGTATACAATATAATCTCCACCCTTAAAATTTTTTCCGAATTGAACCACAACAGCGGCCAAATAATCTGGATTACTGTCTATATCTAAATGATACCCCACAAATGATCCTTTATGCATTTTATTAACTTGAGCTCTTCTTAAATATATCTCATTTTTATTCAATAATTTTTTGTAAAACTTTAAATGTTCTTCTTGATTTAAAATATCTAATGCGAGTTTTGATATCGACTCGTTTACTATTTTGGGATTTTTAATATCAGTCATCAACCTTCCAACTTCAACAGAATTATCTTCACCAGCATCTCCTGTTGAAACATATTCATAAGGTAACTTTGCAATTAATTCCTCTAATTTTATAAAATCATCTTGTATAAAAAAAGAATTACTTAAATCGAACATTACTGTTCCATATTTATCGTATCTCTTTTTTAAATTACTGAAATTATTCATTTATATTTATGGCTCAAATTTATACAGTTAAAATTTCAAATTTAAACCTAAATTTATTATATATCGGTTTATTTAATTTAATAAATTGAGATAAAATGTATCAACAATTAACATTGTCTTTTATTTTTATTTCTATTTTTTTTAATTACGGTATAAGATTGTAAATCAATCATTAATAACAATAATATATTAGCTTATGAAATTGGGATACTTTACCTTTCCAATGCATCCTCACAATAAAAACTATTACAAGAGTTTAATAGAGGACAGAAATTCAATAATTTTAGCTGATAAATTAAATTTTCAAGAAGCTTTTATTGGTGAACATCTCTCTGATCGCTGTGAAAGGATTACTTCTTGTATGAATTTTATATCTAGTCTGATCTTTGATACTAAGAAAATAAAACTTGCGACAGGAACTTTAAATTTACCTCACTCACATCCTGTCACTATTGCTGCACAAGTATCAATGATTGATACAATGCTAAAGGGAAGATTTATTATGGGTATAGGACCAGGCAGTCTTGTATCTGACATGGAAATGTATGAAACATTGGATAAAAATAGACTGGAAATGTTTTTAGAAAGTATTGATCACATTATAAATATTTGGAATATGAAAGCCCCGTATGATTTTAAAGGTAAATATTGGAATATTTCGACAAAAAAAACATATAACAAAGGACTTTTTATTGGTGAAGTAGGAAAGCCTTATCAAAGGCCACATCCGGAAATAGTTGTTACGTCATTGGGTGCTAGCATAACAGGACTAAAACAAGCAATTGATAGAGGTTGGAATATAATTAGTTCCAATTTTTTAAGAGACAACAGGTTGCTACAACATAATGATGTAATAAGCGGGTCTAAAAGAAAAAATATTAATTGGAGGATAGCGAAATTTATTTTTGTCTCACAAAACAAAAGAGAATTAGATAACTATGGAATGTCATCTAAAGGTCCAATATTTTTTTGCTTAAAACAAATTTATAATAAATTAAAAAAAGCAAATAGATTGGATATATTAAAAAAAAATCCTTATGATAAAAAAGAAAAAATTAACCTTGATAACTTAATGAAAGAATTAGTAATCTGTGGCGATACATCTAAGGTGAGAGACGAAGTTCAAAAATTAAAATACACTTACTCTAATTTGTCAACATTGACATATGTAAACGTAGACTGGAAAGATAAAATAATTTCAAAAAAATCAATGAAACTTTTAGCAGAAAAAGTTATACCGAAAGTTTAATGAAGCTAATATGGATGTTATTGAGGCAAGAAAAATAATAGAGGATAATAATTTAATTCCAAAGAAAATAAGTAAACATATTATTAATTATATTCTTGGAAACTCAAAAATATTAAACGAAAAAGTTCTAAATTATGTAACTGAAAAAGAAGTTAAAGTTTACAAAAACAAGGTTAAAAAAATTAAATCTAAAACAAAAAATTTTAAACCAAGAAATCTACCTATCTTCATTATATTAAAAGAAAAGTATAAGGATTTTAATTGGCATAAAATTAATCAGCATTTTGATATAAACACTGGTCCTATAGATATTAAAATGAGGGTTTCATTAGCTTCACTGCTGTTTAATAGAGTTAATAACAACAAAAGTTTTTTAGAAAAAAAATATAACTATAAATTTAAAAAAAAGATAAACCAAAGTGTTCAAAATGATATTTCAAAATTCTTTGAGCAAACGAATATTTTATATCCTAATAGTGTAGATTTTGACTTATTTATTAAAACCTTTGAAAAAGCTTTACTTGCAAAAAAAATTGATATTATTTCTCCAATATGTCCTGATTATTCTGTAGAATTTATTGGGCCAGGAATTTATCAATTCACATTTGAGAAATTAAATTCTGGTATAGGTGTAATTGGTAAAAAAATATTAAAAAATCTTACAAAAATTCATAATTTTCTCACAAAGTATAATATTAAAGTTAATCATATAGTTGCGATAGGAGATTTTGAGGCTTTATCTGA
>MDTG01372953.1_pt1 | contig 11063 bp, 7 predicted proteins | sample 811421 | NCBI WGS metagenome assembly MDTG01 (sample SAMN05326645, study PRJNA326480) | marine metagenome | isolation source: seawater | place: Pacific Ocean: South East | collected 2011 | reverse complement strand
TTATACTTCAGATGGTACTATTATCACTGAAAATAATTATTCGGATTTATTTAATGAAATTGAGTGGATAGATTTACCTCATGATGGTTTGCACTCTGAAACAACTGTTACAGAAAATTTTGAATGCTCAGATAATAACTTTGAAACACAGACTGCTTGTGAAGCAAATAATGAGTTTGATGCTGATGGTAATCCTTCTGAAGATAATAATTCTTGGCTAGGTAATGGAACATTTACTACTAATTATGGAGATACTGATTATGCTCCAGGATCATATCAAGATAATGCAACATGGCAGCAATATAGTTTTGGAGCAGATCATGGTGGTGTTTGCGATAATGATTTTGATAATAATACTGGATTTTTTAATGGTGATGGTACAGAATTAATGTGTTATTTTGATATTCCATATGATGGAGAATATGGTTTTGCTGAAGATGAATATGGTGCATATAATGTTTGGGGCTATAAGGAAAAAGGTTCAGGAGAAAGTAGAAAATTTTCAGATGAATTTAAAGAAATGATATATAATTTTGGTCTTGAGTGGTGGTATACAGACAATTTTGTAATGAGATTTGGTTATATTCATGATGATGAAGGTGAAGTTAAGCAGCCTACATTTGGTGCGGGTGTACATTTTTCTGGTTACGGCTTTGATTTTGGATACACTGCAGGTGGAGATACTGATGCAAGATCTAATACAATGTTCTTTTCATTAGCCTTAAATTTATAATGTTAAACGGTTGAAATTTTGAAAAAAAGTTTCATAATTACAATACTGATTTCTGCATTACTAAGTAATGATAACTCTTCATTCTTTAGATATTCAGATGCTCCTTTAAATAGAAGTGAGTTAAAGGGGCTTATTGGAATAATGGTTGATTTCAAGGAAGATAATAATCCTCTTACATCAGGTAATGGTAAATTTTTAGATTCTTTAAATGTTGGATTTATTCAAGATAATAATATACAAAGATGCAATATAGAAGATCATTTTATAGTAGATCCACCACCTCATAATAAAGAATTTTTTGAATCTCAATTAAAGGCTGTTAAAAATTATTATTTTAATATTTCAAATGGTAGTATTGAGTTTGGAATAGACGTAATTGATTCTGTTTATACTGCTATTGATGCAAATGGTGAATATCAAGAAATGCAGTTTTTTTCCCAGTCTGAAGATGATATAACTACACTTTATAAAGTAGCAGTAGAACTTGCACAAGATCAAATTATTAACATAGCAAATGATAATAATTGGACTAGCTCAGAAGATTTCTTAGTCGTTGTTTTTCATGCAGGATTAGGTCAAGATTTAGGTACTCCTTATGGTGTTTTTGATCCAACTATTTATGATATTCATAGTGCATATATAGATTCAGAAATGCTTAGCAGTATAGGCCAAGAAACAGGTGTTTTTATCGAATCTGGAGATACTGGATTTTCAATAACCAATGGTATCTTAATGCCTGAAACTTTAAATCAAATTTACTTTGATGTTATAGAGGATTTGTATGCTCCAAGTTTTGTAAATGAAGAGGATTTGGAAAATTTGTATTGTGATTATCAGCTTGGCATGACAGGATTGATGAGTTATTTTCTTGGATATAGATTAGGTTTTCCCGTTATGCATAGTACAAATAATATTTCTCCTGTAACCCGTATTGGTGAATTTGGTTTGATGGATGTTGGTGCATATAATGGAAGAGGTGTTATTCCTGCTCCTCCAACTGCTTGGTCAAGAATTTTTAAAAATATATCTAATATAGAAGATATTACTTTTGATTTATTTTCAAATTTAAGTATGACATTTGAAATTGGAACATTTCAAAATAATGGAGATATTTACAAAATTGATGTTTTTGATGATGAATATTTTTTAATTGAGAATCGAAGTAATAAAGTTAATAGTAATCTTTTAGGGAGTCTAAGTGATTATTCTATTTCAGATATTAATTTCCTTTTAGATTGCGATGCAGATAATAATCCATATTGTAATGGAGATGAACAATTAGAATTAAAAGAAATTTTATTTCCAGATAATCTAAATGAATCACAGTATTATTGGTTCGATATTTTAGAACGATTATTTGATTGTGATACTTGTGAATTTGTAGATAGTAATGGTGTAATTATAAATTTTCCAGATTATGATTATGGATTACCTGGTTCAGGTCTCCTTATTTGGCATATACAAGAACCCAGTAACTTATCTGGTATGAATAATGATTTAACAAATAAGGCAGTTCATTTAGAAGAAGGTGATGGAATGATTAATATCGGTTATGATGATCCAAATCCTTTTGGATCTTGTCTTGATACAGGTTGCAAAAATGATTTTTGGTTTCCATCCAATTCTGTTTATCAAGACATTAATAATTCTGATGATATAGTATTTAATAGTAGCAGTATACCAAGTTCTGATTCATATTCAGGCGTGTCATCTAATATATCAATTGAAATTAATAGAATAGTAAATAATAATATAAATTTTACTGTATCGTATGATTCAGATTATATATCTATTATTGATGAGAATTTTACTAGATATTTAGGTAATGATGGTACTGGAATATATTATTTAGATGACGGTAATCTGATTTGGTATAATGACTTGTTTGATATAAAGCAACATGTCACTGAAAATGAGTTTTGTAATTCAAGTGAATGCATCGGTTGTGTCGATTTTAATAATTTCGATATTATTGATGATGAAATTTTAGTATATGATGATAAAGTTTGTATTGCACCTGAACCAAATTGTGTTTTTAATGGTAGTGAATTATTTTGTAATCCATCCCAAGTAAATAATAAACAGGGCTATTTTAGTAAGTCTAATTTAATAAATGATAATTATGCATTTTGTTTAGATTGTGATGCAATAGGTGATATTGATCTTGATGGAATTGATGAATATATTAAATCTGGACAACTGTTTAAACAAAATGATTTAAATCTTTCAGATGTATCTGTATCGGGTTTTTCAAACAATTTTGATGATAAACGATACTATTTAGTTAGTGATTTAATTGGAGTTAATCCAGACTTTCCTGAAATAATATCATTCCCTAATGGTTCGGGGTCTACAATTGATATTATATCATATAATGGTCAAATTTTAGATCAATTTCAATCATCCGGAGATAGTTTAAAGCCTTGTATTATATCTAATGAAAATAATGATGTAACTTTTATAGTCCATGGTAATAGAACTATTAGATTTGAAAAATATAATGCGAATGGTCACTATTGGCATAATGTACAAGGAGATGCTTATAATTCTGGAATTGTTGGAGTGTCAAGAGAATTTAGACTTCAAAATTTTCAGAATTGGGAAGACCTTAAAGAGTTAGAAACTTTTGATTTTAATGAAGCATTTAATTATCCTAACCCATTTGATGATAGTACAGTATTTAGATTTTATGCTTCTGATATTAATAGTCTTACAATTAAGATATATACTATAGCTGGTTTTTTAAAAGATGAAATAAAATTAGAGAGTATAATTCATAATCAATACAATGAGTATACATATAATACTTCTAGTCTAAAACCTGGATTATATATTGCTGAGTTAAAAAGTGATAATCAATCTAAAATAATTAAACTTCTTAAAACAAAATGAGAATAAAATATTTAATCTTTAGTATTGCAATTTTTACTTCTTTATATGGACAGATAAAGTGGTATAATCATCCTGAATTAGAATGGCAAACAATAGAGACTGAGCACTTTAAAATTCATTTTCACCAAGGTACTGAAAGAAGTGCAAGAGAAGCTGCAGAAGTTGCTGAGTATGTTTATAAACCTATAACTGATTTATATGATTTTAAACCTGAAACAAAAACTGAAATTGTAATAAAAGATGTAGATGATTATTCTAATGGTGCAGCATATTTTTTTGAAAATTTGATTGAAATATGGGCAAAGCCTTTAGATTATGATTTAAGAGGTTCTCATCGTTGGATGCAAGATGTTATTTCGCATGAATTTACTCACATTGTACAGCTTGGAAAATCTATGAGATTTGGCAATAAAGTACTTGGAGCTTATGTCCAAAAATTAGGTTATGAGGATGAAAAGAGAGACGATGTATTATATGGATATCCAAATGAAATTATTTCATATCCAGTTGCTCCAGGAGTTTCAATACCTCTTTGGCTTGCTGAGGGTACTGCTCAGCATATGTACGATGAATTGTTTTTTGATTATTGGGACTCAATAAGAGATATGCTTCTTAGAGATCGTATTTTAAATAATAAAATGTATACATTTGAACAAATGAATAGTTTTGGAAAATGCGGTATGGGTAATGAATTAGTATATAATTTTGGATATTCTTTAGTTAATTATATATCTGAAAATTATGGTGATAGTAGCTTCAAAAATATATCAATATCAATGTCAAAACCATTTAATTATTCTATTAATAAATCTATTAAAGAGGTGATAGGAATAACTGGTGAACAGCTTCATTCTGAATGGAAACAGCATCTGAAAGAATATTATACAAAACGTGTGTCTAAAATAAATGATAAAAATAATTATATCATAATTGAAGATCAGGGTATTACTAATATTAATCCTAGATGGTCACCTGATAATAAAATGATTGCTTATTTATCTGATAAAGATAATGACTATTTCGGAAGAACAGATTTATTTATTTATAATGTATCTGACTCAACACATAAAAAAATTAAATCGGGTGTCAAGAGTATACCTGCATGGATTAATGATTCACTTATAGTATATACTAAATTAAGTAAACCAGATAAGAATGGCTCAAAATATTTTGATCTATATAAAAATAATTTTACCATTGATGAAAATGATAAAATTAAGATTGATGAAGAGAGATTGACCTATGGATTACGATTATACTCACCTGTTTATGATAAAAAAAATGATAAGATCATAGCAGTTAATACCTATGATGGAACATCTAATATTGTTGTTGGGAATAGTGATTTTTCAGATTACGAAATTTTAACAGAGTTTAATGATGGAATCCAAATTTATTCTGTTGCAATATATGAAGATCAATATTTAATAGATGCAGTAAGAAATCATGAAAGAAATCTTTATTTAGTAGATTCTAAATCAGGTGAGCTTAGCGATTTTATAAATGTTTCTTGGGATGTAAGAGATCATAATTACAAAAATGAAACTTTAATATTCTCAGATGATAGAGAAGGTATATATAATTTATATATTAAAAATAACAATGATGAAGGTTATATCACTGATTTAATTGGAGGAGCATTTAAGCCAGATATATCTATTGATGGGAAGGTAGTATTTTCTATTTATAAAGATGGAGGATATAAATTAGCATTGATGGATAAAATTGAAATTATTAATAGCTTAGATGTCACTTATGAGGATAATAATCAATATTTAAATAGGCCAACTTCACCTTTAATGGATAAGCAATTTGATGGTTTGGCAACTAAATATCAAGATAAAATGACAGGCCCATTCTTTTTTCCTAGAATAATGTTTGATTATGAGACAGTTAAGCCAGGTTTATATTTTTTTGATAATGAAGCATTACGTTCTTTATCTGTCTTTGGAGGTTTGACCCTGAATAGTAGAAAAGATTTAGATCTATCATTATTGTTTGACTATAATAAAAATTTACTGACTTATTATTTTAATTTTTATTGGATGTCTAGAAATACAAGCCGAGATCATAATTTTAAAAGAGCAAATGGCTATGAAATTGATAATATAGTTTATGATGTTGATTATATGTATCATTTATTTTCAAGTGATGTAGGATCTAGATTTATTTATAAAAATCATAAATTTTGGACATATTATACCTATAATTCATCTAGACAGTTTTATTATGTGAATATGTTTCAAGACCTTAATGAAGAGTATGTTGAAGATTTTTTATTTGGTAATGAACCGACATCTCTATATTTTAAAGGTGCATACGATTATTATCATGGTCATTCAATGACATTCAAATACGAATATGATGCTAGAAGTAGACATTTCTTATATTCAATGATTCCAAGTAAAGGTTATAAGATTAATTCAGTGATTTCATATGAGAAAAATAATATCTTTGAAGAATTTAGGGTAAATGAAGATTTTGGTAGTTTCGTTCCATATTTAGCGAGTCATGATACGTGGAGATTTATTGTAGACTATAATAAATATTGGAAAATTAATATTAAAGATGGTAAAAACTTTTTAGCATTAAAAAATAATATAGTATATAGCTTTCTATCTAATGATGATGTAAATGATTTTGTTTATTTTTTTGGAGGTGGATTAACAGGTATGAAAGGTTATACTTATTATGAGCCAACATTGCAGGGTCCAGAGTTATTTATTTTAAATAATGAAATAAGTATGAAATTATTTAGTGATAAGACCTATGGTTTTGAAATTTTATCATTATCAGCACTATCTATTGGCTTAATATCACAGACAGGAAAAGCAAATAATTCAAGAATTATTTCTAGAGAATGGTATAGTGATTCTATAAGCAATTCACTATTATCAGAATGGTTTGAAACAGATGATATTAATAATTTAGAATTTGATGCTCTTGATAAAAATAATCGTATTCCAGACGAATATGAGGATGAGATAGTTGTTAATGTATATGGCGATAATCCTGACAATGAAGAAACAATGGAGGAGTTAAAGAAAAGGTATAACAGGTTTAAGCAAACCTTTGGTATTAGTTTGAAGGTTTTTGGATTTTCTTTTTATTCTTATCCTACAGCTTTAACTTATGAATTACATTTGCCTTATAATGATAATATGAATAAAGATCGTAGACATTATTTGAAAATATTATTTGACTTCTAATATGAAATTTTTAATAAAATATATTATTTCTTGTGTTTTTTTGGTTAGTTTTTCTTTATCCCAAGATATGAAATTCTTAAAAGATGAAGTTCATATGAATTTTAAAAATGATTTAGTTGAAAATATAACTGTAGATAAAAAATCAAATAAAGCATTAGTTGCTGTAGGCTTATCAGCTATTTTACCTGGATTAGGTCAATTTTATTTAGGGAATAGGTTAGCTGGATCAATATATGTTGCAGTTGAAGCATCTTTATGGTTAACACGAGAAAATTATTTAAGTGATGCTAAGGTTAGTTCTAATTTATATAAGCAATATGCTCAAGAAAATTGGAGTTTTTCAAAGTGGATTAGAGATTATTATAATCCTACAATGCTTGAAGTTGAAACGCAAACTGAAAATATAAATGGCTCTTTGATATATACTAACGCTACTATTGTTGAAACTGATAATGTTTATGATTGGTTTATAATTGGAAATCAAGGAGATCCATTTGATGATTTTTATTCATTATCTTGGAATCAAGCTCATAGCGCTGAGTTTATTAATAATGAAGGTAATATTATATCTACATCCGATGAACAGTTTTTTAAAACTATATATGAAGATATATGTAATACTAGTGTTGAACTTAATTATGTATGCTTATTGGACTTAGAGGGGCTAAATCAAGCACCTCAATATGGGACAGATGAATATTATAGCTTATTATTAGAGCAAATTAATAATGGAATTGGAAATGTGATTTATAGCCATCATCTTTATGAGGGAATAGGTAAATATAATATGTTTTTTGCAGGTTGGAAAGATAGTGCTTCTGGATATTTGATTCAGAATTCAGGAGAATATGATATTGCTATGAGCCCTAAAAAAACATTTTATGAAAATAATTTAAGATTAAATCATAAAGAAAATAATGATAAAGCTTCAGATTTATTATCGATAGCTTTACTAAATCGTGCTATTAGCATGTTTAATATTTTAATTAATGATTCAAAAATAAGAATGTCATCTAATCTTAATTCTTCTAAATATGCATCTAATCAAATTAAATTATCTATAACATTTTAATCAATTATGAATATGAATAAGCTATTTTACCTTTTATTAATTATTGTTTTATTTAGCTGTGCTGGAGAGAATATTAACAATTATCAGGATTTAAATTATAAATTTAATGAGGCAAAGTCTTCTTTTGAATCAGGTAAGTTCTCCAGAGCAAAAGAACAGTTTCAGTTTATTATATATAATAATCCAGGGTCAGCAGTAGCAACAAATTCTCAGTATTATCTAGCTGAATCATATTACAATATGGAAAATTATTATCAAGCAAGCTTAGAGTATGATAAATATAATATGATTTCACAAAATGCTGAACTCGTAGCAAAATCAAAATTTTTAACGTGTAAATGTTTATACTTATTATCATCAGATGCAAATAAAGATCAAACTGATACACAATTTACTATTGATAGAATACAGTCTTTCCTTGAAGAATATCCGAATACGGGACATAAGCAAGAATGTGAAGTTATGATATATAATTTGAGAGAAAAATTAGCTAAAAAAGATATTGATTCAGGTAAACTATACTTAAGGATGGAAAAATATGATTCAGCACTAATTTATTTTGATTTAGTATTATCTGAATATTGGGATACTAGTTATACAGATCAAGCTATTTATAATACCGTTATATCTCATATATTAGATGACAATATAGAAGCTGCTGATAATTTTTTTCAAAATAATAAAAATAAATTTAAAAATATTGATTATATTGATAAGTCAGAAGAGATGATTAAGAGTGGTAGAGCTGGATTAAAAATGAAAATATTTTTTGAAATTATAAAATGAGTTTAGCATTTTTTGGTGGCACGTTCAATCCTCCTCATAAAGGCCATGAGAAGATTATTGAATTTTGTTATAAAAAATTCAATCAATTAATAATAATTCCTAATAGCGTTTCACCACATAAAATTAAAAATCCTCCTATTCTAGAAATTCATAGATTGAAGATGTTGAATTTAATTATTGGTAGTAAAAATATTGAAATTGATACATTTGAATTTGATTCAAATAAAAAAAATTACACTTATTATACTCTGAAATATTTAATACAGAAATATCAAAATTCTAATATATATATGGTTATAGGCGAAGATCAATTAGCTAATTTACATAATTGGTATAAAATTGATTTTATATTGGATAATGTCAATATTGTATGTTTTAAAAGAAATGATTCTTATATAAAAAATGAAATGATTAAAAATATTGAGTATATTCCATTTAATCATTCAGTCTCTTCTTCAAAAATAAGAGAAATGCTTAGAGAGAATATTGGTTTAAATGATAATATGATGAGTAATGAAGTATATGAATATATTAAACATAATAATCTTTATAAAGAATCGTAAGATTTATAGTATTTTTATATTAATTAATTTTTAAATTATTTTATGTTAGAATTTCAAAAAGTAACAGCTACATATAAAGAGGATATTGGTATTTTTGATATTTCTTTTACATTGGATGCTGGAGAAATGATTTTTCTTATGGGTCCTACAGGGGCAGGTAAATCTACAGTTCTGAAAGCAGTTTATGCTGCAATTAAAATTAATTCAGGAAAAATCATTATTGATAATGATGATTTAACATCTATCAGTAAGTATAAAATTCCCCTTGTCAGGCAGAAAATAGGTATGGTATTTCAAGATTTTAAGTTATTGAATAATAGGACAGTGCTTGAAAATGTTGCATTGCCATTAAGAATCGCAGGCGTCTCTACTCAACAAATTTATGAAGAGGTTCACAATACTTTAGCAAAAGTAGGCTTATCTAATTTATATAAATCTTATCCTCTTGAACTTAGTGGTGGAGAACAGCAAAGAGTGTGTATTGCTAGAGCTCTTGTAAAAAAACCAAAAATTATATTAGCTGATGAACCTACTGGTAATCTAGATCCAAATGTATCGGATGAAATATTAGATTTATTAGATATTTTTACAGATAGTGGGTCAGCAGTTTTAATGTCTACACATAATTTTCCTTTAATTAAGCCAAGGAAAAAAAGATTTATTGAATTAAGCAATGGGAGAATGATTGATTAATAAGTTTTTATTTTTATTAGAAGAGAGTTTACGTTCTATTTTTAGAACAAAAATTCCTACAATAGTTTCTTCACTAGCTATTGCGGTAAGTTTGTTTATTATATCTATAACCTATTGTTTATATATTAGCTTCCAAGATTTAACAACGGAGTTTAAAGATAGATACAGTATAGAAGTTTTTTTCAATAATGATTTAAATGAAAATAAAGCTATACTAGAGTTTAATAGTATTCTATTAATGGATCAAATCGAAGAGGGTGTTTTTATTAATAAATCACAAGCTGCAAATATTTTCAAGAGTCACTTTGATGAGGATATAATAGAAATACTTGGAGAAAATCCATTGCCATTTAGTGCTGTATATACAGTTTCTGAGAAAAATAGAAATTATGAATCCATCCAAAAAATTATAAATGATATAGAAGTTTTAAATTCAGTAGATATTGCATTATATGAAAAAGATGCAATTATTAAATTTGATAAATTAATAAAAAATATTATGACATTTATTTTTGCGATTAGTTTTTTTGTTTTATTAGTTGTTGTATTTTTTGTATCCAATACAATTCTATTAGTTATTTATTCAAAAAAAGAAGATATACAAACATATCAATTGCTTGGTGCATCAAGACTATTTATTAAAATACCATATTTATTAGAGGGTATTATTCATGGTATAATTGGAGCTGTAATTTCTATACTATTATTATTATTGCTTTATAATTTATTAGATTATTTTTTGTCATCAATTATTAATATAAATAATTATGATTTTATAACAATTATATCAATTAATTTTTTACTTGGAATGTTTTTAGGGTTTTTAGGTAGCTCAAAAGCATTATCTTCCTATATAAAAGATTAAATATTAGAATAAGGAAATTATTTATGCCAAAAAAAACAGATAATAAAAAAAAGAAAAATAACTCAGACAAAATTTCAGAATTGAAAAAGAACAACCTTGATCTTAAAACTGAAATAGAAAATATTAAAAATAAAAACATTTCTCTTTTAGCAGAATTTGATAATTATAAAAAAAGAGTATCTAGTCAAATTGCTAATGATAAAAAATATGAAGGGAAAAGTATTTTGATTAATATTATACCAGTTATTGA
>MDTG01425157.1_pt1 | contig 11064 bp, 7 predicted proteins | sample 811421 | NCBI WGS metagenome assembly MDTG01 (sample SAMN05326645, study PRJNA326480) | marine metagenome | isolation source: seawater | place: Pacific Ocean: South East | collected 2011 | reverse complement strand
TTTGCAGCCCCCCCTTTAAGGGGAAGAAACATTAACTCCGCCCGCCGGTAAAACCAATGAAGCGTTCTGTCTTCTAAACCTTTATTAAACAACAGTATGTTTTTGTCTTCAGAAGTAAGATCTAGTTTTAACCCGCGAGATAAGGCGACGAAATAAATATCTTCTCTTTCTCTGAATGCTCTAGCAACTTCTAAGAACATATCATAATCACGCAGCCAGTTTCCTACAGTAAGGCATACCTTTTTACCTTTTAGCTGGCGCTGAATGGTCTCTACCTCACTTTTAGCAGGGCCAGCCAAATCGAAAGCGATACTCGGCTTGTAATGCTCAGCTGACACACCATGGGGCACTACAACTAGTTTTTCTTCTGGAACACCCAAACTAAGGAATGCTTCTTTTTGGCACGGCGACATTAAATGAATAGTATCAAATGCACTTAAAAACGATGGTTCAGGCACTAGGTCTTTCATTACATCATCAGGCTGGTGGAATGTGGCTACTATTTTAGGGCCATTATTTAACAAGCCTTTCATTTTAGCCATGGCCACCAGTAAGCCAGCATGCTCACCATCAACAAAATGTATTACGTCGTATTGATTAAAATTCTTTAATATTTCGCTTTCTATATCGAAAGAGTTGACTTGATACGACTTTAATATTTTGCTAAATTTTTCAAATACTTCCCATCGTTTTCCATCATTGGCAAATTTAGCATCTTGATGACCTAAAGGGACAAGAACCTCAGTAGCTTCATAGCCATTTTCTGGTAAATATTCTACAAAACCACCCGGGCCCGATAGCTTAGTAAAATGTCCATAGTGGGTTCGTACTACCAGTATTTTTTTTAGTTTTTGTTCAGGGTTCGTTTTTGCGTCTTCTTGCTGAGACGAAATCCGTTGTTTTATATGCTCACCAAAGTCGCCTAATAGGGTTTGTATATAGGACGAATGATAAAGCCGCGGAGATAGTGGCTGGAATGTACTTTCACGTAATGTTGTAGCTAGCTGTGCTGCATTACCGTATTCTACTGAACCAAACGTAGCCCCCATGAGTGTTAATTCTTTCTCATGCCATGTATCGGCACTTACTATTACCCTCTTACCCTGAGCGTGGCGCAATACGTCCCAAAGTACACCCGATGTTTTGTGGCCATACCCTTCAGGGTCGTATAGCATTAAATAACTAGAAGCCGAAGCTAGTAGCGCTTCATACTGTTCCTTTTCAAGGTTACCCCTAATTATACTTATATTTGGCGTACCACTATTTTCCAGCTTATTTATAAGAGGCTGATATACATCTGAACCCGGAAATTCGTCATTGTAGTGAAAGATAAATTCTGTATCGGGGCAGCTATTACCAACCTCGCAAATAGCGTCTACTGTAAACTCTATTCCCTTATCCCATTTGGGGCCGCCTAGGTACGCAAGCACTTTGTTACCACTAGGCTTATTTACTTCGATGCCTCCGCCACAAACGGATGGATGTAAGCGTACTTCGCCATTTGGCCAAATCATTTGATACGCATCAACGTACATCTGGGTAGGGCTATCAATGAAAAAGTTCACTCCTTGTTCGTTTTTCAACTTGTCAAACAGCGAGAATGCAAATTTATGCCGCATGAACTCGCGGATAGAAGCAGTAGTGCACTCACCAAACTCTACTACCCTGCCTGGAGAAAACATAGTGGAAATAAAAACCGAGTACGAAGTAGCGTTAAGCTTCAATAGTACTCTGGCAATTGCTTCGTATAAAAAGCTAAAGGCAGTATGAATAATTAAACAATCGTTTTGGTTTAATTCAATCGAATTAAATAGAGAAAGCAATTTTTGGGAAAAGTTGTCTCGAATTTCAATATATTCGGCATTGGGTAAGTTATGGTAATTTACAGGGTATAAATTAATATCGAAGAAAGGAATAATTTCAGCATTTAAATCTACTGTGCTGTGTTCCAAATTTTTTCCAGACACAATAACAACGTTATCGTCACTACATGCTGATACAATTTGGTTATTAACTACCATATGATGGGAATCTTGGTGCTCAAAACCAGGGTCAATGACTATCCATCTACGACTCATTGACTAACTCCTTTACAAAGCCATTGAAATAATCTGCTATTTTATCAGAATCGTTGGGGTACGGGTAAACGTCACATGTATGATTGACAGTACCAGTAAATAACGCAAAACGAAGAACGGGAAGGTCGAATTTACTGTCCGTGGGCGCTAGTAATATACGTGATATAGGTACAGAAAGGCTACGTTTGCTCCCCACGTATTCTGGCTGTGCTACAAGATTTATTTTCGCGAAGGTATTACAAGGTGATAGCGATTTGAGCACCATAAATTGGGCTTGGCCGTGTGAAAAGCGATCTAACGTTTCAAATTGCAACTGGTTTAAAGGATTATTTATCCTATCTAACACCGTGTTTTCGTCTAAAAAGTCCGTTCTTACACTTATGTAAACGTCACGTTCGATGTTGGCCTCAGAAAAAAGCTCCAGTTTGCCTCCAGCCCAATTAAACTCAGCTCCATTATAAAATTCTTGATTATAGGTGCCCACAACGAATAATTGCTTACTGTATTTTAATTGCAGCCCCTGAGCTTCTAATGCTTCCATGCTTTCAATATTTGAATTTGCGGTGAAATCAAACAGGCTAGGCATTGGTAGGTTCTCCCTCTAACGTTTTGGTATAGAGTTCGACTAGCTCGTGAGCTATGTTTTCAAGCGAATATCGATGAAAGCTCTTATTCCGCCATTCATGCACTGATTCGTGTAAGCGTGATAATTTGCCCCCTAAAACTATGTTTATCAGTTGAGTCGAAAAGTCATTTTCATCTATGCTATCAACTAACACACCATTTTCATTGGGTATAACAATATCGGGGACCCCGCCGACCCGAAAACCTAGAACGGGGCACGCACACATCAGTGATTCTAAAATCACATTAGCAAAGTTTTCTTCTATTGATGTAAATGCCAATAAGTCGGCTACCCGAAATAGGTCTCTTACTTGCTCTTCTTTCAGAGTTCCTAGATGTCTATAAGATACGTTAGGGTGGGTAGGCTGCAACTGATGACTTCCGCCGCCAAATGCTACAAAGGTAACTCGCTTGTTTAGTGCACTTCCATATAAGCTTCGATTCAATGCTTTGAATGCGTTCTCGAAATAATTGAAGCCTTTTCTGATTTCATGGTTATTCTCAGCACCAGAAACTATCAATATCTCTTCGCCATCAAATCCAAATGCATCGCGAATAACTATTTTCTGTGCATTTTCGGCTGGAGAAAAGAAATCTGTGTCGATACAATTTCTTATTACTGTACTACTTTCACTACCAAGTGCTTTGCCTATAATTGAAGTTCGATAAGCACCATTTAGCCAATCGCTTGGAAATATATAATGAGGTTTTACGTAGGTGTAGCTATCGAATTTTTCGGCCATTGAAGCGCCGATTAAGTTAAATTTATCGCTTTTTAAATGAGAGCATGCCTCACAACCGGTCGTAAATCCATTGCAACCAGCATCATAATGGCATGCGCCTGTAAAATGATTCATATCGTGGCCAGTCACTACGACCCTTACATTAAAATCTTTTAACTTTTTAAGCAGTCTTGAGCTAACAAGGTTTGAGGTCCAATGGCAATGAACAATGTCAAAACGCATCTGTTGTATAAATTCCAATAAGCGTGCGTCAAACGTAGTTTCTGTGCGCCAAAGTGACATGTAGGTATTACTGATATCTGTTCTATTATTTTCCAAATAGTTTTGAAAAATCAGATCTGTTTTCAGAAATTCAGGCATAGGCGACGTGATATATATATCATCACCATCAGAAATAATATCAACATTTTTACTTTGCCAATCTTGCCGCACATACAGATGTTTAACCTCATGGCCCGCTTTCCGTAGTGCTGTGGCTTGTCGATTTGCTGCTGTAGTGGCGCCCCCCCCACTATTAGTGGATATTTTTAATATTCTCATGGTGTGCTTTCTTGATACTGCCCTATTGGCGATTCTAAAGTTTTTATTCTCAAGGCTACGAGCGTAACGCTAGTCGCTAGAGGTCTTGGCTGGCCGAAGGTAAAAAATACCAATCATCCCATTCTTTCTCGATTCTCTTGTAGCCAAATTTTGTTAGCAATTGAAAAATGAGTTCGCGTTGTGCTTCAAAATTATGCTCAACGGTTATTAAAACGATATTCCAATTATGAAAAGGAAATTTCTCTAAAATCGAGTATTCGCTCCCCTCTGTATCTATACTCAAATAGTTAATATTTTTAGGCGCATTGTATTTCAACAAAAAGTCGTTTAGAGAAATAGTCTCTTTCTTAATCACCTTTCCTTGATTCTCGTAGTCCTTTACTTTCTCCTTATGCATTCCATTCGCTGCGAAATCTTGTATGCCGCCATATTCGTCCGCTAAAACGAAGTCAACTGTGTCGCCGGTACTTGCTGAAATGCATTCATCGCTGCATGTCTGACTACGATTTTTTCGCAACTTTTCAAAAAAATTAGGATTTGGCTCAGCTAATAGGCCTTTCCACCCAAACTCCTTTTCAAGCAAAAAGGTATTGCTAAGCAACACACCATCTGTGGCCCCAAACTCTACAAAAAAGCCCCCCCGTTTATAAGAAAACCACTCTAATACCCAGAGATCTTGCCCAAGCTGAGAGGGCGACATTGCAGATAAACGTTCTTCAAAACTGGTTTCATTTTCAGAAGTACCTGTTTTTGTATATAACTGATTCTTTTGATGCATCAATGTGATGTTGTGATTAACTAATTCCAGTTCAGTTTTAATTGAATTGAGTTTGGCATCAATCATTGATGGCCGCGCAGTCAAATCAATACTTGCCACATCTTTTGTGAGCTTATCGCTTGCATCTTTCAATAACCCTAATGCTGATATCTCAGACGTGTATCTAATTTCTACTAGGTTCTTAGAGGTAGTGTTTCCCACAACCATGGCTAGCGCTTTTTGAAAGTAAATTCGCGCTTTCTCATTATCGCCCTTTAACGCTTGAGCACGCGCTAAAGTGTTCAGCATATTTGAAAATACTGTGCGGTTAATTGCCTCAGCGTCCAAATTTTTGCTTCTTGCGATATTGATGTGTCTGTCTGCTTCCTCACCATTGCCGCACTCTTGATAAGCGACTGCAAATAAGACAGCAATCCAGCCGTATTTATCTTGCTTGGAAATAACCTCATAGCTATATGAGACTAAATTTTTCCAGCTGGCAGTTAACCAAAGGAATTTAATATAATCGCTATCTACGATATCTTTATTCGAAGAGTTGTTATTAATGATTGCTATGTCAAAGGGCAGAAAATTTGTCATACTCGTCCTGCTATTCTGACCGTGTATCATTAAAAATAAAACTCTTCAGCAAAGCCATTTGGTCTTCAACACGCTGTAGCTCCCTATCTATTTCTTGTTGGCGATATTCAAGTTCGTTGTTTCTTTTTAATAGCAGTTCATTTCTGCTTTTAACTTTTTGAAACTCTTCCCTTTCCTTCTGTAACGCTGCCACTTTATTCTGTAATTCTTCAGTTAATTCGCTTTTTTGATGAAGCTTCGTTTTCAAGCTTTCTACACTTGCTAAAAGCTCGTTGCTTTCCGATTTTAATGTCTCAGTTTTTTCTGTTAGAGAAATCACACTTTGTTCAGCTACTTTCAGTTCGTTTTTCAACTTGCTTATTTGAGGTAAACTTTTGAAAAGTAGGAAACTAGGGTTATTGGTTATGAAATTGTCTATTCGCTCAAAATTCTCGCTATTAAATACAATACTATGACTTTTCTCGTACAAGTCATTTTGTGGCGCCTTTATACATATGTAATCGAAAAAATTTAGCTTTTCTGTCGGCAAATTCTGAAGTAACAAATGTTCTGCCCCTTGCACTGACAAAAGAAGTAAATTTAGTCTATCTTGCTCGCGCTCTAAACTGGAAAAGAAGTTTCCAATATCTAACCCGGTGACCTCTTCCTCTGAAGTAAGCTTTAAATTGGGAAGCTCTTCTAGTAAAGCGGCGGGTTTACAAAGCGAGTTATAGCGAGGGTTATTAAAGAAATAAGCTGTTCGTTTAGTACAACCAGCTGGTAACACCCATTCATTAATTACATTTATAAAAGGAAATTCTTTGGCTTTTCTTTTCAGGGGGCCGCACAGCTCACCGCACGCTTCAATTGCGATAAAGTTTTTAGGCTTAGCGGCACACACGGAATCAACTAAGCCACTACTCCCTGCACCTATGTAAACAATCGTGCCTAGGCTTTCTTTAATAGTGTTGAGCAAACAATTGAAATATTCCGTCATAAACTTACTCTTTATGGGCCTTTAAGCCATGTTATTAGATTTTCGAAGAGGCTAGCGTAATAACTACTCTCTTTTGACTTTTCTTCTATGGCGGCGGGAAGATTGTGGCTGCCTTCCATAAATGAATAGTAATGCCCAAGACGATCAAATTCGCGTGATAACCAGCACTGACCTTTTAAAACAACCGGTACGGTGAAAAAGCTAGCTAACCATGCTAAGCCCGAACTTTTATATTGATACACTTGAGGGTCGTAAGTACAGTAAATCAAATCCAAAGTATCAAACTTTTCTGCTAGTTGATCAGGGCTCCAGAATTCGTTAAAAAGGTGAACCTGTTTGTATGTAGCATTAAGCTTGTTCAACGCATCTATTGTTTGAACGAGATCTTCCTGCTCCCAAGCCAACGTGTATTGTATTATTAATGTGACGCTATTTTCGTACTCACTTAAAAGCCTTCTAGCCAAACTCGGTACATCGCAAAACCCTTTATTGGTTTTCGCATCACCAAAGTAAAGAAGTATACGTGGCGATTGGCTCGTTACCTTATCAGTAATTTTTATTTGCTCCCAAGGGAGTAAATAGCAAGGGTGAATTCCTTTCAATTCTATTCCCAAGCTTTCATAATATCTCATTGTTTCGGCATCAGATGCATACAATTGAACCTCTTTTCTTCTCGCAAGTGGTGCAAAAGCTTGGCGGTATCGGCATTTATAAATCTCTTCATGAACGTCATTGGGCGTAAACATGCAGCATATTTTATGTGTGTATTCTTCGTGAATATCACTATGCTTGTCTAGATATATGAATGCTAAGCTTAACGCTGCGGCGTGTTCATAATTAAGACAAGGGTAAAAAAAAATAAGTTCTTGTGCTTTATTTCTACATTTTTCTGTAGCCATATTCCACGCAGCTATATATTCAGTAGCAAGATGGCGAATGTATCTTTGGACTTGAAGTTTCCCAACAGAATACGTTTTATCGTAATTTTCATAGAAGTTGGTGTTAAAATGTTGAACAACTTCGACGTTACTCTTTTTTGCTTGGGAAAGCATTGAAGCATCTAGTGATTGGTATGAAATCAATGTCAGCTTAATTTGTTCAAGGCCTTTGTAGTTTAAAAGGGTACTAACGAGTGCAGCGTGGTGCCCCCCGTCTTCCCTCATTCCCGGATCTAAAACGAATACTTGAGCCATTAACTGCTACTTTTCGCTTTTACGAATTATAATGTTCTTCCACAGAAGCTTTCCGAGCTCATCAATGTTCGTGGCTTGCTCCACGTGTTTAGGTATATTTTGATATAGAGATATTGCCCACGCAAACTGGTCATCTTCATTAGCTTGAAGTAATTTCTCTAACGTTTCTGCAGGAATTTTAACACGTGGGCCAAATTCATCTTCACCAAAGTACTCACTATCGTTATAAATAACGTTGTTTGTCCCGTCTCTTAGCTCTAAGAAAACTTCCGCATCGAAGGTTTCAGGATTAACATTTTCAGCTCGCAGCTTAATTTTTGTTTCATCCCCATTTTTTGTAAAAACTAAGTGCTGATAATTACCCACACTTACTGCTTCTTCGCAAGATAACGTGGCATCTTCTTCATAAATCGTTTCTAGCTCTTTATGCGCGTCTGATTCTCGCTCTCTCATTGTATTTTCATCAGCTAACAACGCTGCAATTGCCGATATCCATGTCGACTTACGTCGTGACATATCGCTTTCATTGACTTCTAGCTTTTCTAATATACTGGAGAGGTTATTTACTAAGTGTGTAATTAGCTGTTTGTCGTGTTTAGTTAAGTCGTTCAGTAGCGTTAAGTTATTTATTGCAATACTGAATTTAGGGCCATAATCATCAGTGCTTTCTGGTGGCCATGTCATTAACGGCGCGCTGCCGTCTTCAAGCTCTCTAAACTCGATACTTATTGCATCGCTAAATTCACCGTTTTTCGCAAGACCTACTCCATTTGCCGTAAGCTTTAATTCAAGTGTATTTCGCCACACATTTCCTATCAAAACCCCATTAAACACTAACCACAAATGCTCGTACCCATCCGTTACGAATTCCTCTCGAAGCTGAACGCTATCAAAACTTAGCCAATTAGGTAGTGAATCTACGTGGTGAGATAACTCGATGGCAACCTTACGCCATAATCGCCATTGCTCGGAGGATATTTCTGTACTTGTTTGGATATTGGTATTTTGTAGCAATTCAGCAACAGCATTTATGCTGCTCATTATGAGTAAACGTTCTGAAGCATTTAACCGCTCCACGGTTTTCTGCTGCTGTGCTTGCAAATTTTCTGGCGCAGTTAGAAAGTAGCGAAGATAACAACCATACTCGTCTTTTGAGTCTTCAAACTCTCTAAACAAATTCTCATTTTCGTGAGCCCTAAACTCTATTCCAATATGACCTGATACATTCACAAGCTTTGCATTTAAGCTTTCTAACTGCTTTCCGTTGACAAGCTTAATATTGTGCAGAGTCAAGTGAATATCTTGGTAGTCGCCCTCGGCATATTTTCCAGTTACAGAAAGTTCACTCGCATTTACTTTATCAAACGCTTTGGTTCTAATTTTATTATCAGTCATTGTGCTATCAGTTAATCCTTTCTGTAGAGAACGTTCGCTTTCCTGTAAGGTGAGGTAGTAATGCTCTAACTCTTCTTGAAGCTGGGAGATTTGCAGAGAAGCGAGTTCTAACTCTAGTTTTGTATTTTGTAGTTCTTTTGTTGTCACTACGCCAGCCCCTTCACTTTCTTCCAGTTTTTGTTGAGCACCCTGAAGTGCGTCCTCTAAAGCTTGGTTCTCAGATTTCACTTGTTCTAATTCACGTTGTAATATCGACGCTTGTTTTTTAAAGCTTTTCTCTGCTTCTTGTTCTTTGGTCTTTAATGCTTCACACTCAGTAAATACATGCTCTAGCTCTTCTTGCAGTTGTGTTACTTGTAAAGACGCAAGCTGCGCATCTTCATCAACGTTGGTGAGCTTTTGCTTTAAGTCCGCTACTTTTTCTTTTGACGCTTTAAGCGCTTGCTCAGTCTGTTCTAACTTATTGTTTTTGTGAACGCTAGCTTCTAACTCTTCTTTTAGCTGTGCCATCTGGAGCTGCGACAACTCCGCTTCTCGCATGTGTTTTTCAAGCTGTTGTGCTAGCTTCTTGCATTGAATATCTTTATCGTTTAATTCTGCGCTAATGCTGGTAATGTCTTTTACCTTTTCATCCAACTCTTTAGCTTTAGCTTCGAAGCGTTGCTGCAGTTCTTTGTACTCTTTATCTTTTGCAGTTAACTCCTGTGAAGCTTTAGCAAGTGCTTGCTTTTGACTCTCTAATTCACCGCGCAGTGCATTGCTTTTTTCCAGTGCTGCAGTTTCTTGCTCAGCAAGTTGTTGAGTGAGTTGATTGTACTGATTTTCTTTTTCGCTTAGTTTCTCTTTGGTGGCATTAACATCTTTAGTTTTTGATTCTAACTCTTTAGCTTTTGCCTCTAATCTTTGTTGCAGAGCAGTGAATTCTTGCTGTTGTGCTGCCAAAACTTCATTAGTTTTTATTAGCGCTTTATCTTTTTCGGCTAATTGCGCTTTGTTTTCTGTGACCTTTTGGTTCAGCGTAGCTATTTGCTTATTTTTTTGCAGTATGGCCTTTGCAATTTCGTTTAATAAACTACTTTTACTCTTAAAAGTATCTGAGTCTGGGCTTAAGTGAACTGAAAAATCACCAAACAATTGGCCAACGGAGAGTGCGTCATCGTAAAGTTCAAAAATCTCGTCTTTATCAACCAATGCAGCGGTCGCACTTAACGCCGTAGTTTGATAAACCAAATTGCTAGAGGGTTCGTTTATCGCATTCTGGCAATCTTTATGAAAAACCGTTTTTATAAATGAAGTAGGGTTCCCCAAGATGTCATCCAAAGAGCAAAGGCGTAGTGCTGCATCTTGCTCAAACGCATGTAAAGCGGATTTAACGTGTTGGATGTATTGCTGACTACTGAGTTGAATAACAGCGTCTGTAGTAAGTTCGGACTGGGCAGCCGCAAGACGCTGGGTTACATAGGTTTCTGGTGAACTATAAACCAGACGGGTAGAAACGCCATCAAAGGCCGAAACACTTTGCTCTACACCGTTAAGCGCCTGAACCAAAAGACATTCTGCGTTTTGCTCTTGCTCAGAAAGCTTATTCGTCAAACTTTCTAAGGTTTTAAGGCTGGCAGTATCAGAAACTGCAATTGTTGCGACGGTAATATTGTTAGCTTCTACCAATGTTTTTATTGGCTTTAGCGAAAGCTCACCAACAGAAATAAGCACTGCGCGTGGCATATTGTCTCCTGAGACTACCTTGATATACTGCGTCCATTATGTTTTGACAGTTTAGCGAGTTTAAACCCTAATTAATACTGCAATAAAACTACAATAATTTACAAAGTAAATCTGTAAAATTAAACCTTACTTAAATTCAAAAAATTAGGTAAGAAGACCTCATTAAAGCCTACCTTCACCATGAATGAGCGGACTCAATCTTTGCTAACGCAAATAGAAAGCGCTAATTGTTTAGTTGGAGGCGGTATCGAATTTGTCTTAGTAAATCATCGCGGACAAAAGCCGGCTTCATCAAGTAAGCCGGCTTCATCAAGTAAGCCGGCTTATAGGTGGCAATTGAAATAAGTCAGCAACAACCTACTTCATAACCCGCCCATATCTATCAGAAAAACGAACAATGTCGTCTTCACCTAAATAGGCACCCGATTGCACT
>MDTG01352375.1_pt1 | contig 11064 bp, 5 predicted proteins | sample 811421 | NCBI WGS metagenome assembly MDTG01 (sample SAMN05326645, study PRJNA326480) | marine metagenome | isolation source: seawater | place: Pacific Ocean: South East | collected 2011 | reverse complement strand
CTCGCCATGGTCAATTCCGACCGGGGTGTCACTAATCTCCACGTTCCCAGCGACATCATCATCGACGCCTCCATGCCAGCCATGATCCGCACCTCGGGCAGGATGTGGAATGCCCGGGGCGAGCTCCAGGACACCCTCGCGGTCATCCCAGACAGCAGCTATGCTGCGATCTATCAGGTCGTCATCAACTTCTGTCGCAAACATGGGGCCTTCGACCCTACCTCAATGGGCACAGTACCTAACGTTGGCCTCATGGCGCAGAAGGCGGAGGAGTATGGATCGCACGACAAGACGTTCGAGGCGACCTCAGCCGGCAGGATCCGCATCGTGGACGGAGACGGTGCAACCCTGATGGAGCAGCCTGTCGAAAAAGGCGACCTCTTCCGGGCCTGTCAGACCAAGGATGGGCCGGTCAAGGACTGGGTTAAACTCGCGGTAACCAGGGCCCGGGCTACCAAAACCCCTGCTGTTTTCTGGCTGGACGAAACCCGCGCCCATGACGCCGAGATCATCACCAAGGTTCATGCCTTTCTGAAGGAGCACGATACGAAGGATCTCGATCTGCGAATCCTTCCCCCGGCAGAGGCCTGCCAGTTCACCCTCGAGCGACTGGTCGCCGGGCAGGACACCATCTCGGTCACCGGCAATGTGCTCCGCGACTACCTTACCGACCTGTTCCCTATTCTCGAAGTTGGCACCAGTGCCAAGATGCTCTCCATCGTCCCCCTCATGAATGGCGGTGGACTTTTTGAAACCGGAGCCGGAGGTTCTGCACCCAAACACGTCCAGCAGTTCGTCGAGGAAAACCACCTGCGCTGGGATTCCCTTGGCGAGTTCCTGGCCCTTGCAGTTTCACTCGAGCACCTTTCCGAGAAGTTTGAAAATCCCCGGGCCCGCGTCCTCGGAGAGGCCCTCGACGAAGCCAGCACCCAATACCTTCTCAACGACAAGGCGCCCTCCCGCAAATGCGGGGAACTGGACAATCGTGGGACTCACTTCTATCTCGCTCTCTACTGGGCCCAGGCCCTCGCGGCACAAGATGATGATCCTGAACTCAGCTCCGAGTTCTCCCCCCTTGCGGCAGCGCTGGCCGCCGCCGAGGAGGAGATCATGACGGAGCTCAACGGGGTGCAGGGAACCGGCGTGGATCTGGGGGGCTATTACCTGCCCGATGACGAAAAGGCCGACCGCGCCATGCTCCCAAGTCCTACGCTTAACGGAATTCTGTACGACTAGGAGAGCCCGGACCTTGCCTTCCCGACGGGCAGAATCCAAAGGAATTAAAGAACTCCCCTCCTGGATGAGTCCCTCCCCGGAACCGGGAATAGGAATCTGGACGATCAGAACGGCCGGGACTTTCCGGTGAAAGCAACTTCCAGCTCGCACCCACCTGGAAATACGTTACTTTCCCGGGTCATTCCCCCCCCTTGTGACATTCATGTATTCGCCGCTCCGCCATCCGCGCCTTTTCGTCTTGGCTCTCCTTGCTGGCGCGGCGGCTCTCACTGCCGGGGAGCGAGGCCCCGTGATCACTGCGGTAGGAGCCACGACCGGAGGAAAAATCCGTTTCGAGATCACTTCTGATTCAACCAGCTATCACCTCCTGCGGAGGTCTCCGCAACTTGGACGGGCATCCCGGGGTCGAGCCGTCGCAATGGTGCTTGGCTCTGCCGAAGGAGCCTCGCTTGCAGACTCCAGCCGTCGGAAGGACCGGGGGTTCTACGAGGTAACTCATCTCACCTCCGCCATGAGCCGCGACTCGGACGGGGATGGGCTCTCCGATTGGCTGGAACTTACCCGCCCGGGAACCTACAACCCACTGAACCCGGCTCCTCCGGTCTCTCGTGCCGATGGCGCAACGATGTTGCGGAACAGAGCTCATTTTGAACAACTGGCAGCGCGGGACGACCGTCCCGGGGCCCAGGCCGTACGGGAAATCAAGTTTCTCGTCTACGACGTCCACACCTCCAATCCACTCCTTTACTTCGCCAATACCAACCGGTTCCAGTATCACTTCGACTTCACCAACCAGGCCGTCAATCGCTACAGTGACATCGGCCTTTTTAACAACGAGACCTACTTCGATAACACGCGCCGTCGCAACCTCGCTGGCAGTCTGATAGCCCACGACAACTACGTGGACGGGAAGGACAGGAAGGGGCTCTACACCGTCGAGTTCTGGCCAACCGATCCGGTGGCCTTCGAGTTCGTGGAAAAGGGTTATGAACTCATTGCGGCTGCCATGCCCTTCCTGGACGGCAACCTCGCCTATCACCCTGCAAGCGAGACCCAGCGGCGCTGGCATGATAACGAAAAGGTGGATTACGACGAATCCTACGTCAACGTCGTGCAGACTGAAGACCTCTACGCCAACGTGGTCTACACCACCCTTAATTCCGGGGAGGGTTATGGCCGTCTCCGCCTCGTCACTGGTTCGGAAACCCTTTCCGTCCGGGACGTAGTCATCTTCCGTAACATTCCCAACGACCTGACCCATGTAGCGGGTATCATTACCGAGATTCCCCAAACGCCTCTTTCCCACATCAACCTCAAGGCCAGGCAGAATGCGACCCCCAACGCCTTTATCAAGGACGCCTCCATTCATCCGGAAATTGCCCCCCTGCTCGGCAAGAACGTCTATTATCGGACCGACGCTGACGGCTTCGAAATCCGGGCGGCTTCCGAACAGGAGGTAGACGCGTGGTTCGAGCAAATCAGGCCTGAAAACCCTCAAATTCCCGGGCGGGATCTCAGCGTCATTGAGATTCAACCCCTGTCCCGGGTGACCTTCAAGGACTCGGAAGCCTTCGGAGCGAAGGCTGCTAATGTCGCGGAACTCCGCCGTATCCTGCCCCGCAACGCACCCAATGGCTTCGCCATTCCGTTCTTCTTTTACGACGAGTTCATGAAATTCAACGGCCTTTACGAGGAGGCCCGGAACATGATGACTCAGCCCCTGTTCCGGAACTCACCCCTCTTCCGGGCCGCTCTTCTGGACCAGTTCCGCAACAAAATTGAAGACGCACCGGTCCCGCCGCAGATATCAGCACCGATCGACGCCATGTACCGTGTCTTCGCCCCGGGAACCACCTTGCGGGCTCGCTCCAGCACGAACAATGAAGACTATGAAGGTTTCAACGGCGCCGGCCTCTACAGCTCCTTTACTCACCAGCTCGATGAGGGCCCCTTTGAAAAAACGGTGAAGCAGGTATGGGCCAGCCTTTGGAACTACCGTGCCTTCGAGGAACGTGAATTCTGGCGTATCGATCACTTTGCGGCTGCCATGGGAGTCCTTGTCCATCCGAATTACGAGGACGAACAGGCAAACGGAGTGGGGGTGACGACAAACATCTTCGACCCCCGCTGGGCCGGCCACTACGTCAACGTTCAGGTCGGGGAAAACCTGGTTACCAACCCGGAAGCTGGCTCCATCCCTGAGGAATACCTGATCGCACGTCTCGCCGGATTCACGGACGAGATCCAGTATGTCCGCTTTTCGAATCAGCTCCCCGAAGGAGAAACCGTGCTCTCCCGGGCGCAGGCGCTCGAGCTAAAAGCCAAGATGAATATCGTCCACGACCATTTCCGGTCCAGATACAATCCGCCTGACCTCTCTACCTGGGCCATGGAAGTGGAGTTCAAGATCACCGATTCGGGGCGCCTTCTCATCAAGCAGGCCCGGCCCTGGGTCAACTGAGGAAATGTGCCAGCAGAACGAACGAGTTGTTCCCGGTCGGTAGCGTCCGTCCAGAAAGGGGCGGAAGACCAGGAAAGCCTTCCACGGCCAAACTTCGAGGGCTGCACTCACTGTTTCCTTGTCGCCTCATTGACCAGGACCGGATATGAGGATCGGATCACCAGCTGAAACCCCCGGTTTTATTTCATGCATCAGCTCCTCTCCAAGAGTTTCCTACTTCGGACCGGCCTCATCCTCCTTCCGGTCACCAGCGGGTGGGCTGAGGAATCCTCTTTCACTACAGAGTTTCTCGACCAAATGGACGCCGCGGTGGAGTCCTCTATCAAACGCAAGCTGATGCCTGGCGGGGTTCTCTGGCTGGAGCGTGAGGGCGAGGTATACAAGAAAGCCTACGGCAAGCGCGCAATCGTTCCCCGGTGCGAACCCATGACGCTGGGGACCATCTTCGATGCAGCCTCTCTCACCAAGGTTGTTGCCACCACACCCTGTATCCTGAAGCTCGTGGAAGACCGGAGAATCAGTCTCGACGACAAGATTACCTCCTACCTTCCGGAATTCAGCGGAGACCCGAACAAGCCCGCGGTCACAATCCGTCACCTGCTCACCCACACCAGCGGTCTTCTCCCTGGAATTCGAAAGGGCTTCGAATGGCACAGCCATGAAACCGGTATCGCCCTCGCTACAAGCGAATCTTCCCGGGGTCACGCCGGTTACGACTACGCCTACAGCGATATCAACTTCATCCTCCTCGGGGAGATCGTCCGAAGGGTAACCGGCCAGTCACTCTCCAGCTACGCACAGCTGACCATCTTCGGCCCCCTCCGGATGACCGAGACGGGCTTCCAGCCCAAGGTGGATGACATTACCAGAATCGCACCAACCACCCGGATGGAAGATGGCCACGTTCTCCGGGGAACAGTACACGATCCTACCGCACGCGCAATGGGTGGAGAGGCGGGGCATGCCGGCCTTTTCACTACCGCTCACGACCTTGCCCGGTATTGCCGCATGATCCTGAACGGTGGAGAAATCGAGGGAACCCGCGTTCTGCAACCAGCTACGGTCAGGCTCATGCACACCGTCCAGTCGCCCCGGCTCATTACGGTCCGCCGCGGCCTCGGATTCGACATCGACTCACCCTATGCCGGGGCCCGTGGCAGTCTCTTCCCCCTCGGGTCCTTCGGTCACACCGGATGGACCGGAACCTCACTCTGGATCGACCCCTTCAGCCGTACCACCGTGATTTTCCTCAGCAACCGCAATCACCCCTCCGGAGGCAACGTCCTCAAGTTGCGACATCTCCTTGGAACACTGGCGGCCAAGGCGACTGGTTACGAATTTTCCAAGGCCTCCAGCACACTGCCGGTCCTTTCTGAGAAGGACCGACAGGAGGCACGGGGCAGAATCGTACGTCCTCCTGCCCGGGTTCTCAGTGGAATCGATGTGCTGCAGGCGGAAAACTTCGCGCCTCTGAGAGGATTGAAGGTAGGGCTCATCACGAACCAGACCGGCCTGAGCCGTGATCACGAGACCACCATTGACCTGCTCCACCAATCGGACGAAGTCCATCTCGTTTCTCTGTTTGGTCCGGAACACGGGATCCGGGGCATTCATGACGGGAAGGTAGAGGACGGAGTGGACACCAGGACAGGGGTCCCGGTGCGCAGCCTTTACGCCGGCGAGGACCGCCGTAAACCAAGGGAGGAACATCTAGCCAACCTGGACGCACTCGTCTTCGATATCCAGGATATCGGCTGCCGTTTTTACACCTACATTTCTACAATGGGACTCTGCATGGAGGCCGCTGACGAAGCGGGTATCCAGTTTGTCGTCCTAGACCGCGTCAACCCCCTTGGTGGAGAAAAGGTTGCCGGACCCCTGCGCGACGGGGAAAGCAAGTTTATCGCCTTCCATGATATCCCCATCCAACACGGCATGACGGTGGGAGAAATAGCCCGGCTCTACCGGGCTGAACGATTTCCTGGGCTTGAACTCACCGTTGTTCCCCTCCGCAACTGGAGGCGTTCGATGCGCTTCGATGACACGGATCTTTCTTGGACAAAGCCTTCCCCTAATATGCCCAACCTGACTGCTGCAACACTCTATCCCGGGATCGGTCTCCTCGAGTTTACCAACCTCTCGGTCGGGCGGGGAACAAACCTCCCTTTCGAGCTGGTCGGAGCACCATACATCACGCCCGAAGACCTGTCCGAGGCACTGGCCTCTTTTCGGCTTCCGGGCCTCCAGTTCATTCCTGTTCGCTTTACCCCCGAAAGCAGCGTCTTTGAAGGAGAGCCCTGTGGAGGAGTGCGCATTCTTCTCAAGAATCCTGCCAAATGTCCTGCGGTGGAGCTTGGCGTGGTCCTGGGGCAGACCCTGCGCCGTCTCTACCCTGCACAGTGGAAAACACAAAAGCTGAATACCCTGCTCTGCCACCCTGCTACCGAGCAGGGTATCCTCGCCCTGAACTCCCGGACGTCCATAACCTCCAGGTGGGCAGAGGATCTTGCTGCCTTTTCCGACCGGCGCACAAAGCACCTCCTCTATGAATGAGGCCGCCACTGTCAAATCTTCAAACACCTGTCCTTTTGCCGCGGACCTCCTTGAATCCGGCGCTCAGGTCCAGCCGATCACGGAAGACCAGTATATTTCAGCCACCTTGGCCCCGAGCCCTCTCCAGCCGGTTACAAGCAGGCTTAACCGGACTCCTTTGCGCTGGCCCGAGCCCTCCTTTCGATCTAGGAACGGAGACCATCATGAAACACACGCAGGTCCTGTTCACTTTCATCGCCCTTCTTGCTGCTCTGAACGCCAGGGCTGAGGTCAGCCTTCCGAACATATTCGGTAACCATATGGTCCTCCAACGCGGAGTGCCCCTCCGGTTCTGGGGTACTGCCGACGAGGGCGAGAAGATCTCTCTCAAGTTCGGTTCACGTTCATTCAGTACCACCGCAGACGGGAGCGGAGCCTGGGCAATCGAGTTACCCGCTCTCAAGGCCGATGGCGGCAAGTCCCACAAGATTACCATCAAGGGTAGCAATACCATCATCCTCGAGGACGTCCTTATCGGCGATGTGTGGATCGGCTCCGGCCAGTCCAACATGGAGTGGAGCCTCAACCAGAGCGAGCGGCGCGATGAATTTATCGAGGGTGCCAATCATCCCGGCATCCGCCTCTTTCACATTCCCAAAAAGCAGTTCGACCGGCCCCAGGCCGATGTCCCAAACAAGTGGAAGACCTGTAGTTCCGCCAACATCCGTCACTTTTCCGCCGTGCTTTACCACTTTGGTAAAATCATCCATGCGGACCAGAAAGTCCCGGTCGGCCTGATCAACAGTTCGTGGGGTGGATCCCCAATTGAGCCGTGGACCGTCACCGAGAGCGGTTCCGGGAAAATGTACAACGGAATGATCGCGCCCATTGTGGACTTCCGCGTTGCCGGAACGATCTGGTACCAGGGCGAGACCAATGTCATCCAGAATAACGGCCTGGCCTACACCGGAAAGATGAAGGATCTCATCGAAGGTTGGCGCCGGGTCTTCAACAATGAGAACATGCCGTTCTACTTCGTGCAGATCGCTCCCTGGAATAACGGGCGTTATGCCGATGGGCAGCTTCCCGCGCTCTGGGAAGCCCAGTGCGCTACCCTCAAGCTACCCCACACCGGAATGGCCGTTACCACCGACATCGTCCACAACCTCGGGGACATCCATCCAAGCAACAAGCATGACGTAGGGGATCGCCTCGCCCGGTGGGCCCTCGCCAAGCACTATGGCAGAAAAGGGGTTACGTATTCCGGCCCCCTCTACAAGGCAATGAAAGTCAGCGGCAGCAAAATTCACCTCGCCTTCGCCCACGCCTCCAGTGGCCTCAAATCCCGGGACGGAAAAGCCCTGAGCGAATTCAAAATCGCCGGTGCGGATGGGAATTTTGTCCCTGCCAAGGCAAAGATCGAGGGTAAACACGTCGTGGTCAGTGCCGACAGCATAACCGCCCCCACTCAGGTCCGCTTCGCCTGGCACCGGGCCGCTCAGCCCAATCTCTGCAATAGGGAAGGCCTGCCCGCTTCTCCCTTTCAGACCGAAAACTGGACTGGCGGCACCGGAGAATAATTTCCGGCATGACCGCTCTGCTCTTCCGAACCGTCCTCCAGATCAGCGCTCAAGAAGAATGAAAGCTGCATTCCCGCTCCTCTCCTTCCTGCTCCTGAACTCGCTTTTGGCTCACTCCGAAATCGAGCCCGTCAAGCACCTCATCGACACTCACATCCATCTTTATGATACTACCCGGGAGAAAAAGGTGAGCTGGCCTCCCGCGGACGACAGGGTCCTCTACAAACCACACCTTCCACCAGAGTATACCAATCTGGCAAAAGCCTCCGGAGTCACCGGGGTAGTCGTCGTTGAGGCCAGTGACCGGCTGGAGGACAACAAGTGGGTCCTCGATCTCGTCAAGGGAGACCAGCTCTACATCGGCCTTGTCGGTAATGTGGATCTTTATAGCGAAGACTTCGACACCCACGTGGCCCACCTGGCGAGAGACAGGCGGTTCGTTGGCGTCAGGGCCCGGGGATCCAAACCGATTGATTTCTCGCACGACCTTGTTCTCGCCAACCTCAATATGCTGGCCCAGCGCAAACTCACCATGGACTACCTGACAAATGGAGGAGGAATCCCTGGTATTCAAACTGCCGACAAGCTGGCCCGTAGCATCCCCGGGCTCACTATCGTGATCGACCACTGCCTCGGCTACGACTTCGACGGCAAGGAGCCCGACGAAGACTGGATTTCAGCCGTTGAAAGCCTCGCTTCTAACCAGAACGTCTACTGCAAGATCTCCGGCCTCTACCAGCGATGCACTATCCAGCCAGCTGTCCAAAACCTCGGCCACTATCGGATGGTCCTCGATGTTCTCTGGAAACACTTCGGCGCAGAACGCCTGATTTACGGATCAAACTGGCCCTGTACGAAGCACAGCGGAAGCTACGCAAGCTTCCTGCAGCTCGTGGATAGCTGGATCTCACCGAAGGGTCAGGCCGCCCGCGAGGCCTACTACTGGCAGAATGCGGCCGCTGCCTATCGCCTGCCGCTGAAGTAAGCTTCCTGCCTCTGACTTAGCGCTATCCTACCTCAATTTGCCAACCCTCACGGTAAGTCTTGCCCAAAAGAGCATTGGCTTCCTTGTGCCCGGGAAACTCGAAGGCCTTGGCATCCCATTGGAGTTCCTGCCCGAGTGCAGCCCGGTGAGCGAGGTTGCCCAGCAGGTTGTGTTCAATAAGCTTCCCCGAGTAATCGAAATTGCACAGCGTCTTTCCTTCTCCGCGACAGGCCTGCAGCCACTCCCGGTAATGCCCGGCCGACTTTGGAATACTCGGGGCCGGCCGCTTGAAGTCTTTGTACTTCTCCTGCGGGCTCAGGACGATCTTGCCATAGTCAGAAACGATTACGCCTTCTTCCCCCACAAAGGCAACCCCGATATGCCACTTGGCGATTTTCGTGTCGCTTCCCAGCAGGGGCTGTAAGCGCTCTGCCATCGTCTTCATGCCCTCGGGTCCGTGATACCAGACTACCTTTGTCGGACCTCGGTCTCCTCGCGCAGGATGATTCCAGGTGACAATCTGGGAAGGGGGAGCCGCATGCTCGTCGTTGGGAGTCCCCTCAGCCTTCACGGAGGTCGGCCGATCGAGCTCGAGGGCCCAGTAGGGCAGGTCAATCAGGTGACTGCCCATGTCACCCAGAACACCGTTACCAAAGTCCCAGCGACGGTTCCAGTTGAGGTTCCCGGGTTTCCAGTAACCTTGGTTATAGTCCCGCATTGGCGCCGGCCCAAGCCAGACATCCCAGTTGAACCCGTCTGGGATCTCCTGCTTCGGCAGCACTATCTGTCCGACAGGCCGGATAGTCCGGCCACACCACACATGTGCCTCCTTGATCTGACCTGCCACCCCGGCCTGCACGAGCTCAACTGCCCGGCGGTAATTCTCCGTCGCGTGAATCTGCGTGCCCATCTGGGTCGCAACCTTGCCCCCTTGCTTCTTGTATTCCTCCTGCACCCAGCGGGCCTCCTGCACCGTGTGACCAAGAGGCTTCTCGACATAGACGTGCTTGCCGGACCGCATTGCCGCAATCGCAGCTGGAGCATGGTGGTGGTCTGCTGCGCTGATCACCACCGCATCAACTGCCGGGTCGAGTACGATCTCCCGCCAGTCGCTGGTCGTCTTGGCCCCGGGAAATTTCTTCTTGGCCCCTGCCAAGGCGGCGGGATTTGTATCGCAGAGGGTATAAATGGTCTCACTCCTTACCCCTCCTGTATTGGCTCCTCCTCGCCCCCCGGCTCCGATAACGCCGATATTCATTTTTTCGTTCGGAGACTGGGCCCGGGCCCGGGCTGCCAATCCGGCTGTTGCAGCGAGCCCGAATCCAATGAAAGTGCGTCGAGGCGAGTGCGTTCCAATGTCCATTCCTGAGGATGCCCCGGGAAGCGGGGACACGTCAACCATCCCGACGCACATGAACGCACCAGGAGACCCTGCCCCTGAGATTCTCTTCCTTACCATCAGGGATGGACGGGCGGCTTTGGGGCGCTAGCATCGCTTTCCATGCGTCCGCGATTCCAATACTTCCTGCTCACAACCATGAGCTGCTTGATCTTAACCGCCACAGCCCAGCAACCCCGCCCCGGATCAACACCGCTGCTCGAAAAGGGAGAGGGCCAGGGGTGGGTAGTCCTCGGTTCAAAGGACTTCCTTAACGTCAACTGCTATACCAGCACATGGCGCTGGGAGGACGGACACGCCTTCTGCACCGGCAAACCCACCGGCGTTATCCGCTACCGCGAGCCGCTGACAAACTTTGAGTTCGTCTGCGAGTGGATGCACAAGCAGGTGGGCGGGAACTCGGGTGTCTTTGTGTGGGCCAGCCCGCAGTCCCTGCGCAACTGCGCGCAGGGCCGTGCGCGCCTTCCTCACGGGATCGAGGTCCAGGTGCTCGATATAGGATACCGCGAAGTATACGAGAAGCAGTTCAAGAAGCCCGGCGACTGGTTTACCAGCCATGGCGATGTCTTCACCGTCGGTCCCGTGAAAATGAACCCCTTTCCTCCGGCCGGTCCCCGGGGTAAAAGGAGTTTCCCCTCCCGGAAAACGACCAGGGGAATCAATCAGTGGAACCACTACCACATCCGGGCCATGAACGGAGAGGTGCGCCTCTCAGTCAATGGAGTCGAGGTCTCAGGCGGCGACGGAATCGCCCCCGCCCGGGGCTATCTCTGCCTCGAGTCTGAAGGGGCCCCCATCGAGTTCCGGAACCTGCGCCTCAGGAAATTGCCTCCCCTCGTCACAAGGCTCGCCGATACTGCGGAAATTCCCG
>MDTG01307504.1_pt1 | contig 11064 bp, 11 predicted proteins | sample 811421 | NCBI WGS metagenome assembly MDTG01 (sample SAMN05326645, study PRJNA326480) | marine metagenome | isolation source: seawater | place: Pacific Ocean: South East | collected 2011 | reverse complement strand
TTTAATTTAAAAACAAAATGTATTTTACGAATATCAGGATTACCTAGGCTAAATTTCTTTCGATATTTTTTATGGAAAATTTGTTCCAAAAAAGTTTATAAGGTTACTTGTCCAACAGAATTAACTAGGAAAAAAATTGAGAATTCTAATTTATTTAATTCTTCACAATTAATAACTTTATATGATCCTATATTTACCAATAAAGATTTAATTAAAAGACGTAACAAAACAGATTTTAAAGAAAAATTTTTATTATCTGCTGGAAGACTGACAAGACAAAAAAATTTCTCTTTATTAATTGAGGCATTTGATCAATTTAAATTACCACATACAAAGCTGTATATTGCTGGAGAAGGTGAGGAAAAAAATAAGCTTTTAGAATTGATAAATAAAAAAAATTTAAGTGATAAGATTAAACTTATTGGTTACAGAGAAGATTTAATTGAATTAATGAATAATTGTGAATGCTTTATTCTTACATCTAAATGGGAAGATCCTGGATTTGTTTTAATTGAAGCAATAATTTCTCGAGCAAATATTATCTCTAGTGATTGTGAAAATGGACCTAAAGAACTTTTAAATCACGAAAAAAATGGTTTTTTATTTAAAAATGAAAGTTTGAAAGATCTCATAGAGACTTTCAATAGATTTAAATTTACACCTCAAAAATCTCTTTATCAAAGGAAAGTTCATGGTCTTAAAAATGCCAAAAATTTCAGCATTGTAAATCATTATAAGAAATTAAACACTATCTTAAAATCGAATTGAGAAAAAAAAATATTATATCAGTCATAATACCTTACTATAAAAAAAAGTTATATTTTAAGGAAACAATAAATTCAGTTATATCACAAAAATTTAAAAATTTTGAGGTTATTGTAATTTATGATGATGAAGATAAGACTGATTTAATTTTTATAAAATCTGTTATCAAGAATAAAAAAAATATTAAATTAATCATAAATCGTAAAAATCTCGGAGCAGGAATATCTAGAAATCGAGGAATTAAAATTGCAAAAGGAAGGTACATTGCATTAATTGATTCTGATGATCTTTGGTCAAAAGAAAAATTATCTTTTCAATATGATTTTATGAAAAAAAATAATATTAAGATTTCACATACTTCTTACGATATTATAAATTCAAAAAATGAAATAATTGGCAATAGACCTGCAAAAAAAATTCAAAATTATAAAGATCTTATATCTTCTTGTGATATAGGCCTTTCGTCGGTAATGTTAGATAAAAAGATTTTAGCAAAAAATAAATTTTTGAATTTAATTACAAAAGAAGATTACTCACTTTGGTTAAATCTATCCAAAAAACATAATATTTATGGCCTTAAAAAGAATTTAGTCAAATGGAGAAAAACTGATAATTCATTATCTTCGAATACAATTCAAAAATTGAAAGATGCATATTTTATTTATTATAATCAAGAAAAACAAGGGATTTTAAGATCTTTGGTATCAGTGTTTATTTTATCAGTTAATTTTTTAATAAAAAACATAACTACTAAAAAAATTAAATAAGATTTATAAAATAGGTTTATGAATCAAAAAAAGAAATTTTATTGTGACTTTAAATATTGAAATTGTAGCTCTAAGCATTTTTTTGATAATTTTCAATCAAATTTGTATTAAATATAATTTTTTTTTAGACAAAGTTCAAAATTCAAGTCACAAAAAATATATTACAAGAAAAGACTTAATACCAATTACTGGTGGCCTTTATTTAATATTAGGCTACTTGATTGTAGGTAAATATATTTTCAATTTTTTCGAAATTTTTTTCTTTTTTATAATTTTTTTATTAGGTTATTTATCTGATACACTAAAAAGTTTTTTACCCTCTATCAGACTTTTTATACAAGCCATAATTTGTCTTATATTTTTATTTTATTTTAAAGTAGGAATTTCTGATGTAAGAATAGAAACATTTAATAATTTACTAGAATATAATTTAATATCTTATTCATTCACTTTGTTTTGTATCTTGGTTTTGATGAATGGATCAAATTTTATGGATGGTGTGAATTTATTATCAATCGGATATTTTTTAATAGTTCTCACAAGTATCTTTTTGGTATCAGAAAATTATAAATTAGAATTAAATATAATCTTAGTAAAAGAGTTAATTATGATATTAACTTTCTTATTGCTCATGAATTTATTTAACAAAGTTTTTTTAGGCGATAATGGGATATATTTATTGTCTTTTATAGTAGCTATAATTTTGATAAAATTTTATAATGATAATATATTAATTTCACCGTATTATATTATATCCTTATTATGGTATCCATGTTTTGAAAACTTATTTTCAATTATTAGAAAAAAAATTAAAAATATTAATCCTCAAAAAGCAGATAATTTACATTTACATCATTTACTTTACAAAAAATTTTCTAATATTAGGTCAATAAAAATACGAAATAATTTAACTGGTTTAAGTATCTTATTATTGAATATACCTAATTTTTTATTAAGTAGTTACTACTACAGTCATACAAAAACATTAATATTATTGATTATCTTGAATATAGTTTTTTATTTAATAGCCTATAATTACTTAAAAAAATCTTTTTAAGAAAAATTTTTTAATTTCGTTTTTTTAAATATGCATATATTAAACTTAAATTAATAAAAAAAATTGTTGAACCAAAGCTTGTAAAAAAACTTCCTGTAGGCAAAAAAGGCATTAATTGTAAAATAAAAAAAATTCCTGTACTTAAAATTATTAAATTTTTTGATAGTATAAAATTATTTACCAATCTAAATATCAAATAAAAAAAGAAGGATATAAAAATAACAAAGCCTAGCAGTCCTAATTCTGATAGAATTTCAAAATAGTACTGATGAGGATGAGTGTTACATTTTTTGTTTGATAATTCTGGGTTATCTTTATAAAATTTTTCAATTGAAACATTTTTGCACGAAACTCTAAAAGTTTTAAGACCTGTCCCATATAATTTGTTATCTTTAAATATTTCAATACTAGATAAATAATGGGGGCCATAGTTTGAATAAGTAACATAATTTTTAAATGATTTATTATCATCAATTCTTTTGCTCATTGAAGATATTTCATCAACAAATCTTATTTTAATTGGTTCTACAAACAACAAAATTGAAAAAAAAATTACCAGTAAAGAAGAGCAAAAAATTAATTTGAGTTTTGTTTTAAGATACGGAAGAAAAATAAAAAATAAAATAACTGCAATTGTACCTCTAATGATGTTTGCTCTTTCATTAGTTAAAATTAAAATTATAAAATATAAAAAGAGACAAATATACAAAATGATGTTTTTTTTATTTTTCTCTAAAAAAAAAGCAAACGCTGGCAAAAAAAATCCTATAAGTAAATGAGCTACTTTAAGTTCTTGATTAAAAAAACCAGATAGTCTCTGATCCCAAGGACTTTTAAAGCCTAATATATTTTGACCGAAAAAAAACTGAATATAAAGGTCTATAATAATAATCATTATTATAATCATCCATAACTTAAAAACAATTTCTACTTTTTCGAAGTGCCTTTTTAAAAAGTAAGAGATTGATAGAACTAATAATATATGTCTGAAAAAAAAAAGAGATCTAGTTAGACTCAAATCGAAATTTATAGATAAAAAAAGATTTATTAAAAGATAGAGCCAAATAAAAAATAAAAAATAAATTATAGGATCTTTAATTAAAAATGGTTTTTTATTTTTAGAGTATTCAATTATAAATATTATAGATAAAGCTAAGGTTATAGACTCAGAAATTAAAGTTCCAATGATTAAAGCTAGGGGATATACTCCTATCAAATATAGAGGTAAAAAATTTTTATTGATCATTTTTTAAAAACTTTTTTCTCATTGTTTTTTTGAGTGGAATTTCAACATAATTATATGAAAAGAAAGATATCAAAAAAGTGATAGTTAGATAAGCTAAAAAAATTAATGGTGAATTAAAATCTAAAATTAAATTAAGAAAATTAGAAGCAAGCAGGATAATTAAAATAATTGGAAAATGAATTAAATAGATTGAATAACTGATATCACCAAAAAAAGAAAATTTTTCACCAATATTTGGTAAATATAAATTTATTATATAAAGTAAATTGATTAAACTAGGAAATAAAATAGTAAAAAGGATTATTTTGTTAAAAATAGATCCATAATTTAAATTTACAATTAGTAGAGTAGAAATAAAAATAAATGAGGAGAGGTATAAAATTTTTATTTTTCGTGTTGTTTTTATATAATCAAAAAATAATAAACTTAGTCCACCAACAAAAAAACAATACCCCCCATATCCGATTAATTTAAATTTAAAAAAAACTATAGAGCTTATTAACACCATTAATATTGAATAAAAAATAATTTTTTGATTTAGAGCTAAATAAAAAAAAATCAAATACATTAATAATTCAATCGATATTGACCATGAAGGTTCGTTAAAAGATGCAAATGAACTTAATCCCCATTCATGAATAAGAAATAAATTATAAAAAAAATGTTCAAAGTCTGCTTGGATTGGATTAAAATAATTATTTTTGTTCAAAAAAATATAAATTATTAAAACTAAAATTAATGTGATTAAATGAAGAGGATATAATCTTGAAATTCTTAATATTAAAAAATTATAAAAACTAATTTTTTTTTTATAAATTTTTTCCAAATATAACTTAAAAAACACAAATCCAGATAATAAAAAAAAAAATTGAACAGCTATCCATCCATGATCATAAAAAAAATTAATGTATTTAAAAAATGGCTGTTTTCCTTGTTCAAGTACATTTTGATTTATATTATATGAATAAAATAGCTTATAGTGAAAAATCGCAACTGCTGTTGCGGCTACACCGCGTGCAATATCTAGTAAATAAAATCTTTTCATTTATTGGTAATAATATTTATTAAAATCTGAATTTTTTATTTATTTTCTTAATACAATTACAAATATAATCTATTTCTTTATTTTTAGTATCTAGCCCTGAGGGAAGATAAAAACCATATTTACTTAAATATTCTGAATTTTTATAACTTTTTTTAAATTTTAAATTTAATTTTTTGAAAGCATCTTGTTTATTGATTGGCCAAAAGAAATCTCTAGTCTCAATTTTGTATTTCTTCAATTCAATTCTATATTTTGATGCTGTTATTTTTTTATTTAATATTAAAATTCCAACAACCCAATAAATGTTTTCAATATTATTCATTTTTGGTTTTTGAATATAAATATTTTTACAATTTTTTAATTTATCATAATATAATTTACCAATTTCTTTCTTTTTATTTATGATTTTGCCTATTCTTTTAATTTGGTTAATACCCAATGAAGCTTGTAAATTTGTATATCTATAATTCCATCCAATATCATAATGATTAAATCTATTTTTTTTTCCAAAACATAAATTTTTGTAATCGAATATTTTATCTTTATATTTTGGGTTACTGGTTAAAATCATACCACCTTCACCAGTTGTAATATGTTTGTTGGAATATAAACTAAATATACTTAAATCTCCGTAACTTCCGCATTGTTTCCCTTTATATTTATGACCAAGCATTTCAGCAGCGTCTTCGACCAAGATTAATTTATATTTTTTACAAATTTTTCTTATCTTATCAATTTCAATTGGATATCCGTAAATATGTGAAGCAATTATTGCTTTTGTATTTTTGGTTATATTTTTTTCTATTTCATCAATCTTCATATTCCAATTATAAAAATCACAATCTATCGGAACTGGTATTCCACCTAATTTTATAATGGAAATTGCAGGTGAAATAATCGTAAAATTAGTTATTATAACCTCGTCGCCTTTTTTAATATCAATTACTTTTAAAGCAACATCCAATGCAGCTGATCCACTCGAAACCGAGGAGCAATATTTTTTTCCTATAAGGCTTTTAAACTTATCCTCAAATTTTTTCACCTCTGGACCGACAGAAGATATCCAATTATTTTTAATAGCTTTAAGTAATATTTTTCTATCTGAACGTAAAAGTTTAAATCTATTTACCGGTATCATTTAATTTTTACGATTTTTTCATCAATCGCATTAAATACTTTTTTATCTGATTTAATATTGTACGGACCTTGTTTAACTTCAATCATTTCAACATTTTCCAAAACTCTAAATCCATGGCCTCCATTATTTAAGATAATGATATCATTTTTTTTAATTATTTTACTAAATAAATATTTTTCAGATTTAGAGTAAAAATCGACTCTTAGTTTTCCTTTTAATATTATCAAAACTTCTGAGGTGTACTGAATTCTTCTAACATTTTTAAAATGTTTATGTGGTTTAATTACATGTTTTTTTTTGTGGTTAATAAATGCAACCTGATGACTTAAATTTTTTGGTGTTAAAAAATTGACACCAGGTTTTTTTGAATACCTAATAATGTAACCAAAAACTGAATTTTTATGTGAAATTTCTGTTATCATATTTTTTTCTGAATTTTATTAATCAAGTAAGCAATAGCAATTAAGTAAAATCCTGATGTTTCAAACATCACTCTTTTTAGACCTACTCTAACTTGCCATTCTACATTTTCCATAGAAAAAATAAAAGCTCCAAAAATAAACAAAACATTTAGTAAAAGATAAACTAAATTGAAAACTATTATTTCATCCAATTTAAATTTGTATAGATTATATACTAATACCAATATGCCCAAGGCCATTATTGGTAGTTGAGTAAGGTACACAAAACTATAAAAAAAGATTATCTTTGCATCTTTTAGCAAATCTCCGAAATTATTCAAAGTAAACGTCTTTTCAAATTCAAAACTTTCTAAATCAGTACTTAAAAACTTGAAAAAAATTATTCTTAAAATAATTACCAAACAAGATCCAAAAAAAATTATCTTTTTTTGAGATTTATCTAATTTTGCTGAAAAAAACAGAGTTAGCAGTGAAAATCCAATTATAAAAAAACCTTCATTTTTGACCCAGGTAGCAAAATTGAATATTAATAACAAAATTATTAAATTGATTGATATATTTTTTTTTTCAGATTTTGTTAAAATTAGATAACAAAATTTCGCGCTTAGTAGAGATAAGGAAAAAATAATTATTTCTTGATTTCCTGAAATTAAATCGAAAGAAAATGTTGTTATAATTGTTAATGTAGAAAAAATAAATTTATTCGATTGATTAATTTTAAAAATATCAAAGAATGAAAAAATCGAAATTATGAAAAAAAAGATATAAAAAATTCTGCCATGATATTCATATAAATTAAATGGAAATTTCCAAAAAAATGCCCAGATATAAGTTCCTAAATGCGGATAATCTGTTGCAGGAAGTTTATTTAAATTATAGACAGATTCATTTTGATAAAAGTTTAATACTTTCATAAACCAAAAAAATTTGGCATCCCAACTAAATTCAAGTGCACTTGCAAATGAAACTGATATTAGAAAAATTAATAATACTATATATAAAAATTCATAATTTAATCTAAAAGTGAGGGTTTGTTTTTTTTTAATAAATAAATAGGCACAACATAAAATTAAGAAAATTAGTAAAAAATAATTATCTAATTTAATTAAAGAAAAAATAAAAAAAATATTTGCAAGAATAATGATTTTTACACTTAAAGTATTAATTAAGTTTTTTTGATATTTATTATTAAATTCAAAACAAGGTATACAAAAAGATATGATATAGGATAAAAAGACGATTTGTAATAAAATTAAAAAAATTTCAATCATTTTATATAGTAACAATTTCCCTCAGAAAAAATTATTTGAGAGTCATTAAATTTAAATTTATTCTCGAATTTAAATGTAATTGATTTAATGTTTTTTTTTTCCTTTTTTGAGATATTTTCAATTTCTAAAAAATATTTCCCCCATCTGGAATTAAATTTATTTGTTTTTAAATTTAGGTCGATTTTTCCATTTTCTGAAAAAGAATAATTGATAAATTCTTCAAAGATTAAATTTTTTTTATAATCTGTTCCATTGTATATCTTAATTTTAGTTTTCAGATTGAGTTCATTATTTTGAGTCTCAAAAGTGATACTTTTTAAAGTATCAGTATATTGCACATGATCAGTGCTTAAAAAAATATCAGATAAAACTACAAATTTTAATGAGGGATTTTTTTTATAGTTCAAAAAAATTTTTGGTTCTCTTGCAAATTTTTTTTTTGAGTCATAAATTATCCAATTTGATTTAGGTATCATCTCTGAGTTATTAATTTTAGGATTTATTTTAAGATTATATTTTTCTTTAATTTTTTTTAAAAAACCATAAGAGTCTTTACCACAATCTCCATAAGTTTTTATCATTCTTTTTTCATGGTTATTGTTTACTAAAAAATGTAATTTTTTGAAAAAATCTAATTTAATTAAAAAAATAATAATTAAAAAAACAATAATGATATAAAAATTGAGTTTTTTTTGATTTATTTCAATTTTTTTAGCCATAAATTAATTCTTTATATATAAATGATATAATGAATAATAAAAATAGTTACAGCGTAATTTTACCTACATTGAATGAAGTGGGCCATATTAGTTCACTTATTACGGATATATCAAAGAATTTCATCAGTTCAAAAATTGAATACGAAATTATTATAGTTGATGACAGCTCAACTGATGGGACTATTGATGAAGTCAAAAAAATACAAAATCAAGAAATTATAATTAATCAAAGAATCGGAAAAAAAAAAAGTTTGGTTAATTCCTTTAATGAAGGAATACAATTAGCTAAGTACGACAATATAATTTGGATGGATGCTGATTATTCACATCCACCTGAATTGATCAAGAAATTTATAAATATAAATCATGAAGGTGATGTTGATATTATTGTAGGCTCAAGATTTCTTAGAGATAGCAAAAGATATTATGATGATAAAAAACAATCACCAGTAGCTATTGATTTAATGAGTATATTTTTAAATAAAATATGTAAATTTTTTTTGTTTAAAGATTTTAATGATTACACAAGTGGGTATATTTGTATAAAAAAAGATATTATCAAGAATATTAAACTTAAAGGTTATTATGGGGACTATTTCATTACCTTAATAGCAGTTTGCAAATCTTTAGATAAAAATATTATTGAAATTCCATTTACTGAAAATGAAAGAGCAAGTGGTGAGTCAAAAACTACTAAAAATAAAGTAGATTTTATTTTTAAATGTTTATTCTATTTTATAGCTTTAATAAAAAGCTTAGTGATTAAGTATTCTTGATTTTTTTTTTAACAAATGTATAGAAAAAATTTTTATCGAATATTTGGAAATTATTTTTATCATAATATTTAGCAGCTACTAAATTAACATTTTCATAAAGCGCATAAATACCTATGTATTTTGATTTAATTATTTGTTTGTGCAAATTTTCAATTATTTTGTTAAGTTTTCTTTTATTATTTTGATTATAATTAATATTTAATTTGATTATAAGATGCATTAATTGAATAAATTTTTTAGGTTGATTATGTAACTTAAAAAAAAATTTGAGGTTCAAAAAAAGAACTAATAAATTTTTAAACGGATTTTCCATAATTTGTTTAATTAATATTTTTTTTATTTTTTTTTCATTTTTTTGATTAATATAAGATATATAGCTTACTATCTTATTATTATGCTCTATATAAAAAGTATTTTTAAAATTTATTCTTAAAGAGTTTAAAAAAAAACTATAACCAAATACTTGAAACGTTGTATTCTTAATATTTTTAACTAAAAAGTTATAAATTTTTTTACTTTTTTTTGTTCCAATATCTTTGGAACTTAATTTATTTATTTTAAATAAATTTTTCATTAGTTGTAATAAAAATTGGTACCCAATAAAAAAAGACCGAAATATGTGAATATGACAGTTAAATTCATTTTGTTTTCCTCAATAATTTTATTTAGTTGACCACCTAAAGTTATTGTTGTTAGCGACAAGATTAATAATGGGTCGAAATATTTCTGATAAACTATTGTTACTGGAAAAGCAAAAATTATACATAGATAAATTAGAAGATTATTAGAATTTATATTTTGCATTATTAGTACTAGCCCAAAATATGCAAATAAGTAAAAAAATAAATCAAAATTTATTATTTTCGAAATTTTATAAAAAATTCCCCCTCCATAATTATCAAAATTTACTATTTCAAGTAAACCAAAGGAGACGAAAATTATAAGAAAAAAAACATAAATTGAAAATTTAGCCAGACTGACATTTTTGATTTCAAAAAATGAGTTGACATAAAATGGAATTGTATAAAAAAAATATAATGAGAGAAAAACTATAAAATTTGTATATATTGAAAATTCAAAAATAGATCTACCTTCATTATCAATATTTATGTTTGAAAGCTTTTGAATATTAAAAAAATAAAAATAATAAATAATTATTGGTGTTATCAAAATTACGGAACTTAATAAGATTAGTACCATAATCCTGGTGTTAAAAATTGAGAAAAATTTAATCAAATAGAAAAGAAAAAAAATTATATAATATTGTCTTGTGTATGTGGCAATAACTAAAAATAATAAACACAAATGAGCGTCTTTTATTGAACAGGTTTTTTTTACATTTAAATATTTATTTATAGATAAAATAAAAAAAAGTAATGCAAAATTATCAGTCGTAATCCACGATACCGATGAGCGAAAATAGGGTGATAGAAATATTATTAATGAAAATATAAAAAGATAGTTCCTATCTATTTTTTTGAATTTTTTTTTTAAAGCTGAGTAAAAAACAAGAGGTATCAAAGAAGATAAGAATATATATAGGCATTTGATAGTAATTGGATTTAGAAATTTCTCTAAAAAAGATATTAACATATAAAAAAGAGGTGATTGCACTTGATCAGAATTTATGAAGTATTGAAAACCGTTAACAAAACCCAAATTGAAATTATCAATAAAATTTCTTGTAATTTTGTAGTCAAGTTTAGATCCACCACTTGAATTTTCTCCAAAATAAGATGATAGAAATAGTGAAAATATCAAAAAAAGAAAAAGATATAGCCTTGTACTTTTCTGATTATGCATTTTATAAGACATTAATAAAATTTTTATATTAAATTTAAAGAAATGAAAATCTCAA
>MDTG01286613.1_pt1 | contig 11064 bp, 9 predicted proteins | sample 811421 | NCBI WGS metagenome assembly MDTG01 (sample SAMN05326645, study PRJNA326480) | marine metagenome | isolation source: seawater | place: Pacific Ocean: South East | collected 2011 | reverse complement strand
TCACCGTCATGGCGTCTGGCCGTGAAGTGCATTTTGGCGACCTGCCGCCTGAGCTGCTCGCCCAGCCGCAAGAGAGCGCACCGGTCAGCAATTGGGAACAAGCCTTGCGCCAGTGGGCTGATCAAGCGCTGGCACGCGGCAACTCAAACCTGCTCGACAGCGCCGTACCGGCCTTTGAACGCATCATGATCGAGACAGCGCTCAAGCATACCGCTGGCCGACGTCGTGACGCCGCAGTGCTGCTCGGCTGGGGTCGCAACACCCTGACGCGCAAGATCAAAGAGTTGGGCATGAACATCGACGGCGGCGACGACGACAGCGACGACGACAACTGAGTCAGCCCCGCACGCCTTAAGTGGTAATAAAAGCCCCCCCAATGCATCAGGCATCGGGGGCGCTTTGCTTTCATCGCAGTAATTTCATGTGGGCAAAGAAGCCGCCCTCTTCACCTGACCCAACTCGCTGGCATTCAACACTCACTTGCCTGCACCGACGGCAAATCGCCCGCAGCCTCCTGATTCAGAGAAAGCGCCGGGCGGTTGAGCGGCTTTCTCCCGACTGATTATTTCAGCCTATATTGAAGACTCAATTCGCTCACAGCCTGCTCCATGGCTCAGCTATTGAGCGCAGTCATAGGTTGATTCTAATCAGGAGCGCGCCATGCCTAATGCCACAGGTACGGTTCGACTGCACCGCGTACTGCGGGCGCCTGCCGAACGTGTTTACAAAGCCTTCACTGATAAAAGCGCACTGGAACGCTGGTTGCCGCCCTTTGGCTTTACCGGCGCCATCGAAGAGATTGATGTGCGCGTCGGTGGGGGTTACCGCATGTCTTTCACCAATTTCAGCACCGGCAGCAGCCACGCGTTCAGCGTTGAATACGTTGAGCTGATCGCCAATCAGCGCATCTGCCACACCGACCGCTTTGACGACCCCAATCTGGCAGGTGAAATGCGTGTCACGATCGACCTGAAAAGCGTTGTCTGCGGCACCGAGCTGAGCATTGTTCAAGCCGGTATTCCCGCCGTTATCCCAGAAGCGATGTGCTACCTGGGCTGGCAGGAGTCACTTGTGCAGCTGGCCCACTTGGTAGAGCCGGATATTGCAGACCAGTAATCCATTTAACGCATCAACAAAAAAAACGGGCATGAAGCCCGTTTTTTATTTCAACGCCCAGTTTCGGCGCTTTATCGCGGTGCAGTGCACCCGTGCGGTTCACTTAAAAAACCCTGCAAATCATCCAGCGTCGCCGAACATATCCCGCAAGCCACTGATTTATATGAATATTTATATAAATTCAAAAGTTGGCATCGTATCTGCATTAAGTAAAGCATTCCCAGTTTCGGGGACCTTGGTACAGGCAGGCCGGGGAATCCCCTCTTTTATTCCTCCCGGAGGCTGACACTCAGCCTCCAACGCTTCTCAAGTTGCTCAAGACGCCAATCACCGAGCAACCCTCGCGCCGCAAGAACCCTCAGTTGCAAACGCCGTTGCTGACGCTTTAGCCGCCAATTGGCAGGCTTGCCCGCTAACAACAGCTCGCCCTGCTGTTCACGCCCAAGGCTCTCGAACTCAAGCATGTAAGCGCCATCGAGACGGCTTTCGCTGACCTGAGGCGCTTCGTTGAACCACAGATACAAACCGTTATCGACCACCTCGACCTGCTCCAGCCGGACGGCAACGGGGCGCAGCAAATCACCGAACATCAGGCCGATTAAAAAGCCGAATATCGCCAGAGACGCAATAACCCTTAACCACGGACGCGGCCTTGGAGGCTTATCAGAGGTAGAATACTGCCCGCCTTCACGCTCGGAGCCGCGCATGTTTCACGTTATCCTTTTTCAACCAGAAATCCCGCCCAATACCGGCAACATTATCAGGCTCTGCGCCAATAGCGGCAGCCACTTGCATTTGATTGAACCGCTGGGCTTCGAGCTCGACGACAAACGCCTGCGCCGTGCCGGACTGGACTATCACGAATACGCCACGCTGAAGCGCTATCCGGACCTCGACAGCTGCTTGCAGGCGCTGGGCAATCCACGTGTGTTTGCCTTCACCACCAAAGGCACGCAGGCCTTTCACGAAGTGGCCTACAAGCCCGGTGACGCCTTTTTGTTTGGCCCGGAAAGCCGTGGCCTGCCGCAGGATGTGCGCGACGCACTGCCCGTTGAGCAATGTGTGCGCTTGCCGATGCGCGACGGCTGTCGCAGTCTGAACCTGTCGAACACCGTCGCGGTTGCGGTTTACGAGGCCTGGCGCCAGAACAACTTCAGCATGCCCGAGCAACCCGCTGCCGCGGAGTAACGTTCGCTGCTTACAGCGCCTTCTCGAAGACCTTGGAGTTGCGCTGGAAGTTGTACAGCGAGGCGCGGGCAGCAGGCAGGCGCTCGACGCTGCTGGGCACAAAACCACGCTCACGAAACCAGTGCGCGGTGCGCGTGGTCAGCACGAACAGGGTCTTCATGCCTAACGCTCTGGCCCGCGACTCGATCCGCGCCAACAGCTCATCGCCACGACCGCCGTGGCGATAGGCTGGATTGACAGCCAAGCACGCCAGCTCGGCAAAGTCCGAGTCGGCAATCGGATAAAGCGCGGCGCAGGCAATAATCAGCCCTTCGCGTTCGACAATGCTGAACTGCTCGATCTCGCGCTCCAGCACCTCGCGCGAACGGCGCACCAGAATGCCTTGATCTTCCAGCGGACTGATCAACTCGATCAAGCCGCCCACGTCATCAATGGTCGCCTCGCGCAGAGACTCGAATTGCTCCTGCGCCACCAGCGTACCGTTACCGGTGCGGGTGAACAGCTCGTTGAGCAGCGCACCGTCTTCGGCGTAGCTGACGATATGCGTGCGCCGCACCCCGGCCTTGCACGCCTGCGCAGCCGCCTCGAGCAGCTCTGCCTGATAGTTGCCAGCCAGACGCTGCATGTGTTGCGGCACCTGCTGGGGACGCAACTCGCGAATCAGCGCGCCGTTTTCATCCAGCAGACCGCAGTCTGCCCCGAACAGCAGCAGCTTGTCGGCGCCCAGATCAATTGCAGCGCGGGTGGCAACGTCTTCACAGGCCAGATTGAAAATCTCGCCTGTAGGCGAATAGCCGAGCGATGACAGCAGCACGATACTGCGCTCATCCAGCAGCCGGCCAATGCCCTTGCGGTCGACCCGGCGAACTTCGCCGGTATGGTGATAATCCACGCCATCGACCACACCGATAGGCCGCGCGGTGACAAAATTGCCGCTGGCAACCCGCAAGCGGGCGCCCTGCATGGGTGAGGCGGCCATGTCCATCGACAGACGCGCCTCAATGGCGATACGCAGTTGGCCAACAGCGTCGATTACGCATTCAAGGGTTGGCCCGTCGGTTACCCGCATGTCGCGGTGAAAATGCGGCGTGATACCACGCGCATTCAGACGCGCCTCGATTTGTGAGCGCGAGCCGTGCACCAGCACCAGTCGCACACCCAGGCTGTGCAACAGCACCAGGTCGTGGACGATATTACCGAAGTTGGGATGAGCAACGCCCTCACCGGGCAACATCACCACAAAGGTGCAGTCACGGTGGGCGTTGATGTAAGGCGAAGCGTGGCGCAGCCAGTTGACGTAATCGTGCATGTAAGTGCCTGTGAAACATGAAAATTAAGAAGCCTTTGCAGGCTCATTCACTCCAGCAAAACGTACCGACCGGTTATCGTCGCAACTGCATCAACGGGGCGCTCCTCACATTCAGGGTTTAATCGGGGTCAGGCAATAGTGTTGTATCAGCTCACCCAACAGACGCACTGTCGGCTGCAAACGTGACATGTCAAGGTACTCGCCAGGCTGGTGAGCGCAGTCGATATTGCCGGGGCCGAGCACCAGCGTCTCACAGCCAAGCTGCTGAAGATAAGGCGCTTCGGTGCCAAAGGCTACTGCTGCAGCGGTGTGGCCGGTGAGACGCTCGGCAACGCGAACCAGCTCGCAGTCGGCATCCTGCGCGAACGGCGGCACACTTGGGAACAGCGGCGCATAATCGATCTTGACCTGATGCTGCTCGGCCAGCGGCTGCAGCTTCTGGCGAATCGCCGCGCGCAGAGCTTCGGGTTGCATGCCCGGTAAAGGGCGCAAGTCGAACTCCAGCGAGCATTGTCCGCAGATGCGATTGGGGTTGTCGCCACCATGAATACAGCCCAGATTCAGCGTCGGTTGCGGCACTGTGAACTGGGCGTTGTTGAACTCGCTTTGCCACTGCTTGCGCAGTTGCTGCAATTCACCCATGACCGCCTGCATGGCTTCCAGCGCACTGTGGCCGAGCGACGGGTCAGACGAATGGCCACTGCGCCCGAGAATGTCGATGCGCTCCATCATGATGCCCTTGTGCATGCGAATGGGCTTGAGGCTGGTGGGTTCACCAATGACCGCCGCCCGCCCCAGCGGCCTGCCCGCCTCGGCCAATGCACGCGCACCGGCCATCGAGCTTTCCTCATCGCACGTTGCCAGAATCAGCAACGGCTGGCTGAAGCGCTGCTCAAGCAAAGGTTTCACCGCCTCGATGATCAAGGCAAAGAACCCCTTCATGTCGCAACTGCCCAAACCAATCCAGCGGCCGTCCGCCTCGGTCAATTTGAGCGGGTCGGTCTGCCACAACTCGGCATCGAACGGCACCGTATCGGTATGCCCGGCCAGCACTAAACCGCCAGGGCCGGAGCCATAGCTGGCGAGCAGATTGAATTTGCCGGCAGAGACTTCCTGCACATCGCAGCTAAAGCCGAGATCTTCCAGCCACGCAGACAACAGCTCGATCACTGGCCAGTTGCTCTGGTCCCAGTTAGCCTGGGTACAGCTCACCGAGGGCGCAGCAATCAGCGCAGCAAATTGGTCTTTGAAAGATGGCAGTGGCATCAGCAGTCTCCACGCAGGCGGCCTGGAAAACTATCGCAGGCCATTGGCCCCATCATAGAGGCAATGCGGGAGAAGATGGAACCGTGGGATTAACGACAGCCGCATTGCGCGGCTGTCGTTGGCAACATCAAACCGAGCCGAAAATAGCGCGCAAGATGAAGAAGAAGAAAATCGACAGTGCCGCGCCCACCGGCAGGGTAATCAGCCAGGACATGAAAATCTTGCCGATTACGCCCAGGTTCAGCGCACCGATACCGCGCGCGATACCAACGCCAAGAACAGCGCCCACCAGCGTGTGAGTCGTCGATACTGGCAAGCCGATAGCCGAGGCGCCCACAACGGTGGTCGCGGTAGCCAGCTCTGCAGCGAAGCCACGGCTCGGCGTCAATTCAGTGATTTCCTTACCGATGGTGGCGATTACCTTGTAGCCGTAAGTGGCCAGACCGATAACGATACCAACCGCACCCAGGAGCAATACCCAGCTTGGCAGAGCGGCTTTGGCGCCGACCATTTCGCCACCGGAATTGATTACCCCAACGATTGCCGCCAGCGGGCCTACGGCGTTGGCAACGTCGTTGGAACCGTGGGCGAACGCCATGGAGCAGGCGGTGAAGATCATCAGCACGGCAAAGACTTTTTCCACGCTGGCGAAGTGGAACGACTTGTCCGCTTCAACGTCGATCTTGATACGGCTCAGCAAAATGATGCCCAGCACCATGACACCGGTGCCTACGCCCAGCGAAACCAGGAAACCCTGAAACGCCGAGAGGTCCAGACCGATGTGCTTGAGACCTTTGGTCATGGTCATGATCGACACCATGAAACCGGTGGCAAACATGTACAGCGGCACGAAGCGTTTGGCGTTGGCAAAAGGATTATCGGTGTCGATGATCAACTTCTGCACGCTCATGAACACACCGAACGCGACCAGTCCGGACAGCACCGGCGAAACCACCCAACTGGCGACAATCGGGCCAACACCGGACCAGTGCACGGCATCAAAGGACACACCCACCGCGGCGAAACCGATGACCGCACCCACAATCGAGTGAGTGGTCGAAACCGGCCAGCCCTTGGTCGATGCGATCAGCAGCCAGGTGCCCGCCGCGAGCAGCGCCGACATCATGCCCAGCACCATCAGCCCGGGACTGATCATCGACGCGTCGACAATGCCGCTCTTGATGGTTTCTGTGACCTGACCACCGGCCAGATAGGCGCCGGTGAACTCAAAGATCATGGCGATGAAAATCGCCTGCTTGATGGTCAGAGCCCGTGAGCCAACGGAGGTACCCATCGCGTTGGCAACGTCGTTCGCGCCGACGCCCCAGGCCATGAAGAAGCCGAAAATACAGGCAAGAACCAGGAGTACGATGCCGTAATCCGCAATCAGAGACATAAAATAATTCCGTTAATCCAGAAAGAACACTGGCGCTTAGCGCGCCAGCAACTGCTCCAGTCGGTTACCGACACGCTCTGCGCGGTCAGCCACATCACCCAGCCACTCGATGACCTTGTAGAGGAACATCACGTCGACTGCAGGAAGGTCCTTTTCCAGTTTAAACAGCGCACGACGGATCGAAATCTGCATCACGTCGGTGTCACGCTCGATTTCTTCAAGCTCCATGACCATGGACTCAACCAGCATAGCCTCGCGGCCGCCAAAGCCGGCTTCGAGCAGCGAGTCGAGTTCTTTCATGGCTTTCAGGGCTTGCGCGCTGGCTTCAACACAGCGGCGCACGAAGGCAAGCATCTCAGGCTGCAGGGACGCCGGGATGGTCATGCTGCGGCCGAGCATCAGGCCGGCAATGTCCTTGGCACGGTTGGCGATTTTGTCCTGTACACTGAGCAGTTCAAGCAAGTCCGAACGGGGCACTGGCAAAAACAAATTCTTTGGAAGGTGCAGACGCACGCTTTTCTTGAGTTTGTCGGCTTCATTTTCGAGCCGAGCCATGTCCTGTTGTACCTGTTCAACTTTGGTCCAGTCTTCCGCCATAACGGCTTCAAAGAAGGGCACAAGGTTCGCCGCGCACTCGTGGGCTTTGGCGATGTGTTGCTGCATCGGTCCGATGGGTGAACGACCGAACAGGCTTACAAACGGATTGATTGGCATAGGGTGGACCCCTGATTTAAGAAGGCGGCAAGTATACGGATCAGTCCGGCAGCTCGCCAGCACGGTCATCGGCCTGTCACAAATTCATAGTAGGCGCAAAAAAACACCATCATGGTCAAAGAAACTGAAATCAAGCTGCGGGTTAGCCGCGAAACCCTTATTGCTCTGCAAGATCATCCGTTGCTGAAAAAGCGCAACAAGAGCGGTTGGGAGCCTCGCGAGCTATTAAACCAGTACTTCGACACGCCTGATCGTGACCTGGCTCAGGCGAAAGTCGCTTTGCGTTTACGCCGTGATGGCGATGCTTTCATTCAGACGCTTAAAACCCGAGGTCAAAGTGTAGCGGGTTTATCCGAGCGTAATGAGTGGGACTGGCATCTGGACAAAGCCAAACTCGACCTCAAGAAACTCGATGACACCTGCTGGCCGCAAGCCTTGGCCGAACTCGACAAAAAGCAGCTCAAGCCGATCTTCACCACTGACTTCACCCGCCAACGCGCCGATATCGCCTGGGGCCGGGGTAAGAGCAAAGTAGTTATCGAAGCCGCACTCGACCTCGGCAAAGTGATTGCCGGCAAGCAGCAGGAAGAAATCTGCGAGCTGGAGCTTGAGTTGCGCCAGGGTGAACCCGAAGCGCTGCTGGAACTCGCCGCCGAACTGGCAGCCGACCTGCCTTTGATGCCGTGCGATATCAGCAAAGCCGAGCGCGGCTATCGCCTGTTCGATGCCGACAGCTATTCCCTGAGCCTGCCGGCACCGGAACTGAACGCCGAGCAAAGCCTTGATGACGCCTTCGCTGCACTGGCCTGGCACCTGCTGGGCAGCAGCCAGCGCTTGGCTGAGCAATACCGCTTCAACGGCCACTGGCGTTTGCTTAATGACTGGTTTGAACAACTGGTTTACTTGCGTGCTCTGCTCGGCAGCCTTGGCCAGGCGGCTCCGCGCGCCAGCAGCAGCGAATTGCGCCAACTGCTCGATGCCATGCTCCATGACTGGCGCCCGCGCCTGCAGGCCGGTCAGGACGACGAAGCGGTGCGTAAAGCAGCCCCTGAAATGTTCGCAGAAGAACTTAAGCAAACCCGCTGGGGCCTGTTTTCGCTGAACCTGTCGCGTTGGTTACTGGCCCGCAGCTGGACGACCACACGCAACAACCGCGGTAATCGTCAGGGCGCAGCGCCTCTGGGCAACTGGCTGCCAACTCTGCTTGCCGAAGAAGGCCAGGCCCTGCAACTCAAGCGCTACCAGCAGCAGCCGGAAGATCTGGCAGAGCAAATGCCGCGTATCGAGCGTTTGCTGGCTTGGCTGAAACTGGCGCGTGGGGTGCTCGACGTAGCCGAAGTCGACCGCCTGTACGGTGAGCTGATCAAGTTTTATGCACTGGCCGCCAGCCCGATCAGCGAGGAAGTTCTGGCTGATCGTCAAACGCAGGCGATCGCACTCAATAGCCTGAAGCCATGGCGCCAACTGGTTAAATAACCCCTGCCCGCCGCCGGTTTTTTGCCGGCGGCCTTTACCGCAGCCCCCGCGGCTGCGAGTAAAACGGCTGTGTTAGCTGCACATAGCTCGACTAATCTACAAAATTAGACCGGGCAGGCAGACAATCTGCATACTTGGCCTCACGCTTTGAGCCATCGTAATTTCTGCAGGGAGTCCCATGTCGGCATTATCCACCCCCACCCAGGATCGGGTACTGGACCTCGGCGACCTTTTGCGCGATCTGGTCAGCCAGGGTCGAATCGATCAGGACGACGCCGAAAAGTGCCTGACAATCCGCCGCAGCGCCACCCACAACCACCAGCATCCGCTGGAGTTTCTGGCCGCTCAGCAAGTTGCCGATGGCAAACATCCCGGCAAGATGCTCGACTTGGAAACCCTCACCGTCTGGCTGGCCGAGCACGTCAACCAACCTTACTTGCGCATCGACCCGCTGAAGATTGATGTTGCATCAGTAACGCCGTTGATGTCTTACGCGTTTGCCCAACGGCACAAGATTCTCGCGGTATCGGCAACCTCCGATCTGGTCACAATTGCCAGCGCGCAACCGCTGGTAAGCAGTTGGGAAGCCAACCTGACCCACGTACTCAAGCGGCCGATCAAGCGCGTTGTCGCCAACCCGAGCGATATTCAACGCTACACCGTCGAGTTTTATCGCCTGGCCAAATCGGTCACTGGCGCCACCGCTCAAGACATGAAAGTCAGCGGCATGGGCAACTTCGAGCAGTTGCTCAATCTGGGCAATCAGGATCAGGAGCCGGACGCCAACGACGCGCATATCGTCAATATTGTTGACTGGCTGTTTCAGTACGCCTTCCAGCAGCGCGCCAGTGATATCCACATCGAGCCGCGTCGTGAACGCGGCAGCGTGCGTTTTCGTATCGATGGCGTGCTGCACACCGTTTACCAGTTCCCGCCGCAGGTCACCATGGCCGTGGTCAGCCGCCTGAAAAGCCTGGGACGGATGAACGTCGCCGAGAAACGCCGTCCGCAAGATGGCCGGGTCAAGACCAAAACCCCAGAAGGCGGCGAAGTCGAACTGCGCCTCTCAACCCTGCCGACCGCGTTTGGCGAGAAAATGGTGATGCGTATTTTTGACCCCGAGGTGCTGCTTAAAAGCTTCGACCAGTTGGGCTTCTCGCAAGACGACCTGCGCCGCTGGGAAAGCATGACCAGCCAGCCTAACGGCATCATTCTGGTGACTGGCCCCACGGGTTCCGGCAAGACCACCACGCTTTACACCACGCTCAAACAACTGGCGACCGAAGAGGTCAACGTCTGCACCATTGAAGACCCGATCGAAATGATCGAGACGAGCTTCAACCAGATGCAGGTGCAGCACAATATCGACCTGAACTTTGCCAGCGGCGTGCGCGCCCTGATGCGTCAGGACCCGGACATCATCATGGTCGGCGAGATTCGCGATCTGGAAACCGCTGAGATGGCGATTCAGGCGGCGCTCACCGGCCACCTCGTGCTCTCGACGCTGCACACCAACGATGCGCCCAGTGCCATCACCCGCCTGCTCGAACTGGGCGTACCGCATTACCTGCTCCGGGCCACGCTGCTCGGGGTAATGGCTCAGCGTCTGGTGCGTACGCTTTGCCCGCACTGCAAGGCGCCGGTCGAACTCGCCGAAGAAGACTGGCAGAACCTGACCAAGCCGTGGAGCGCGCCACTACCGACTGGCGCACACACCGCCGTTGGTTGTCTTGAGTGCCGCGACACGGGTTACCGGGGCCGCGCCGGAGTGTATGAAATCATGCTGCTCAACGACGGGATCAAGTCCATGTTGTCGGCAGACACCGATCTGGTTGCCCTGCGCCGTCAGGCGTTCAAGGAAGGGATGCGCAGCCTGCGCTTATCCGGTGCGCAAAAGGTTGCCGCAGGACTTACCACCATTACCGAGGTTTTAAGGGTCACGCCACAGAGCGAGCACAAATAACTGAGGTGGTGAGTGCGCAATTTTTGGCACAAATGCGCACTTAGTAGCAATCTGCTGCCGCGCATGAGAGAAATCGCGAGGTTGCTAACGCCCGCTTTATTCCAGCTGTGTTTAGATGCGCCCCGTCAGCACTGATCAACAAGGAACATCCACATGGAAATCGGCAGTGTCATCATTCTGTTTGTCGTCCTCGCGGTCGCCATTCTGTTTATGGGCTTCAAGGTGGTGCCACAAGGCTCGCAATGGACGGTTGAGCGTTTCGGCCGCTACACCAACACGCTGAAACCGGGCCTCAATATCATCGTGCCGCTGGTCGACCGTATCGGCCACAAGCTCAGCGTGATGGAAACCGTGCTGGATATCCCGCCGCAAGAAGTCATCAGCGCCGACAACGCCATCGTGCAGATCGACGCCGTGTGCTTTTCGCAGGTGATCAATGCGGCGCAAGCGGCCTACGAGGTGAACAACCTTGAGCATGCGATCCGCAATTTAGTGATGACCAATATCCGCACCGTGCTCGGCTCGCTCGAACTCGACGCCATGCTCAGCCAACGCGATGCGATCAACGAGCGTCTGCTGCGTACCGTGGATGAAGCGACCGCGCCGTGGGGGATCAAGATCACCCGCATCGAAATC
>MDTG01138571.1_pt1 | contig 11064 bp, 9 predicted proteins | sample 811421 | NCBI WGS metagenome assembly MDTG01 (sample SAMN05326645, study PRJNA326480) | marine metagenome | isolation source: seawater | place: Pacific Ocean: South East | collected 2011 | reverse complement strand
TGTCCAGCTAGATGCTCCAAAGAAACCACCAGTAGAAAATGTAAAGTTAGTAATAGTATCATTACCATGCTCAGTTACAGATGCATATGCATCAATCTGCGAATAATCCATTCCGTCTTTTGTAATGATATTAACAACACCACCAACTGCATCAGAACCGTAAATTGCAGATGAGCCTTGAGATAAAATTTCAACTCTATCAATTAAACCATTAGGGATAGTTGAAGTATTAACAATATTACTAGCATTGTTATAAGGTAAAGGATAATCAGCTGTTCTTCTTCCATTAATTAGATATAAAGTCTTACTAGGACCAATATTTCTTAAGTTTAGAGAGTTAGCATTTGGTGTAAATAAATTTGTATTTTGTTCGTTCTGATTATAAGCATTTGCAGCTGGTATAGCCTGCAATGCTTCTGTAATATTTCTAAAACCACCAGCGTCTATATCTTCTTTAGTTATAACTAGAAGCGGTAATGCTCCAGATAAGTCCGTTCTTTTAATTCTAGAACCAGTTACTACTACTTTTTGTAATTTTACTACTTCCTCGTCTCCACTTGATGAGCTTGTATCAGATGTATCAGAAGATGAATCTCCTGTATCTGATTGAGCTACTACTTCTGGTTCAGATTCAACAACCTCTTCGCCAGGATTATCAGCGATAACATAGCCAGAGGCTAAGAAAAATAATATATAAAGTGAAAAAATTCGTTTAATTTCCATAAGGACTATCCTCTTTTTTTTTAAATATTCATGAAAAAACATGAATTTTGTTATATCCCAACGGTTATTTTGTACTTTTCAGGTTAATTAATCAAGAAATTAGCATAATTTATGCATTTAATATTTCTTGAACAAAGCATTTAAAATATAATATATCTTCATTTAATATCATTTAACGGACTAACTTAATATGAAAATACCAAATTTTATCTTTTCAATAGTACTAATCTTTACTTCGATCTCATTGTTGGGGTATGAAAGAATACCAAATGAACAGTTTGCTTGTTATTCAAATTTTAACAAAATGATGGTTTCTCCGGATGGTAGATATCTTCTTATACGTAATACTGTTAAAAATAATGTATGTGATGTTGAAAAAGAGAAGGAAAAAGGAGTTGAAGATGAAATGTATGATAGAGGTTTATTGCTATTAGACCTTGATACTATGGAAACTACAATGCTTAGTGATGGAAGTGATGGAGGTGGAGTTTCTGATGCAGGCTGGCTTAGCAGTAACCGTATTTGGTATACACCAAGATATCAAACTGGAAAAAATATTAAATCATTTGCAACGTTTGCAATGAACATAGATGGAACAAGAAGAACAATCATTAAAGAAGGTAGTTATAAGGGTCAAATAATTTATGACCCAGACTTTGATGATCCAAATCATATTTATGTCATAAATAATGAGAGAAGAGATATGATTTGGGACTATTATAGATTAAACGTATATACCGGAAAGAAAACAAGAATTGCTTTAGGTCCAGATATTGGCGATATGAAAGGCAAAGCTATACTTGGATCATTAACAGATTATAAGACGAAACTTCCATTAGGAATGTTAATAGATGTTGGCCTAGATAGAGTTCTATATGAGTATGATGGTACAGAAAAAAAATGGAAAGAACATTTTAGATTTGCTTGTCAACAACCAGGATTTTCACCTATAGGAACTTACAAAGGAAAAGTAGTTGTCTCAGGATCAAAATTCAGTCCTTCTGGTGAATTATTAGAAGAAAATGATACTAATGCAATATATTTTTATGATATGGAAACTAAAGAATTTTCTGATAAGTTGTATCAAGATCCTAGATATGATGTAGATGGATTAACTGGAAGTTGCAGACAGGCATCTGGTGGTTCATTCTCCAGATATGGTAGTGCTGAAATTGCTGCAATTGGTTACGAGTCATACCAACAAGAAGTTGTATTTTTCGATAAAGATGCTGAGGCTACCTATGTTGCTGTCAAACAATTATTTCCAGATGACCAGGTAAGTCTTGTATCTTCTGATGTATCTGGGAAAGTTATGATTGTAAGAGTTTCAAATACAAATAATCCTGGAGATTTTTATATTGTTGATTTATACAAAAATGCTGTAAATCTTCTATATCAAAGTAGACCATGGCTGGATAGATCTAAATTAGCAAAAGCTCAACCTGTTACATATACTGCAAGAGATGGTCTTGAGATTCCTGCCCTATTAACATTAGCGACCAAAGAAACAGATAAAAACTATTTCATCATATTGCCTCATGGTGGACCAAACACTAAGCAATATATTGGATATGACACTTGGGTACAATTTTTTGCTAACAGAGGAATAAATGTCCTTCAACCTGATTTTAGAGGCTCTACTGGACTTGGTACAAATCATTATATTGCAGGCAATCAAGAATGGGGTAAAAAAATGCAAGACGACATAACTGATGGTGTTATGTGGGCAATTGAAAATGGCTATGCAGATAAAGATAGAATTTGTATAGCTGGAGCAAGTTATGGTGGTTATGCGACTATGGCTGGATTGGTTTTCACTCCTGATCTTTATAGATGTGGAATAAATTCAGTTGGTGTTACTGATCAACAACAACTTCTTGATAACTTTGCAGCTAAGGCAAGTAGATTTCAAAGTTGGGATGAAGAACCATTATTAGAATGGGGAGATTTATCGACTGAAGAAGGTCAAAAGTATGCAAAAGAAATTTCACCTATTCTTCATGTTGAAAATATAAAAGCACCGGTGCTTGTTCTTCATGGGTCAAATGACTATGTTGTTCCAGTTTTTCATGCAAGGGATTTAATTAGTAAACTTAAATCACTCGGTAAAGAATATGATTCTATGTTTCAAGCATATGATGGTCATTGTGTAACTTCATGTGGTGAAATGGCTAATCTTGAATATTTAGATAAGCAAGATGAATTTTTAGAAAAATATCTTTTTAACTAAAAAGCATCAATACTAGTTTGTTGCTTGCCTAATATCAAGCCATGAACATCGTAAGTACCCTCATATGTATTTACTGCCTCAAGGTTCATACAGTGACGTATTACATGATATTCATCGCTTATGCCATTGCCACCATGAATGTCTCTTGACTGCCGAGCAATATCTAATGCTTTTTGACAGTTATTTCTTTTGAGTAAAGAAATCATATGGGGTTGCATTTTACCCTCATCAATTAATCTACCAAGCCTAAGTACTGATTGCATACCTAAAGTAATTTCAGTTTGCATATCAGCAAGCTTATTTTGAATAAGCTGTTTTGCAGCAAGAGGCTTTCCAAATTGTTCTCTTTCCATTGAATATTCAAGTGCTGCATTCCAACAAAACTCTGCAGCACCCATTGACCCCCATGCAATGCCATACCTAGCCATATTTAAACATGAGAAAGGACCTTTAAAACTTTGAACCTTAGGTAAAATTTTATCCTTAGGTACAAAAACATTATCAAGAAAAATTTGTCCGGTTACTGAAGCCCTCAAGGCAAATTTACCTTCAATAGTTGGTGTGGAAAGTCCTTTTGAATCTCTGTCTACAATAAAACCTCTTAATATGCCCTGTTCGTCTTTAGCCCAAATAACTAACATGTCTGCAATTGGAGAATTTGTTATCCAATTTTTAGATCCATTTAAAACATACCCTCCATCTTTCTCAACAGCTTTAGTTTTCATGGCTGCAGGATCAGAACCTGCATCAGCTTCAGTTAACCCAAAACAGCCAAGTTTTTTTCCCTTAGCCATATCAGGCAGATAAAAATCCTTTTGCTCATCTGATCCAAATTCATATATTGCATGCATAGCAAGAGAGGTTTGAACGCTAAACGCAGATCTATAACTTGAATCCACCCTTTCAATTTCTCTTGCGATAAGACCGTACGAGACGTAATTAACTCCAGCACATCCATAACCTTTTATTGGAGCACCTAAAAAACCTAGCTCACCTAATTCTTTATAAATAGATTTATCAAATGTTTCATTGCGATTAGCATCAATTATTCTTGGTAATAATTGATTCTGACAATAATCTTTAGCAGATTTATGAATAATTAATTCTTCCTCTGATAATTGTTCTTCGAAAAGTAAAATATCTTGTATTTGCATAAGCTAAATTTTTTCTATTCGTATAATACCAAATCTTGTCATGGAGAAGGAAATTGAATTCTTATTTAAAACACCTTCACATATTTGAATCATTTTTTGACTATTACCGCAAATAATCATTAAAGGAATTCTATCTTGATATTGAAAAATAAAATCAATAACTATGTCATCTACATTATGATGTCGTTCACCATGAAGGTCCAAATGAGTAATACCATTTTCTAAAAAAACATTCATACACTATTCCATATCTCAATATATAATTAATTATATGGCAAAACTTCATTTTTTTTATTCGACAATGAATGCTGGTAAATCTACCTCTCTTTTACAATCTAATCATAATTATTTAGAGAGCAATCTTAAAACACTTCTTTTTTTGCCTGAAGAAATTTCTAAAAAGTCTGGTTCAAAAATTGTTTCAAGAATAGGCTTAAAAGCAAAAGCAAAAACTATAAATAATTTATTTAAATTCTATGAATATATTGAGACCATTGATTATAAAAATATAAATTGTATTTTCGTTGATGAGGCTCAGTTTTTGACTAAAGCGCAAGTAAGAGATTTAAGTAAAATTGCTGATGAATTTAATATACCTGTAATGTGCTATGGGATTAGAACAGATTTCCAAGGAGAGTTATTTGATGGAAGTTCTGAATTATTAGCAATAGCAGATAATTTAAATGAATTAAAAACTATATGCAGTGAATGTGATAAAAAGGCTACTATGGTGATAAGGCTTGATGATAGTGGAAAGGTTATTTTAGCTGGTGAGAAAATATTAGTCGGTGGAAATGATATATATAAAACTGTGTGTAGAAAACACTTTAGGAAATTAACAGGCTTAATTTAAATGGAGTATTAAATGGAATATATAAATAGACAATTACTTTTACAAAAAAGACCTAAGGGAATGCCTGAGGATGATTGCTGGAATGAGTCGAGCAAAACTATAACTTCAATTAAAAATGGAGAAATTCTTATAAAAGTTAAATATCTTTCAATAGATCCATATATGAGAGGCCGAATGAATGACGGTGTTTCATATGCTGCACCAGCAAAGCTTGGTGAGCCAATGACTGGAGAAACAGTTGGAACAGTTATAGAAAGCAAATCAAAATTATATAAAGTTGGTGATAACTTATGTATTCATAAAGGTTGGCAAACAATAATTAAAGCAAAAGATACAGATCCTTCTATTTATAAAGTTCCTTCATCAAATATCCCTTTATCATCATATCTTGGTGCTGTTGGTATGCCTGGTAGAACAGCATATTTTGGATTTTATAGAGTAGGAAAACCTAATAAAGGAGAAACGGTGGTTGTATCTGCTGCTTCTGGAGCCGTTGGCTCAATAGTAGGTCAATTAGCATTGATGGAAGGCTGCAAAGTGATTGGTATTGCTGGTGGAAGTGAGAAGTGTAATTTTGTTAAAAATGAACTGAATTTTCATGAAGCTGTTGATTATAAGTCAGATAATTTTGAATCAAAGTTAAAACAGGCATGTAAAGACGGTATAGATATTTATTTTGAAAATGTAGGCGGTTTTGTAACAAAAACTTTAGCCCCTATGTTAAATAAAGGGGCAAGAGTTCCTATTTGTGGATTTATTTCTCAATATAATGAAGAAAATGTTCTAGAAGCACAAACGCCATTTAATATATTAGCAAGTATGAATGAAAAACCAGAGCATAGATTTTTCGTAGTAACTGAATGGATGGATGAATGGGAAAAAGTTACAAAGGAGTTATCAGACCTTGTTGAAGATAAAAAAATTAATTACCGCGAAACAATAACTAAAGGATTTGAAAACTCCCCCCAAGCATTGAGAAATGTTTTGACTGGAAAAAATTTTGGAAAACAAATAATTGAGATTTAAATATTAATCTCGCCTTTTAAATATTGAACAGCCTTACCGCCAATAATTATTCTTTCACCTTGGTCTTCGCAATAAAGAATCCCTCCTCTATCAGATAATTGAGCTGCAACTAATTTTTTTTTATTAAGCTTTTTACTCCAGTATGGGGTCAGAGTTGTATGGGCAGATCCTGTTACTGGGTCTTCATTTACTCCAGTTGAAGGGGCAAAAAATCTTGATACAAAATCATATTCTTTACTCTTTGAAGAAACTATTAGACCTCTAGCATTAATTTCCTCCAATGAATTAAAATCTACTTTCAGTTCTTTAATAGAATTCTCAGATTCTAAGATTGCTAAAATATCATCCCTGCCTTTATAAGCTTCTATAGGCTTTATACCAATTATTTTTTCAATTAAAGATATTTGATCAAATATTTTATAATCATCTTTTGGGAAATCTAAAAAAAGTAATTCATCTTTCAGTGAAACTTTTAATATTCCGTTTTTTAAGGACTGAACCTCAAATATTTTCTCATCTGGACTAATATAATTAAAAAACACATAAGCTGATGCTAGTGTTGCATGACCACATAAATCAATTTCACATGATGGAGAAAACCATCTAATGTTATAACTTCCATTTGTCTTATTTATAAATGCGGTTTCAGAAAGGTTGTTTTCAGCTGCAATACTTTGCATTAAATTAGTATCTGTAATATCTGAAAAAATTACTGCAGCAGGATTACCTGAAAAAAGCTTATCAGTAAAAGCATCTATATAATAAATATCATAATTCATTTTAATTTTACGCTATAAAAATCTTCAACAGTTTTATGTGCTATTGACTGTAAAAATGATTTATCGGATTGAGATACTTTTCCATAATAGTCGTACTTAATGTCTAATGGTGACATATGAGTAATGCTTGCAAATACAACACATGCAGCCAAATATGTACCAAGGATATCAGGATGAGTACCGTCATAATTTTTATGTAGTTTAATATAAGGTTTTTTGTTATAAGCATTTTCAAATGCTATTCCAACAGGAAGTACCAATGCCTTATTTTTATTGCCTGCTTCTATATACATTTTTTTAATATTAGTAATCATTTTAGGATTGGTATCAAGGTGAGGCTCTACATATGCATGAATCATATATAAGGCTGCCTCTGCTCCAACCTGATTAACTTTTTTAATCATTTTGTCTGCTTCATTAGCAAAAATTATTCTTTCTTCTTCGGTTAGGGTTTCTCCGCTTCCACCTTGAATAATAACTAATTCAAATGGTTTCTCGGCACCTAATTTTTTATAATCTAATGAGTAATCAATATTGTGATGTGATAAACGAGAACCACTAATTGTTACAGATTTATAATTACTTCTCTCTATTTCTTTTTGATAATACTCTTCAAGCATTCTTCTGACATGATTGTGTAGGCTATCGTTATAATATAGATAACTATTTCCTATATATAACAACCTTTCAGGCTTTTGATTATTGAGTTTTGTTACCTTGGCTTCTAAAGCAAAAGCTAGGTTAGAAATTAGAATAAGTGGTATAAAAAACTTCAACTTACTCATATTATAAATTTTTAACAATTTGGCCATTATTCATAACAAATACAACACTTTGTAGAATCTCAATATTATTTAATGGATTTCCTTTTACGCCAATAATATCAGCTTCAAATCTTTCTTTGATTTCACCCACATTTTTAAGCCCTATGAGATCTGTGGTATTAATTGTTGCTGATTGAATTGCTTCAAGTGGTGACATACCCCATTCCACCATATATTTAAACTGATTTGCATTATCACCATGATCATAAATACCAGCATCAGTACCGAATGCCATCTTGGCACCTAATGATTGAGCAAGTTTAAAGCTTTCTCTTTGTTGTTTTCCAACTTTTCTTTCTTTCTCAAGCGACTCTTCAAGGATACCTGTTTTGACACCTTCTCCAAGGATATAATCTGAAACATATATATCCATAGATAAGTAAGTGCCCTTTTTAATTGCTAACAATATAGTTTCTTTATCAATATAACTAGCGTGCTCAATTGAATCTACACCAGCCCTAATTGCAGTCTTAATACCTTCTAAACCATGTGCATGGGCAGCAACTTTCATTCCATGACTATGTGCCTCATCTACAATAGCTTTCATTTCGTCGTAGGTAAACTGTCTAGCATTAACATCAGTATTTTTTGACATTACTCCACCAGTAGCAGTAAATTTAATCAAGTTAGCTCCAAATTTCCTATTTAATCTAACCGCCTTTCTTGCCTCCCATGGGCTATCAACAATATTATGATTTTCATTACTATGATTATGCGCAAATGGCATTAGATTATTATCACCATGCCCTCCCGTAATACTAAGAGTTGGTCCTGAAACAATCATAGTTGGACCCATAACTATATTTCTATTAATTGCATCTCTTAAAGCAACATCAGCAAATTCACCAGCGCCAACATTTCTTACTGTGGTAAAGCCAGCTAAAAGGGTGTCTTTAGCATTTTTAGCACCATACAAGGTTGCAAGCTGTGTTGATTCACTCATTGATTTATAACCATTAAGTTTATTATTTCCTATTAAATGGACATGAGCGTCCATCAAGCCAGGTAACAAAGTTATATCCTTAAGTTCAATTTTTTTAATATTTTTATTTGATGGTACATCTTTATAAATTTTAATAATAATTCCATCTTTTATATAAACATTTGCTTTAATTAAATTTCCAGTTCTGACATCTAGAATATTCTTTGGCATAAGAAGTATCTCTTCAGCAGCATTGAAAGAAGATATAAAAACAGTAACTAAACATAGCAAGATTTTCATTTTTGTATTTTATATTATTAATCAGATAAAGATATTATAAGGCGTTATATTTAGTACTAAAATCTCTATATGCATAAAATAATTAAAGTGTATTTTTTTTATCATCAATATGGCATATAAATTGCATATAAGTAGGTATATTTAAGGAGCAATTATGAAAAAAATATTATTGATGTCAACTTTAGTTATGCCTTTTTTTGTTTCAGCGAACTATGAAATGATTGATGGTGTAAAAATAAGTGGGAAGATCTTAGTATCAAAATCATCATCTAAATATAATTCAGTTGAAAAATGTGAATCATATTCTTTATCAAAAGATAAAAGTATGGGTTTTACATATGATAGTAAAGAATCTAAATGTATTTTATACAAGGTAGTAAGAGGAACTAAAGAAAGTGCTGGTTCAACTTCAGGAATAACTGTTAGCTAATTTTATTGGTGGAGCTACGCGGGATCGAACCGCGGACCTCTTGAATGCCATTCAAGCGCTCTCCCAGCTGAGCTATAGCCCCATGCTTATGATTTTAGTTTTTTAGATCTTGATTTTGCAACTATATTTAATATGAAGATAAACAGCTTATTTAGATAAGCAAATATTTTTCTTAATAATATTACTCTAAGTTTTTTTAAGTATACGGTCATATATAAGTTACATCTTAACAAAAAAAAGAGGGCTAAAAGCCCTCTTTTTTTGGAAAATTACCTTATTACAGTTCTAATGTAAATCCAACAAATGTCTGCATACCTAAATCAGAATGCAATAATCTATTGTAGTTACCACCAGAATCCAATGGAGGATCTTCTTTAGTTAAGTTTCTCATAGAAACTGATACAGAAAGATTTTCCATACCAGGAACTGTATAAACAGCTCTTAGATTAACTTGATCAAAAGAATCTACCATTGAAGTAGCATTATAATTAGCATCTACAACGTCAGCGACTTCATCAATATATTCGTATTGTAAACTCATATATAGATTAGGCACTGCCATTAAAGTATGTCCTACATCAATTGTATATCTATACTCTGGTATAGATGATAAACCAACATAGTTAACAACTGGTCCATTAAAGAATGCTTCTGATTCAGACTCATCCATTAGCACTAAGTTCATGTTTACATCAAAATCACCAACTTTAGAAGTGAATAGACCGCTATATTTAACGTCTGTTCCAGCTACTGTTGTGTTATTACCATTAATTGGTCCTCTGAAACACTCTTGAAGAGCTGAATCAGCTTGTGTACCAATTCTAGTACAGAAAGCACCTTGACCAGTTAATTGAGCTGAATAGTTTGCACCTAAAACAGCTGCGTCAATAATATCCTGAACTGATACAGAAGTAATAATTCCTTCTATTTCAGTACTAAAGAAATCAACAGCTATAGAATGCATACCTTTTTCATAGATAACACCTATGTTAGAAGATTCTGATTCTTCAGGCCCTAGGTTAGGGTTGGCTGAAATGTATGTATTTACCTGCTCACTTGGACAGTCAGCTCTTGAAATACCTTTTGCAGCACATTTGATATAGTCTTTATGACTATCTGCACTGAATGAAGTATTTGCTACTAAGTCTCCAAGACCAGGCGCTCTAAATCCTGTACCAACAGAAGCTCTAACAGTAAGACCTTCCATTACTTCAAATATACCTTTAACAGTATATGAAGTGTTAGTACCAAAATCGCTATAATCGTCATATCTAACTGCTACATCAACTTCACCCTTTCCGTCCATAAGTCCAGTTTTAGTTTCAAAGAAGTATGCAGTATAGTCTCTTGATGTTCCATCAGAGTTACCTGCTGAACCACCAACGTTTCCTATTTCTGACTGCTTATCATATGTATTTTCATATGAATATTCAGCACTCTGAACACCGATTACAAAATCAGTATCAGCAATAACATTTAAAGGCCCACCAAATGTGAACTCTAAGTTATTAAATTGGCTTCCTGCTTTTACAGAAGGAGAGTTTGAATAGTAATCAACAACTGTTTGATCAAATAATGAATAGTACTTTGTTCCGTTAACGGTAAAGTAACCATCATTTTTGAATCCTTCAGCTGCTTTTGTATATTCAGGTTTCTGTAAATAACAACAGTTATTTGCTAGATAGTCAGATACATGCCATTGCATAGAAAGATCCCACATATAGTCATCCATAACTGTTCCGTTGAAACCTAAAACAATATTACCAGTCCAGTCAGTATCTGTACCCGCTCTAGGACCAATCTCAATAAATCTTTTTCTTAAT
>MDTG01297960.1_pt1 | contig 11066 bp, 21 predicted proteins | sample 811421 | NCBI WGS metagenome assembly MDTG01 (sample SAMN05326645, study PRJNA326480) | marine metagenome | isolation source: seawater | place: Pacific Ocean: South East | collected 2011 | reverse complement strand
GCTGCGGTCATCTCTTTGGATGTTTTGGGGGTTTTGGAAGAAACCCTCTTGCTGGGGCGACAATATGGAGTACCCCGTTTTTCTCCTTTGCGGCGCCCACATGCTTTCCCCGTGCGAACATCCTTCCAGTCCTCTTTGAACCACCTCTTGAGACTAGCTCCAGCTTTTGTTTTTCTAACCGCCATACTCGCCCCATCAATACATAGCTGTTGGCTTGTCTCTCATAACAGCGCCACCGCCACGCATTTTTTTCGCCTTGGATTTGTTTCCCCAATTTTTAGCGCCAACCTTTCTACATTTGGCTATGGCGCCACTTGCATACGCGCTTGGAAAAACTCTGTAGCGAGCCTTAACCTTTTTATAACAAGCATCTTTAGGCATCTTTCGGCCTCCTTTACTTACCTGTTGAGATGTCTGCGAGCGTGAAATTGGCAACATTTTTCTCCATCAAAAACTCTTGCCATATAGGCTTTATCATCTCGTGATTAGCCATGACCTTCTCTTCCACGTTGCTAATCTTCTCATGCGTGACCGCAAGCTCTGTCTTAACATCAACCATGTTAATGCCCAGCCAGCCTAAAAACGCCAATGTAGCGCCCCCTATAACAGTGTTTAAATTTAGCACTTCCAGCGTCTCCTCGCCTGTCTTAAACGACTGTTTGGATTTTTTGCCGCTTTAGGAAACTTTTTCATTTGACCAGCGCTACGCGCACAAAAAGATTTGCGGCGTTTTGCGGCCTTAGAGCCTTTTTTGACCTTGCCAGTTACAGCAGTTTTCAGCTTAGAGCCAGGATTTGCCTTACGATATGCGGCAACACCTTTTTTAGTCATGCCTGCGCCAGCTTTGGTCTTGCGGTAATTACCGCCTTTACCAGTGGTTTTTCGTATTGGTTTTTCTTTTTTTCGTGCCATGACTAACCCTGCTGATAAAAAATAGTTAAGGATGTGTTTGCTGGCAGAGCCGCATAAACTCCTGTTTCATACAAAACCCCATCACCAGGGAAAATTATATCAAACGTACCAGCAACACTTTCATCAATCTCTATTAAAACAGAACCGCTTGCGGCGGTGTTGTCATATACAATTATATTTCCTGATACGCCAGTTTTGTGATTTACAACCAAACCCATCAACCGACCACGGCCTGACAAGAGGCTTGCAGAAGCGTGAATATGCTTTGTTTTTACCTCGTTGCCAGCCATTTTAAGACAGAAATATAGTCAATATATTGCTTGAGCCTGTAAACGCAGAAATATATGCGCCATCTGTGGCAAGAATTCCATCATCAGGAATATTTAGATGATGCAAACCAGTGCCAAAACTTTGCTGAAGCAATGTTTCACCAGAAGCGCTACCATTTTTAATAGTAAACGCGCCTGATGCGGCGGCATATATGACAATCTGACGAATACGAGAGCGAGCAGGGCCTACAACAGCCGCACTGGCTCCTTGAGCGTGGTTAAAGGCTTTTACTGGACCAGCCATAATAGCCTCCTATTAAGCAGCGGCAGTCGCGCCAGTGTCCACACGGATGTAGTTTGTCCCATCAGAAAACACAAGGTTTCCTGTGCCATTACCTGATGACTCAGAAGCCTTCAGGGCATCAGAGCAAAAAATAATACGGCCTGTAGTGGTGGATGCTGCTGGTAAGTCAGCAAAGGCAATGCCTGTAGATTGGAATCCGTTAGTTGAAATAATCGGACCTGAAAAGGTAGTGTTAGCCATTTGTATCTCCTGTCGTGGCTAGTGTCAGTTGCCCCATGCAACTGTCAGGGATAAGTAACTATACAATAAAAAAGGGCGGCTGAAAAGCCGCCCCTTTCAGAACATTTGTTCGTATTAGGCTCCTGGGGAACCGAATACAGCGCGTGGGTCGGAATAACCGAAGCTATAACGCTCACGAGCTTTAAAGCGCATGTTGCCTGAATCGAAGTCAGCTTCCATGCCTGTAGACATTGGAGTACGCTCAAAGTGCTTGAAGCCGTTTGGCGCATCTGTCTTGATGAAGAACGCATCTGGGTCTGTCAGGAAGTGGTTAACAGTGTAACCCTCTGGCAGCATACCCATGTTGCGAATGGCGTTCACATCGTTGTCGGCTGTACCTACACGCAGTGTAGATTCTAGCAGACGGTCAGCAACAAACTGAAGCTGTGGTGGAACAATCAGCTTAGTACCGCGTAGTGCGATAATCATGTTCCGCTCATCAACGAAAGTTGAGATGTCAATTAAGGCATTCTCAAGTGATGTTTCGTTGAGGTCAGCAGCAACTGAAGGCTCGTTGCGGAAAGTACCGCCACCAGCTAGTGGGTGGTCAGTAGCGCAAAGCTCTTTACCATCACCGCCAGTGAAGTTGCTGTCAAACGCATTGTTTAGCGTTGCAGCAGCTTTAACTTGCTTTGTGTGTGCCATTGAACGTGCTAGTGCGCGGGTGTAGCGTGCACCAAGACGGTCATACAGGTTATCTTCCATTGCTTCTTCAGTTAGCGCGAATGCCAATGAGATTGTCTCATGGCTGTAACGTGCTGTGTATGCTTCTGAAGCATTGTCGAAAGAAACGCCTGCACCTTCTTGCTTGGTTTGGGCGTTACCAAAACCTACGAGCATTACTTCTTCTTCAAACGCACGGTCTGATGATTCTGTGTCGTAGATTTCTGCGTGTTCCGCGTCATAGCGGTCATATTCCATGCCGAACAGGGCGTTCAAGCCTGGCTCTAGTTCTTTAACTAGCTGTGCTCTAGAAATAGCCATTATCTAGTCTCCTTATGCCAAGCCAGCGGTGCCGCCGCTCAGTAGGTGGTTGTTGATAATAACCATGACATTTGTATTTGCGCTGCCAGTGTCGCTGTTCTCAGGGTCCTGAGAAATGTCGATTGCCTTCAAAGGCAAGGTAGCAGTTGCAGCACCAGTGGTAACGTCAAGCTCGGTACGAGACATACCTGAGTTTGTGTCGCCTGCGGTAACAACAATGTCAAAGTTTCCGAAAAGGTCTGTGACAGGGAATGTGTCGTCAGCCTGAATCTCGTACACTACGTCTGGTGCATCAATCACAAACGCCTCAATGTCAGCGGCAGCGATTGAACCAGGGTAATGGTTCGAGAAGGTTTCTTTCCCGGTAGTAGGGTCAGTGTAACGGCAGCCGTTAAAGACACCCAGAACTGCATCGGTTTCACCAGCAGCTTTGACTCCAATTGTTCCAGCGGTCAGTGCTTCCACTAAGTCACCCTGAAAAATTGCGCCAGAAGCATTGTTGGCAATGCGATAGCGGTTCTGTTGTCCCATAAAGGCAGAGCCGTTCATCATGCGTGCAGGACGCAAACCAAAAGCAGCATCTTTATTTGCCATTGGGAACTCTCCTTATGAGGTTAATTTTGGCCCTTTGAGCCAAAGGTTACTTTACTTGAACGCTGCGGAGCTAGCTTGGGCATAGCCGCATTTGACTCACGCATCCAATCTCTATCTACAGCTTCCATTTGATTTTCTGTAACGCCGCGATAATGCGCGTCACGTTGTTCCACAATCTCTTCAGGTATTCTGGCAAGAACCAAGCCACCTACGCCGATTACGCCAGCGTTTTTTCCTTCATCAATGACGGGTGCATCAAAATCAGGGTAATCTTCCGCCCGGACAAGCTCCCAACCTTCACGGCGGCGCTTATGGACGTTGTTGCGGTCATCGTATTCCATTACGGATTCACGAATCCAGCGGTGCTTGAAACCAACAGGAGCATCAGGAGCTTCAAGTGTTGATGGAGGACGCCACGCTTCTACTCTCGCTGTTTTTTCACGGGTCTGCGAATCCCGGCTTGCGCGGTCAACCATTATGCACTCCTTGTATCTAATTTTGCGACTTCTTTTGCATACCGCTCAAGAGGAATGTTCATCTTCTTGGCGAAAGCCACTTGACCTGGTGTTAATTCCACCGTCTTTTTCCGCCCTGATTTCATTGACCGTCCAGAGGACGCAGGCGCAACAGTTTGGGCGTTCTGCCGTTGCGTCTGAAACTTATGAGGAAATTCTGAGCGTATTCGCTTGTCTATTTCCGCGTAATATTCATCAGTATTGGGGTCAAATCCCTCTGCCCCTACTAATTGCTCGTGAATGGCTTGAGCCCCGCGAGTCATAACCATATCTTTATTAAACCAGCTATCATTCTTACCCAGCCAAACCTGAAGCTTTTCATCCAAATCCTCGACCTTTGGCGGAATCTGCCTTTGCGGTTGCACTGGAGCTTCTGGAATCTCTTGAGACGCTTGTTCTTGGCGAACCTTTTGAACGCGCACCCTTTCTTTCTCGATAGCCAATCTGGCTATTAAATCTTGAGCCTCTATCTCTTTTTCAACATCACCAATTTCACGAGCTTCTTTCAGAAGCTTTTTGGCTTGCTCATGTTGTGATTCAACGCGAGCGCCATATTCATTGGTGTAACCCTGGTCCAACTCCGCGAGCTTTTTTTTCATTTGCTCGTTTTGGTCTTTAAGTTGTTGGGCATATTGATAAGCAGCTTCAGTTTCTTCCAAAGCCTGCTTTCTTTTTGCTGTTAATTGATTAATGCGCTTTTGAACATTACCACTGTAACTTTCAAGCTCTTTATCGCTAGCGCCGTCATCAGAAGATTCTTCAGACACGAACATTTGTTCGCCTTTGCTGTCTGAAATTACTTCGGTAGACTCAGAACCCTCCAAGTCTACTGTGAAATTTTCTTCTTGTTCAGCTTCTTGATTCATAATCTCATTCATAAAATGCCTCCTTTTATCTTATACATAAGAGATATCTGATGGGTCAAGTATAGTTGCGATAATGTTATCGTCATTTATGAGCCTAACCTCAAGGCCATCCACTTTGAACCTGTTTCCAGCATATCTACCCATAAGTACCCATGACTTTTCCCCTGCCCAAGCCCCTGAAGGAAACTTATCAGAATCTTTGTAAGCATCTGGACCAACCTTAACAACATATGCGGCAACAGTAGCAAACGCTTCTCTGTCACGAGTTGCGTCTGGTATGTAAATGCCACCTTTAGTTTTGGCTGGGGGATAATATGGAATTACAAGAAGACGGTATCCTACAGGGTCTGGAAGTCTTTCAATTGCAGAAGAATCCATATCTGAAGGGTTTTCTGTGTTTTTGTTTTCCTCTTCTTGTGGAAGAGCCTTTTGAACCGCCTTTGGTATTTCAGTCTGCGGCGCGTCAGACTTCATGTTAGCCGCAACCCTTTCAGGCACGAATAGTTTTTTAGCCATTTTCAATGACACCTTTCATCGCGGCTCTTATTTCATCTTCACAGTAAGTCAGTCCGCGTATTTGACCCACTATGAAGCGGTAGTTTTCCATATTTTCTACCGCACCATTCGACAGCATAGTTGCATAGTCATCCTTCTGCTGTCGGATGTTTTTTAGTAAATGTTCTGTTAATGCTATTGCGTCCATAACCCCTCCAGGCGCCGCTTATTTAGTTAGCTTTTTATACTTTTCAAAGCTACGCATTCCACCCAATCCGAGCATCCCCAGCAATATAGTCATTAAGCTATCCATGTCAAAGGCTGGATAAGCTACAGGGGGGTATCCCATGTAAGCAGTCACTACATCGGCAGTCGGAAAAAGCAGAAAATGCGCGAATAACGCAAGCCCGCAGGACCAGCCAATAAAGGGCCGCCAGCCAGCCACAAAAACATTTCTGGATTTTGCTTCCTCTGCATTGATAGCCAACTGCCCTTTTGCGAGTTCCTGGGCATGGCGTTCTGCCATCGTTGCTATCTGATGAGCCAACTCGTTTTTTTTGTCCTTGTCCTCGACAAATTTACCAATAAGCTCTGTAGCTGGACCAATTAGTGCTTGTAACATAATCCCCTCCTACCCTTTTAAATACATGGCAAATAAATATATACCAGCTAACCCTACACAACCGACAAGAATCAGGAAAGCTATTTCTACTGCTTGCTGTATTTGCCTTCTTCTTCTTTCCCTCATGGCTATTCTTTCTTTTCTTATCTTAGCCTGTATTCTAAGAACATCTTGCCAAGCATTAAATCTATAATTAGCTATTAGAAAGTTTCTTAACTCATTTTCCATTTCTTGAGCTTTTTTATGGGCAACAAAGCTTTTTAAAGCTTCCTCTCCTACACTGCCGTATTTCTTCTTTTCTTCTTTGTGAACATTTTTAACGGAATCAATGGCATCCATAAATTTGCCGATATCATTTGCCATAGTGTAGACATCTTTTGATAAAGAAAAGCCCTTTTTCAGCGCGGCAAAACTACTGGTGGCAATTGCAATAGCTGATATCGGGTCCATTTTTTTACTCCACTATTTTTAATACATACGGCTTGCCGTCTATCCCCTCCTTCAGTTCAACAGTTCTTTTCTCGCAAGAGTACCTTTTATTCTCACTGTCTTTCCAGCCAGTGCGCTCAATGTGTCTTTTAGCCCTTAGACACACAGCTATATTATCATAGCCCACATGCTCCATGATAGACCCTGACATATACAATATTAATATTATAGATGTTTCAATGGCTCCCATTACGCAACTTCTCTATTTGAGCCTCTAATCCAGAAATACGTTTTTCCAAAAAATCTATTGTTAGTTTTTGTTGCTGGTCATGCGGAGCGCGACCTTCATCTATTTGTGCAGACAACTCGTCCAATTGTTGAGCCAAATGCTCTATCAACATAAACTGTTCAGAATCTGCTGGCAAACTACCCATTTCTCCTCTGGGCCATTTAATGCGAAACTCTGTGTTTTGCTCCAAATCTGCATTCATCATAGTGATGTTTGTTTCAATGGTATTCAACCTAGCTGTTAAACCAAAATAAGCCCAAGTGGCTAGCGAAACAGCGCCTAACATTGATATGATATTACGAAGAGGAAGTGCTACCTCTGTATTTTCACTAAGTTTTGGCATTTACTTTCGGCTCATCCAGGCAGTTGTGCCCATGTAAGCCCCTACAATGCCAGCGCCAGAAATATAAAAAAGATTTGATATATCGCTTAACGCCTCCACCCTATCAAGGGGAACAATAAACATTGCGGCGGTAAAAGCGCCCATAGCCATCAAAGTAAATCTAGCCATGCGAAGTTGAGCCAAGCTTTTACGCAAATCTCTTTCAGTTTGACGAATTTCTTTTGCGTGCTCTAACTCCTCGTCAGTAACAACGCCATCCCCGTCTATGTCGTACTCATCGTACCCACTGTTTTTCTGAAGTCTCTTTTGAGCCATTAAAAAACACCTTTAAACCTTTGTGGCCTAGCTATCGGAGAGAAGTTTTTTACTAGCCCACCCTTTTTTAGAGCTACTGGCTTTTTTTGCTGCTGACTTTTTTGGCTTCTCTGGGGGCTTTGCTTTGACTTCCCCGCTGTCGATAACGCTATCGCCACTGACTGCCTCTGCGGGTACCCCTCGCTCTTCAATTTTGATATGTTTGACGATATCGTTTTCTGACTTGTACCTTTCGATAAGGGCATTTCTGCGCTCCACTTTTTTAGCTTTTTCTACTTCAGCTACTTTTCTATTGATTGAACTTGCTGACATTTTATTGTCCCTTCGTCATGTTGTTTAGGGCAGCTATATCCCTTTGAGTTTGAATTCGCTCTTCTGCAACTCTGGTTTTTTCATCCAGAGCCTCTTTTTGAATACCTAAACGAGCCTGCGCTTCCATCTGGTCATTCAATTCTTTTTCACGGTCAAGTTGAGCCTTGTCAGCCGCTTCTTTTGTTTTACGCTCGATATCAGCCCCACGAAGAGCCAATTCCTGCTGTCGTATTGCCACCAATGGGTCTGTTTGTTGTGGCGGTGTTACCGCTTGTGCATACTGTTCTGTTAGTTCCCCAACCAACTCAGCGGCGCGAGAAGCCACATCAGCTTGTAAAGCCTGCATGCCTTCAGGAGAAGATTGCAACTGCATCATTTCCTCCTGCGAAACGCTAGACATAATCTCATCTTGAGCCATAGCCTCTGCCATGAATCCCAAGTGCTCTTGAATATGCCCCTGCAAGGTCATTACTATAGCTGCGTTAGCCTGCGCCACAGGTGTTGCAATAATTGCGAGGTGCGCCTCGATATGCGCCTGATGATTCTGTTCTGCAAAAGCCTGTAAAGGCTTGCCTCGCATTGCCTCTTGATTCTCTTTAGCTGGATTCGTAGGTTGAGGCACAGGTGGTGGAGGGAGTATGGAATCAACATTGGTAACTCCTAATGCTTCGTACATCTTTCTGTACGCTTGATACAATCCACGTTCATTGCCGTGAATCTCAGGGTTGGACTGCACTAACTGCAATTCCGTCTGTGCAAGAGCAATTCTCTGCGACATGGAGAAAATGTTCGGGTCAGAAACTGGCATTACGTCAATGCGCTGGTCAAAATCAGTTGTTTTTATTTCAGGGGGAGCGCCTGGCACTGCATATGGGTACATAGGAGCCATGAATCTGGCAAAAACATTAGCCAGAAGCTTAAATTCAATTTTCTGAGAATAATGCAGGCGCTTATGAATGGCAGACATTACTTTTGTGCCGCGCTCCATAATAGCCATAGTGGTGCCTACAGGCGTTTCTCCGCCCATCTCACCCACCTTCATGTCAGCCATAGACGCAAACCTGCGTCCAGAGTCTACAAGCGTACCCAGAAGGGCGTATAGCGTTTGTGAAGGCTCTTTAAATGGCAATGTCATTAAAGATTGGCGGATGTCCATACCCGCGACATCAATATCACGGAACTCACCAGGATTCAGTGGCTCATCTTCGTCACGAATACGAGCGCCACGCGCCTTAAACCCTGCGGGGAGGTTCGACAGGGTGCCAGCATCAATTAGCTGTCTTAAAAGGCTTGTTGCTGCTTGAGACAAGCCGCCAATCATGTGTGTAAGGCCAAAGCCGTAGAAACCCAAACCGGGCAAAAACTTATAATGCACAAAATAAGGCTTGGGGCGGCGCATCGGGTCTGATTGCTCGTAGTTTCTGCGAATAGACAGAACCTTGCCGTTCTTTTCACAAATAGTAACAATATATGGTAACTTCAGACCAGTTTCCTCGCCTTCAATATCCATGTCTTCAAAGCCAGGCAAGTCTAAATTTGTATGCACTTCGTATAAAGTTATATCTTCGTTGGTTCCTGTCGGGCTAATACCCTGAACCTCATCAATCGTCTCCCTAACATCCGAATAATCTTCCTCAGAATATCCATCACCAGGCAAATCAATATCAGAATAAAACCCTGTTAGCTGAAGCTTTCGGATTTCATTCTTATCCATCTTTACGATATGTGTAATTCTTGAAGCGGACGCCAAATCTGTTGCGGTGTAAGGAACGACCAAATCTTCAGCATGAACAAACTTAGACACAGCCCTTTGAAGCAATGGGTCAAAATAAATCTTCTTAAAGGTACTACCTATTATGGGTAGGTAGAATAACATCTGGTCTAACTCTGGGTCGTATTCTTCCATCTCATAGGTGATTTGGTAATTCATGTAATTTTTTACACGGTCTGCCTGCTGCAACTTTTCAGTTGTCTCGTCTCCAATAACCTGTGTGCGTACTGGCCCCCCGGCTGGCAGTAGCTCACGATAAGCCTGCGCCTGAAACTGTGTTACAGACTCAGCAAGAAGAGGGTGAACAACGCCAGAAGCGCCCTCAAAAGGCTGAGAACGCTCTTCGTAGTTCATTCCTAAAAGCTCTATGCCTTTCTTATATGTGCTCTCCCAATCTTCACGGGATGACATATCGTCTTCAACATCTCCAAGCAAATCAGACGCTATGCTTGATGACTCCGACTCATCCATAAAATCTGCTAAGTTAGCATCAAAGGGAATGTCGATTGGCACTTCTGTCATCATCATTTCTTCTGAAATATCGCCCAGAAGTACAGAGCCATCATCCATAGTAACTTGACCTGGTTGCGCAGCTAGCTCCACAATGTCAATCTTTTCCTCTGGATTCATGGGGATGACGTTTTCACCACCAGCACCAATATCTTTTTCAATAGCCATTTTTTACCTCTTTTATAAAAGTGCTGGGACGGGCAAAGCGGCGCGTAAGGTGGAGGGAACCATCGCGCCAGCCAGAGCGGAAGGGCTGTGCCCTAGCGTTGCCAAAACCCGCCCCAACCTCATCATAGAATATCCCTTTGATTGCCCATATCAGAAGGATAATCTTCTAAATCGCCGTCTGTTTTAGGAACGCCCAATTCCCACAAATTACAAACCTGCTCCATAGAGCAAGCAAAATGAAGCTTGTCGCAGTAACCTACGCCCTCTTCTAGCCCCAAGCCTTCTGAAATGCAATTAAGCATAGACGACTGTAAGTTAAAATACGAACAAGTGCCGCAACGGGCGTTCTTGTTTTCCCAAGTTTTTGTTGTTGGGCCATAATTATACTCATCAATAGCGAATTGCTTATTTTTAGCGTTAATTAATTTGTCTTGTGTGGAAACAGGGCATACAAAGTTGTCATCATCACCATCGCCATAGCCAGGAACCATATCCTCAATGCTGTTCATGTCGATTTCAATGCGGATAGTAGACATTAGAACACTCCCTTAAATTTTGTGCCGCGAACAGCAGAGCCACAACCCTTTACTTCACCACCGCCAGCATAGCCTTCAATGTCAGCAAGTTTCTGAGAGTTGCTTTTGGGTAGCGGGTTGGCTTTGCGAGCGGCTTTGTTTTCTAAATGCTGGTCAACTTCTTTACGAACTTTAGCTTGCTTTCTAGCTTTTCCACGCCTGCCTTTTCCTTTGCGTGCCTCGCGCTGAACAGCATCATCATACGCCTCAATCTCACGGCGCATTTTTTCAAGTTCAAACCGTTTTTCGTCAGCGGCTCTTTGCACATCAAACTTCATCAGAATATACCCTTAAATTTTGTCCCAGAGGTTGCGGCGCCACAGCCTTTTACCGCGCCACCAGATGAATATTTGCGCGGTTGTTTGCTAAAGTTAGGAACGCCAGACTTCTGATTCAGAATGGCCTTATTATACGCATCATACTGAGCGTTAGTAAGACTAGACACGCCTTGTGTCGTGCCCTTTGTCAGTATCTGCTTGAGTGTAAGACCGTCAATCTTCATCTCTTCTTCTTT
>MDTG01193408.1_pt1 | contig 11066 bp, 4 predicted proteins | sample 811421 | NCBI WGS metagenome assembly MDTG01 (sample SAMN05326645, study PRJNA326480) | marine metagenome | isolation source: seawater | place: Pacific Ocean: South East | collected 2011 | reverse complement strand
ATTACCACAAAATAGAGAAAGAATTTACATAGTAGGTTTTAGAAAAAAGATAAATAGTTTCGATTTTCCTAAAGTTAAAAAAATTAAAATAAAATTGGGGGATATATTGGAAAAATATCCAAATAAAAAATATACAATATCATCAAGACTCTGGTCTGGGCATAAAAGAAGAAAGATTGAGCATAAAAGAAAAGGTAATGGATTTGGATACGGCCTTTTTGACAAAGAAAGTCATTATACAAATACTATTTCTGCAAGGTACTACAAAGATGGTAGCGAAGTTTTAATCTCAAGAGGAAAAAATAAAAATCCTAGAAAGTTAACAGAGAGAGAATGTGCGAGACTTCAAGGTTTTCCAGATTTATTTAAAATTCCAGTAAGTACAGTCCAAGCATATAAACAATTTGGAAATAGTGTTCCGGTTAATGTAGTAGAGGCAATTAGTTCTGAAATGATAAATTATTTAGAGTTATCAAACAAAAAATCAAAAGTAGCTTAATCACTGTTTAATTAAATCTTCAAAAAAACCCGGTATGTTATTTTTGCTATCACCAATTATTGTAGTTCTATTTAATAATTGGTTATTTTCTTCACAGGAAGTTTCTGAAACAAATGTACAAGCATGGCATGATGATGCATTAGTTCCTCCAAGACCTTGGGATTTGGTTTGAATACATACTGGATCATAAGAGCAGCTAACAGCTTTTGTTACAGCTTCATAAACTGCTTTTCTCAAATTTTTGGGTTCTCCTTCTCTAACCAATCCTCCTAGAGTGCCCTCTGAGTCACCTGCTGAAGTATAAATTAGAACTCCCTGCATCTCATTAGTTTCGTCAAAAAGATTACAATATATTCTTTCTCTTAAAGCAGCACTAGAATAACCACAGTTAAAGCATAATCTATTCATTAACAAATGGGAAAAAGTATGAATTAATAAAAATTTTAAGTTAATAAGTCTTTCGTGAAGTTTTCTTTTTTTTCTAAACTCATTATAGTTTTTATTAAGAGTTTTAAGTTTTTTGGTGTCAAATTTTTTAACCCACTCATTTATCTTTTCTTTATTAAACTCTAAAAATATTCCTTCACCATGTACTACATTTGCTGGAAGCCATTTTCTAGGAATTTTACTTAAATATTGTTTGAATGATCCAGATCCCTCTTCATGGGGATTCATTCTAGAAAAACCTGTCTGAACTCTTGTTTCTTTAAGTCTGTCAATTAAAATTATATTTGAAAAATACTTCTTCAGCTCCAAGTATTGTGAAATTTCTATTTTGTGTTTAATTAATTCAGCATCATCGTTTGATTTCTTATTTATAATGAAATCATACTCTTGAAATCTGAAACCCTCTTCAATTTTTTGAGGATTTTGTTGATTAATTTCTTCTTGTGTTTGATTTAAAAGTCCATCTTTTTTTTTCTTAATAGCTCTTTTTAATTTTTCTAAATTTAGATTTGTACCTGCTACAACGCTCTCTAATAAAATATTTAACATCTTTTCATCTTTATCTTTTACAGAATTCCAAAAAGCTTCATTATTAATTTTGTTTAATATATCTTTATCAAATTGATCAGTTACGATAGGAATAAATATTGAACTTTTAATAGTAGGATAATAAATATTAGAAGCTCCTCTCAATAAAACTTTTTGCGTAGCCTTACAATTGCTTTCTTTATCTCCAATCCACGGCCTTAATCCGGAACAACTATGTTCTATTTCTCTGAATCCTGGGCCCAAATCATCAGGACCAATTTCAGCTTGTGAGTTTTTTTGAAAAAATCTTGAAATATCTACTTGTTCAGTATTGCAAGTTACACATTTAAATTTTAAACCTAGAATTGATGAGTTTCCCCCTCTTCCTCCAAAAGATTTTATTATATGTTGATCTGAGTCTATTTCTTTTTTTGATTTGTGTATCCACTTATAAAATGGAAAATCATCTATATGTCCCTTTTCACAAGCTATTAAAAATCTGACCGGTATTAATCTTGCAGGTTCTTTTGCAACTAAACATCTTTTAAAATTTTTTTTTATATTTTCATTTTGATTTTGAAGTATGGTTTTTGCTTTACAAACTAAATTATCAGCACTCACATGACGTCCTACAAATTCCATCAAGCCACATGCAGAACATCTGTGCCACTGTGGAAATCTCACATATGGCAAATGCTTGTTACTTAATTTTGGATTTTCATGATTTTTTCTATAATCAGGAGGGATTACAAAAAAATCCTTACTTAAGTATTGTTGAAGTCTTGGTTCGTGAATTTTCCATTCGGGTGTTATTTCTTCAATATTTTCAAACCATTCTTCTAAACCAGCTAACATCAATGATTCAGAATTACTATTTGAGTTGTATTTATTTTTAAATTGATAAATTGATCCTATGCCATAAGTCGATACTACCTGTGAACGTCGAATTGTCCTTAATATTAATGGTTTTTTTTTTTTATTAAATTTCATTCTGACCACGTAAGGTTTTTGTTATCTTTGCTGAACATTCTTTATCAACATTTCTCATAGAAGTTGGTGTTTCAAACTGATCTCCTTCTATTTTTTTTTCAGTACCAGACGGGTACATTAACGATGATGAAATAGATTGATCTAAGCTCATACTTCCATATACTAAAGGCTGTATTTCTTTCCATCTGTTAAATATATTGTCAATCTCCTTAATAGTTTTATCTACTTCCTCAGGATGCTCAATATCCGCCCTCTTAACATATTCAATAATATAATTTTTAACTTTTTCTTTAATTTTTATATCTGGGATTCTAGGTTCGTTTAGTAAATTTTTATCCCATAATCTACATAAAGTAATTACAACTGCATGAAGACATCTTTTTCTAACTGAGTCAGAATGAGGCGTTACACTTGTTGGTTCAACGTAGTTATAAAGGGCCTGATGGTAACTTTTAAAGTGTTCGTAGTGTGACCTATCCCTTGGTTTAAAGGGAGATAAAATATTAAATACAATACCTGGGCTACTCTGATCTCTTCCAACTCTACTCGAGGCTTGGATATATTCAGAAGTAGTTTTTGGTTGTCCATTGATTACCATTAAGCTTAATCTTGGTATGTCAATGCCAACCTGAATCATGTTTGTTGCAAGGCATATATCATATGGATATGTTTTTTCGTCTGATTTTGATACAAACATTTTCTTTAATGTTTTTGGAATTTCACTGCTATCTTGTCTTGAAGTTAGTTCTGCTACTTGTCTTGGGTCATCCAATCTTCTATAAAAATTAAAATGACCAGTCATTTCTACATCTATTCCTTTTTTTATATATAATGCATTTTTTTCTCCATCAACATCATCGTACACCAGTGAAGCTCCAGTCATTAATTCTCTTATACTGTTAAAATAAATAACCTGTGTCCAATAAGGGTCAAAACTTTTGTAATTATTATTACTTTTAACAGAAAATATTTTTACATTTACCAATAAAGATGCAATTATTTTTGATAAGGTAATTTGTGGTGATGTTGAGGAAGGGCAAAAAATTCCTACATATTTTCTACCATCAGCTTCTTTTTTTTCATAAGAAAAAAAACTATCCTCAAGTTGATTTGTTTGAGAAGGAAAAATTGAACATTTTGTTCCATATAGAGATGATACTTGTGCTTCAGCTCTACTAATTGTAGCAGTTGAGCCTACAATTTTTGCGGATACAGTTTTGTTATTAATTTTTTTTTCAGTTAATGCTTTTATACAAATTTCATACATTCCTGAAACTGAACCAAGTGGTCCTGATATTAAATGTAACTCATCTTGTATAATTAAATCTGTTGAGTCCTTATTTTCATTAGTTTCAAAGCATTCAATGGCTTCTTTTCTCCATGGAAGGCTTGCAAATTTATCGATTGTTCCAATAATTAAATCTGGTGAATTTTTGTAAATTCTTTCGTCTATAACATTTATTGGTAATAAGTTTCCATTTTTATGTGAAAAATTACATTTTGAATTTTCACAAGCAAATACAATTTTTTTATTTTCTTTACGATATCCTGGGATATTGCCATCTTTTGAATTTTTAGCATCTGGTCCCAAATCTTCACCACACCACGGACAATTAATTACTAAAAATTTATTTTCTATGTTTGACCATGGGTTTTCTAACGAACTTAATATTGTTTTAGCGCTAGTTTCTGAATTGGGTGTAGCCTCACCTCCAATCCATAGACCAATTTCAATTTTGTTTTTACCTAGTTTATCTTGGTTTTCATCTCGTAGTTTTTCACATGCACATATTAGTGTCGATGCTCTTAGAAATTGCTGGGTTGTTAGAAGACGTAAAGTATACCTCATAATCACAACATTTCCCTTTTTTTTTGGATTAGACAATTTTCTTAAAAAAATTACAAAAGCAGATAAACCTAAATATGCCTCTGTTTTACCTCCGCCTGTAGGAAACCAGATCAAATCCATAATGTTTCTATCTTCGCTTAAAGGGTCAATAAAACTTTTAATATTTAATAGTATGAAAATTATCTGGAATGGATACCATTTTCCCTTCGTTAAAATTTTTTCCCCTACTTTTATATTCTGGATTTCATTTGAATAATTAATATTTTTAAGATCACCCTCAAACTTAAAATCTTTTTCTGTAGATAAAGTATAATGAAATTGTTGCTGTGCCATTGATTTATTCATAAAACTAAATGCTTCTTGAACAATTTTATTATTTTCTAAGATATCCAAACCTTCTTTAATCCTATTAAAATTATTTTTTGCCTTCTCAATATTTTTTTTTGATATTTCATGAAATTCTGGATTTAATGAATTTGTTTTTAATGCTTCGTCATCAAGCCAAACCTTATATTTATTTATAAGTTTTTTTAATTCTGTAGTTGCAAAGTTAATATCCTCAGAAAATTTGATCATATCTAAATTCAAATCTTCAAATATTTGTGCTCTTATAGGCTTCACTTCATGAGTTGGAAAAATTTCTGAAAAAACTTTTATACACTTATTCTCTTGTAATTCCCATGAAGCTGAACATCCATGTCCAACTCCATATGATTTATAATTTCTATGAAGTAAATGAAGTGATTTCTCCTCATCATCCATATATGAAAGGTTTTTTTCTTGATACTCCATAAATATAGGTTGATTATTCTTTTCTTTTATTTCAAATTGACATTGAAAAAAGCAATCTTTTATAGATGTTTTTTCATCAGCCTCAATATCATTAACCAAATGAAATGTTATATATTCATCTTTATTGTTAATAGATTTTCTTTTTTCAACATGAATAGAAAGTCCAATTTCTTCGTTATTTTCATCTTTAAAATTTTTTTTACTACCTGAAAATATTTCATTTTTTTTAAATTCTAAATCTAAGTTTAGGTTTTTTCTGAAATAACCCTCATAATTAATTTTTGGTTTTGGTTCATTTCTATTTTGCAATTCAAATAATTTTTTTATTTCTTCTTCAATTTCTTCTTTTTTATAAACATCAAATTTATTTTTAATTATATCCATGGCAGGAGATGATTTTTTTTGATACCACCCTGCTCTTTGATCAAAAAATTTGTCAAAATAATCTACATTATTCTTAAAAGTATTTTTTTTAATGTTAAAAACTTCAGAAATAAAATTTTCAACTGTATTTTGTTTAGAATTTTCCAAACCGAAATTTTTAGAAATCCATTTATATGACGATTTATTATCATCATTAAATTTGGAAATATAAAAAGCTATAACTTTAGTCTCTTCTGGAATTACCTCTTTTTTTCCTACTTTGTAGTATTGTCCTACATTCTTAATTGAGATGATCAGACTTTCGGGTGTTTCAATATAAACTGAAAGACCCATGGCTGATGGCTTTATTTCATTTGTAAGATCAATTGGATCCTCATTGTCGGCAATACTATGGTCAAAATTATTTTCGGATCCATCATTTTGAATATTTTTTTCATTTTTATGCTTTTCACTTTCTTTTATTTCTTCAACTAAATCATTTTCCTCTTCTGTTTTATAGTTCTCATCTATTGTTTCATCATATTGAGTTTTTTTTGGATATAAAATACCAGCAATATAATTATATTTTGGAGAATTTGTTAATACCTCCTGTTTGTGTAAATTTGGATCAAATGGAGAAAAACTTAGGGATGGTGTGTTTATAATTTCTAATTCATCTTTTTTTTTTTTCCATTGAGGCCTATTAAAGAGTCCATCAGAAGGTCCAATAAGTTCTTTTCTCATCTCATCATATAAAAAATTTGAACAATCTTTCGCAGCCGAATATTTATTATTATTTTTCATTTAGAAATTTCCTCTTGTATTTTAAGTGCTTTTCCAATTTGTTGACTTGCATATTTTTCATGTATTTTATCCCAAATAACATAAAGCAATGTATTGGCTCTACCCATTGCATTATAAGTAATCAAATTTTTTGGTTCTTTTCCATAAGTATATTCTGCTATGTTTTCATAATTATCTTCGGTTGGACTTGTTAGAGGATCAAGTAAAATAACTATTTTACTTTCCATGCCTTGAAAACCATGAATTGTTGAAAAATAAATTGAATTTTTATCTTCTGGTTTAATTATCTCTTTTCCAAAAGTTTTTATTTGAGTTAAATCTACTGTTTTATAAAATTTTGCAATATTTGATAAACCTAAAATATTTTTTGGATTTGTAATCCTGTTTGATGATAAAATAACTATATCAGATCCATCGATATTTTGATTAAATAAATCCTCAATAATTTTTTCTAACCTATTTGCTTTACTTTTTTGATCTTTCTCAAAATAGTTTTTAATACTGCCTTCAATTTTTATTACGAAAGGTCTTGATGGTAATTTTTTATCAGTAACGCCCGCAAGAAGTGGAGAATGTACTGCTATTTGTTGGGCATTTCTAACATTATAAGTTAAATAATGATAATAATCTTTTAGGTCGTTTAAATAGATTTTAGGATTTGTTTTACTTAACTCTTCTGTTTTTTTCTTTGACCATAAATTTTGAAAATCAAAATCTCCAAAGAAAAACCAACTACCTTGCTTTAAATCATCTTTTAAAATAGATCCAAAAACACCATAAAACTCTTTATAATGACAATAATTCTGTACTTCGTCTAATATTAAATTGTCATATTTTTTTATGTTTTCAGAATCTAAAATTTCGTTACTTATAAACTCAAGCAAAAGTTCGGCCCTTTCTTCGAAATTTAAGGAATTGATTTTGTCGATATTTAAAATTTTGTCGTTTTTTTTAAGAATATCTGTCGCAGTTTTATAAATAAAATTATGGAATGTAGAACAATGAAAATTATCATATTCTTTAAACCTAAATTTTGTTTCCTCATTTCTAAGTCTTCCAGAACTTATAAATAAAACTGAACCAGTTAATAATTTTTGCTTAGCAATTTCTTCTGCAATTACTGTTTTACCAGTACCTTGTGATCCATCAACTATTAGTCTTTTTGCATCAAAATTTTCTAAAATTGCAATTTGTTCATTAGTATATTTGCTTATTTGTCTTATACTTTGATTTAAAAGGTTTTTGTTTGAAGTGGTAGTTTCAAAATTTGGCCTAATAATACTTAGTATTTTACTTTCATCTTTTTTTTTGGGATAAAATTTTCCATTAGCTTCTAACAAATGATCATTAATTATTCTATATAATGAATTAAGTAACTTTGGGTTAATTTCACCTGAAACAAGATTGTCACTTGGTATTTCAATTGAACTTCGATCAAAGTCACAATCAGGAAAAATAACTAGATAGTCTTGAGGTATAAAAATATTTTTTTTTTTTAAATAGTTTCCTATATTAAATAATGACTTTGAAGCTTGTTTAAATGGATCTTTAATTTTATGTTTTCCATATCTATCTTCAGTAAACCATTCACCATTCTGTACTGAAATTCCTCCACCTTTTACCTCAATATTTATTAATCCTTTGCTAGGTATAAAAATTACAAAATCACTTTCACCAAAAAAATTATAGCTTTTTTTTTGATTTTTTTTGATACTTTGAGGATAATTTAAAGAATGAAAAACAATACAATCTTTAAAAGTTTTATCTTTTGTTGTCTTTAATAATTGAAAAACTTCCTTTTCACCATGAGGTGCATGAATATCAATAAATGATGGGATCATTCTCATTTTAGTATTGTAACCTATTTATATCTGAAGGAGAGGCCTTATACTGATCTGTTTTTATTTCCTGAATTTGAACTATCCAAGCTTCTGGACTTTCACTTTCATGTTTATTTAAACTTATAGTTCCATCTTTATTATAATCAACTCTTACTGGCTCTCTACCAACGTCGACATCTTGGTCACGAAGAGCTAATAAAATTTTTTTCGACATGTTTCTTCCTGCTCTTCTATGTAATGTTTTTATTTTTACGGCACTTCGATAAACATTGCGCAAATCTACCTCTGATATTAATTTTTTTTTTGTAATTTCTTCTAAAGATTTTATTAGAATTTTTAAATCAATTTCATCATCAGGACATATAACTAGATTGTTTATTAAATTTTTTAATGTCAGTTTTGATTTGTCATATCCAAATTTTTCCATCTTTTCGTATAAATTATTTATATTCAAAATTTCGTTGTTATCTTTGAGACAACCCACTAAGATTTCATGCCATTTTTTACATTGTGTTTTCATACTATGATAATCATTCTCAGATTTTAACATTAATTTAGCTTCAGACTCAATTACGTCCCGATCTGATGAATCCCTTAATAATAAATAGTCATCTATTTTAAGATCTTTGAAATCAACGCTTTTCATTACCTGTTCTTTACGTTTAAGTATATTGAGTAAACTATTGATAACTTTAAAATCTGTATTTTCTGTAAAATATCCATATGAGTCTCCATAAAAAACTATTACCCTTGATTCTATATCGTTTGGATCTGACGATTCTTTTTTAAGTTTAGATGCATCAAAAGGTTTGGAAAAAAAAGAGTCCCAATCAGTTTTTTCACCAATATTTTTTAAAATATCTGTAGTATAATTCATGTGTTCAGGATAATAAAATAAAGTTTCATGTTGTTTTTCTAAATTACAAATTTTGACTTTTTCCTCAGGTTTAAGGTAAAATTTTTTCCATTTTATCTCATTATTAGATAAAACATCTTTTATTTTTTCTTTTATTGTAGAAGTTGCAAAAAAATTTATTACTTTATATTTATGATCACTTAAAACTTTTGCAATACGATGCTTTCCAAATTCTGAGGTAACAATTCCATACTTAAATACTTTTCTGGGTGATAAAGTTGTATTAATTTCTATTTCAAGATTCCATTCTTCTTTTAAATTTTTTTTATAATAATTAATTATTTTTGGGCTATCAACAATAATAGTTGTATTAATTTTATTATGAATACTTAATTCATCCATAAATTTTTTTTGAAGTTCATCTCTTCTACTCTTAAATAATTCAGGATTGTTAATATCAATTTGATCAATAATAGTTATAATTTTATTTAAAAGATCAAATTCTTCATTTGAAAAAAACTTTTTGTTATAATCAAAAAAAACTTTTAAACTTTCTATGGTTTTATTATAAAATTTTGTCATTTCTTCATTTGGACCAAATATAAAGTCCTGTAATTTATGTTTAAGAATATAAATATTGGATAAATGTTCTTTGATTTCTTCGCTATTTTCGGTGTTAATTTTAGATAATTTTTTAATATTTAAAGTTAAGTCATCAAATATATCATCTCGGAAATCAGTATATTGGATATTTTGCTCGACAGTATTTGCAAAAATAACTTTTATTTTTGTTGCATTGTCAAATTTAAATGCTTCATAAATATCATCTTTTGGCACTTCACTAATTTTTTCAACATCTAAGGTGTACCACTCATTTATTTCTTTTTTTTCAAATTTCCAAACCTGATGTTTCTTTTTATTATATAAATCTTGAATTAATTCAAAATCCTTTTCGTTTGAAAATAGCATAAACTTTGAATCGTTTATTTCTTTTATTTGATTAATTAGTGTAATATCAGAGAGTTTTGATACACTATCAGAAATTATTATTTTTTCTTTTTTATTTTTTTTAAAATATTCATATAAATTATTTAGGCTGTTTGTATACAATAGTAATGGTTCATACTCACCTTCAACTTCTCCATTATCATTAATAAAAGATTTTTTTATGATTTGGTCTAAAGTCAAACAATTTAAATATTGTGATTTAAAAAAAGTTTCTGCTTTTGCTCTTTCTGTAAGTAAAATTACGTTATTTTTTATTAATACTGGATTATTAAAAGTAGTTGTTCCCAATATTCTATCCAAATTTGATAACTGAGTATCTGTCCAATCACTTGTTCCTACATTTTTCTTATTTATTTCCTTCTTTGTTGGAAAAAATTGAAATATGTTTTTAATTTCTTTTTCTATTGATGCTTTTCCAAATTCACCATAAGGAATAGTTTCTATTCGAACAAATTTTTCATATTTTTCACTTTTACCCATAAATTTATAGATTTTACCATTTTGAGTTAACTCTACATTAATTCCTGGTTGTAGTATTTCAGAATAATTTTTTATTATATTGTTGTAATTCTCCTTCATCATTTCCATTGCAATAAATACTGAGGAAAGCAAAGATATATTTTCGTTTGCTGGTAAAACAAAATTTATAAAATCAATATTTTTATTTTTTGCAATATTCGTAAATAAATTTAAAATATGAGGAGGAGAGAAATATTTTAATTTTTTATATTTTGTATCGTTGATTGTATTGTGTGAATTAAAATTTCTAATTCTTTCTTTAAAAATTTTATTCAATTCAAAAGCTTTATGTATTTCCATTGATTATGTAAGCATATTTTTTATATATCTATTTTTTTATCATTAAAAATGAAAGTAAAGGAGTCTTCAGTTATATGGAGTTTTCCTACTTTTTCTGGATGTTTTTTTACTTCTTCTCGCCATTCTTTGTATTGTTCTTCCTTCCAAAGATTATTAATCCCTTTTTGTTTTTTTAATTCATCTAGATCATCTAGAAACTTATCTGGGTTGGTTGTCATATGAAGCATAAACATTTGTTGTCTAAGTTTTGTATATTTTAAATATTGAAGT
>MDTG01075916.1_pt1 | contig 11066 bp, 10 predicted proteins | sample 811421 | NCBI WGS metagenome assembly MDTG01 (sample SAMN05326645, study PRJNA326480) | marine metagenome | isolation source: seawater | place: Pacific Ocean: South East | collected 2011 | reverse complement strand
GATTAGATATCTTTGGAGAAAAAGGTTCATTGGGTTCGACATATAAATTAGAATTTTTATCAACCTTACTTTCTGCAATTTTATCTACATAATTTTGTAACATTTTTGGAAAATGGTTAAATCCAAATCCAATCTCAGGATCAATAAGCTCAAGTTTTAAAAATCCAGTTTCTAAATCATATGAAAACTCCACAGGTTCAAAAGATCTTAAATCATTTGAGGGTTTTATTTTTAATGTCTCACAATCAATTTCAATTAATAAATTGTAATTGATTTTTTCATTAGCAGTATTAAATAGGTTATAAACTAATTTAGTTTGTAAATTCTTTTGAAAACTAAAGTCAACTAAAGCTTCTATATTAAATTTAAAAGAATGGTCATCAATTTTATAATCGTAATCTTTATAATAGTTTTTTAAATTTTTAAATCCAATTGGTAAGTTTGTGTAATCCCAACCTAAACTTAATTTTTTAATTTTTTTTGAAAATATTTCATTATTTCCAATGAATAGTTTTGAACCTAAACTTGGAGTTGAACCAAAAATTTCAAATTCTGGGTTACTATTAATTTCTCCATCATCATTAAATATTGAAATATTTTTAAGGTCTGTCACTTTTATTGAGGTGTTAAATCTTGAAATTTCCATTCCATCTAAGAAAGAGTATGGAAAATAAAAGTTATTTGTATTTAACAAAAATTGAAAAACCGGATAGTTTGTATCAATATTATTTTTATGAATTTCACGATCATAACGTATTATTGAAGAATAACTTTTATCTAAATTAATTTTTATTGAAATAATTCCTTTGGTCCAGTCATCAGGATAATGGATTAAATAATTATTAACATTTGACCATCCAGTTTCAGATGTGTAAGATATTTTAAAAGCTTTTGAAAAAATTTGGGAAAAGATATCTTCCTCTGATTGATTTGTATTCTTAGAAATATCCAAAATTAAATTTGATAGATACTGAATTGAATCTACCGTAAAAAATAAGTCAAAAATAATTTCCTTATTGGAAATATCTGAAATTAGTGTTGGAGAAGATATAGCAAATCCTAAATCTGAAACTTCCATAGTTTTAAATCTACTTGATTTAAAAATTTGATCTTCCCCCAAACTAGAAAAAGAATCATTATTTGTATTAAAACTTATAATTTCATCATATGATTTAGCATGTGTTTTTGAATAAATTCCGGAAACCAAACTAAAAGAAGAATTGAAATCAAATTTTTTATTTCTACTTACAAATAAGGATGAAATTTCAGATACTTTGCTATTATTTAATACGATTTCGTGATTGGTTCTATAAATAATATCATCTCCGTTTTCGTCTTGCCCTGCGATTAAAGGCTCATCTTCTCTAATAATTAGAGAATCAATATTCTCATCTATTTCAATATCAACATGCACTTGATCAGGTTTTTTTGGATGAGGTTTTTGGTTTAAAAGGTTTTTAAAGTAGTAATCTAAATGTCTTTTGGTGAAATTATTTATTTCATTTTGGTGATAATTAAATAATTCAAGAAATGAAAGTAGTAAGCCAACCTGTGGATTATGATTATCATTTTCATTGTAGGATTTTATAAAAAAAGATTTTGACTTGCTTTTTAGATAAAAAATAACCTCATAAACAGGGTTGTATAAAAGTATAAGTTTTTTAAAAGCGCTTGCATGTTTAGACTGTGATATATCTACGTCCTCATAAATATTTTTTTTTTGAACATTCTTATAATCCCAAATAATATTAAACTCCTCAAAAGAAATATTTAAATTATTCAATTCCTTAAATGAGAGAACATAAGAATAAAACAAATGAAAATGATTTTTTAATTTATTTTGAATAGCCTGTTCTAATTCATTTTCAATTAAAGAACTTTTAATTGAAAGATTGTTTTTTAAAGCTTTGTTATACCATACATTAACATTATTAAAAAATGAATATATTAAACTAAAAAAATCAGTTAATGTTTTGATTTTTTCATTTTCAGAGGAGAATTCATCAAAATTTTTAATCAGTTTTAAACGAAGAAGATCATATTTATTAATTTCAAAATTTGAAATTTCTGCCAATAAAAATGTTTCTTCAGAAAAAAAAGTAGACCAATCACCCTCTATATTATTTGTATTATTAAAATAGTTAACGTGTTTGGAAAGTTTTTTTACATAAAGGATTAAATCTTCAGTTTTTCTATCATCAATTGCTAGATTTTCTGGATTTAAGTCATGTAAAATTTTACTTTTCAAAATAATTTTATTTTATGTGGGTTCCTTCGTTTATGTAAAATGGAAATACAATGTTATCTCTCACATTAGTTGAAATAATTTCATAATGTATATTAATTTTAATCAAACCATTATTATAATCTGATCCGTTAGTATTAACATCAATGACGTGAATTCGAGGTTCAAACTTATAAATTGATCTCTTTATATCATATCCTATAGAGCTGATAATATTATTATCTGAGGGTTCAAATAAATAATCATGAATTAAACATCCATAATCAGATCTCATTATTCTTTCACCAATTTTAGTTGATAAATATATATTTAAACTTTCTTTTATGTCCTTTTCATTGGATACCATTTCAACGGAGGATAGATCCTTATTAAAAGTTGGTGGAAAACCCCAACCTCGTCCTAAAAAAGGTTTTTCTTTGTTATTCATAATTTAATTAATTGAAACAGCGGATCCTTTTATTTTTACGTTTCCAGATGCACTTAAATCCGAAGTGCTACCTTTAGCCGAAAATTTTGATTTCGCAACGTTTTTAATATTACTGCCATTAATAGTAATGTCTTTAGAAGACTTAATATCTATTCCTTTTTTTGAATCAAATTTTATTAAACCATCTGAGTTTAAAATAATATCTTTTTTTGATTTTAATGAAATTCCTTCTTTTGAAGTTTCAAAAATGTTTTCATTAATATCAGTAATAATTACTCCTTCAGAATTTTCTTTCTCACTAATTGTTATTTTGTTTTTTTTACTAGTGTAAATATTTATAAGTTTATCCTTTTCATCAAATTCAAGTGTAAGTTTATTTTTTGTAACTATTGCCTTTAAATTATTCTCTTTCTCAATTTTTGAGTATGGTTGATTTTTTTTTGTGTATAAACCACCTAAAATTACTGGATATCTAGAATCATTTGATATAAATGAAACAACTACTTGTGTTCCAACCTCAGGAATAAAAAATGATCCTGCTTTATCGGAAGTATAAAAATGTGTCAACCTTGACCAAACTCCATTACCAAGTAATTTCAAAGATGGAATAACAACTTTAATTTTATACTCATTATCAGGATCTTTATCAATTTGCTTGACTGTACCAATGTGCACACCTCTAACTTCATCAATAACGTAATTTTTATTTATTAGAAAATTATTTTTAAAAAAATCTCTTTCGATTCCAAAACCTATTTTTGTGGTAAATATTCCCTCAACAACATTGTGACTAACACTACTTACATAAACATTGCCATCAATATTTTTTCCAAAACCACTTAATTTTATAATTGAAGATAACTGAAGATTATTAACTCCTTTTACAGTAATGGTTCCACAATGACTTGATAATCGGGATTCTAAAAACTTTGATTTTGCTAAAATTTTCAATTCGTCAGACGAAAGTGGTTGTGAAAACATAACTGAAGTTTTAGTTGGACTAGAAATATTTTTGATTGATGAATGTTTAATATCACCAGGTATATTTAAAGAAGGTTCTTGACTCATCGATTTATTAGATGATTCATTAAATGGGTCCCATGAAGAATATTCAAGTGAACCGAACTGAAATCCTGAATCAATTCGAGCATCAAAATTAATTGTAGCATCACCATGTTCAATCATTAACTTTGGGATTGGAAATGTTTCGTTAGGTGTTTTTACTTCGATTTTATTATCTGAATTTATGACTACCATTCCATTTAATTTTGCTCTTTCTAGAACAAACTCCCAATCATTAGAGTTATATTTTGGAAAAAAAGGGTGTTTGAATGTCGTAAACTCTACACTTTTATCAACATTCGATTTTGAAATGACAGTAGAAATTATTTCACTGTCAGATTTTTTTTCATAAATATCGGAAGTGTAAGTATTAGTTAACTTAATTGATTCATCTGCACATTCCAAAACCAAAAGACTTTTAGATCGCTTAGATCTATAATTATTTAAAAGAGATACTCTATGTTTTAAAATAATCCCCTCATAAACTTTTATATTTGTATTATCGTAACCTAGTTGAATTTCTACTTTATTACCAGGTTTAAAATCAGAATCTTCGGATATATCAAAGGTTTTTAAATTTACATCACCACCAATTAATGAGATTATAGCCCTACTAATTTTATTTATTTTTTTTTCTGTTTTAATCTCGTATACTGACACATCATTTGATAAAACGTTGCCATTAAATTTCAATTTATAAGAAACTAATTGATTTACAGATTTACTTGGCTTTGGAATAATATCAAACATATCAAACTATTGGTGGAAACTGTAAAACAGACCCCTCTTTTAACTTTCTAAATGAACTTAGATTATTGTATTCGGCTATCTTTAAATAGTAATTTTTATCTTCATAAAAATCTTCACAAAAATTCACCAAAGTATCACCAGATTTTACCATTGGAGATCTGGAAATGTCTGGACTTTGAAATAATCTAGATATAATTGATGGTTCTTCTTTAATCGTTAAACTTACTTCAGCTCTTAAGGGAAGACCAATATTATTAAATAAAGTGTATTTATAATTAAAGTCTGAAACATCTCCATACAAAGTTATTGCTCCAGCACCCCAAACCGCTCTAACTGTTGGTTTTTTGTGAGATCTTAAAACAGGTGTTACACAAATTTTTTCTAAGAGTAGTGTAGAAACGGAAACAGGAGTACCTGGCACCATACATCCAAAGGGAGGAGACGGAAGAGCACCTGTATTATCAAGAGTAAAATTTAAACTTAGTGTTTTTCTGAATAAATCACTTGTTGAATCAGAGGCAGGTTCATTTCCACATGCATCTTTAGAAGGTTGTGCTGCAAGTTCAGGGATATTGAAAGAAATATCCTCAGGGTTTAATTGTAATTGATAAGTGCCTATAGGAACAGACCTCCCAAAAACTTCACTAAAACCAAGTAGAGTCATATTTGTCATAAGCTAAAAATCACTTTTTTTATGTATGGTTTCTAAAATTTTATTAACTGTACTATCACACATTTGTTTAAACGACTGACTAACCGATTTATCAACATAATCTTTTAACTCATCTATTTTTTGTTCGGAAATTGTATTATCATCATTTTTATTTTCATCTTCAGAAGGGGTATCATTTAAGTTACCTTTCACCAACAATTGTTTAATTTTTACAGCCATTATTGAGAAAATTTAAAATGTGAGTAAGATAATTCTAAAGTTTGAATCGCTAATTTACCTTGTTGAGCATCAAATTCATCCATTTTAACTGAAACAGGAAAGCAGTCAAAAAAAGACCATGACATTAGAATATTTTCTGGATCAGTTTCGTCCATAAGAAATACATTAACAGTTTTTCTTTTAACAGAATACAGAAAATTATCTTGACTCAAAAAATTATAACACCATTTTGTTAATGGAGATGATTTTCTAAGCATTCCTCTTTTTAGAGTTAGATTTTCATAATTTATTTTTTGAGGTAATTTGTAACTAATATTATTAAAACCTCCGCTTTTGATTTCGTCTGTATTCATTGTGGCACCTAAACCACTAACACCTTGAAAAGAATCCAATTGTTCGATACCATCTTTTAAAAAGGATGTATCAAATCCAAAAGTTGAACCTGCTGATTTAGCAATAGCAGAACCGACCACACCAAGACCCATAGCTGCGTCTGAGGAAGTAACTTTAAAGTTAAAACTTAGTGCAGGATACGAGTTGTTCATATTTTTTAAATATTAGAGAAAAAAAAAGCTAAATTATATTTAGCTTTTTTTTTGAAAATTATAAAAAACGACTAAGCAACCTCAGCAACTAAACCTTCATGAGCTAAAACCATGGTTTCAATAGCTGCCTCAGAGGATTGGGAATTAAGGTCTGTTGGTGTGATCTGTTTAGGAAAAGCATTTGTTAAAGTCCAGGTCATTCTTGGTGATGCTGTTTCGTCTAATAGTCTAATTACCACTGTCAATCTTTCATATGTGTTAAGAGAAACCTGAGATATCCAGTCATAAAAAGTGTTATCATTTGCAAAAACACCTTTTTTAAGTGTAATATCTCCATGCTTGACAAGACCAGGCATTTTGATAGTACCATGATTTGGACTATTACCATGACGGTATTCAATAATTTCAGTTTCCACATCTAAACCACTAACCTCTTGAAAAGGTAAATCAGTAAAGTCTCCTATATCGACTGAAAAATAAAATTTAGGAAGTGGCCAAAATTGATCTTGTTCTCCTCCTGTTCCTGCTGTTGGTAGTGCCATAATTGTATATATTTAAATTAAAATTTAAGATTTTTGTTGTTGTTGTTCAAATGTTATTACAATGAATTCTGCTGGTCTGGTTAGTGCTACTCTGACTGTCATTTTTAATACTCCATCTAAAATGTCATTAGGTGTCATAGTTAGACCTAATCCAATCTCAACTTCAAACGCGTCCTCAGGAGAATTCCCTGCAAGTAATCCAGATGCCCATTGATTTGTTAAGAAATTTGATACAGTAGCTTTTAAGGTAGACCATGTTGTAGTATTGTTTGGTGCAAAAACATACGCCTCAGCTGAGAATTTGATACTTTGCTCTAAAAAAGTCATAGTTCTCCTAACACTTATGTAACGGTAATCTTTTGAATTACCTTCCAATGTACGAGCACCCCAAACAAGTGTTCCTTTACCCTGGAAACTCCTAATAGCATTTATAGCTTTACCGTTTAAAGGAAGGTTTAAATCTTCTTGATTGTCATTATTAATATTGACAGTTGGAGAAACTACAGATCCAAGACTAATATTTGCAGGGGCTTTTGCTACATTAACTGATGCATCAACCATTGTTAAAGCTCCCGCCATTGCACCACTAGGTGGTAATACATTAATCATATCACTAATAGTTTCTAAAACTAAATTTAATTTTGGACTAATTACGCTCAATGTGCCCTGTAAAGACTCAATTGCATCGGGTTCAGTAGTTTCTGTTAACTTTTCAATTTCTGATTTTATACCATTAGCTCTTGCTTCTGAAATTTCATCTCCAGCAAGTCTGTCGTCAACCTCTTTATTCAATACTTCTATTAATCCATCTATGTTATTGATATATGAAAAGTTTAAATCAGAGCCTGAGACAATGCTTGTATTTAAATAGGGATAATATGCAGCTCCCCACTGTAAAAAGTTTGATCCCACTCCTTCTCTAAATTGATTTACAACATCTGATTCATCGAAAGTTCTTTCTTGATCACCATTAAAAACATCTAACAAGGCGAACCTATTTTTCATTTTGTAACCACAGTGAGAAAGGACACCAGCTTGTAAACTGTAACAATCGTTTTGTGATAATAATATTGCATCAGGAATTACTATTATAGTGGGTTCTAAATGTTTTTCAAGAGATGAAAGACCAAATCCAGATGGATCATCTAGTTTCTTTGCATCAATTTTGTCAGAATAGTTTCCAACAGAAACAATATAGCAATCAGCTCCACCATTTGCATAAAACATTCTTATACTATAATATAGCAGATATCTTGTACCATCAACAAATGACAAATCGAAACCAGCTGGAGCATCTCCATTCAAAGCTATATCGAATTTAGTGTCAGGTGAACCTCCAAATAGTTCTTCAAACTGACCCATTGAACTTATTTTAGTCGGTTTGTTGATTAATGATTGTGCTCCCCTACTTGCTTTACTAGTGTAACCTATAAATGCTGGAACAGCGGTTTGAACTGGTACGACTGAGGAGCCGAATGAACTCTTTTCTTCGATGTATACGCCTGGTGTTGCTAAAGTTGTTGCCATAAAATTGATTTAGATTCTAAAATTATTATAAAATTTTTGATTATTTCAACTTATTGAATCAAAAAAAAAACATAAGTTATTAACATAGGTTAATAACTCGTTATAAAATGTTTAAAAAATGTTAATAACTGAAAATATAATTAATAATCATTACAACATAAATCACAAGTTAGCAGTGCTTTATACATCATTAAATTGATATTATAAAATCTTTCTAAGTAAATTCTCAAAAATTAATATTATGAAAGTAATTTAACAAAAGCTTCATTTATAAATCTTTTGTTAACTTCTTCATAAGAAATATTTTTGGGTTCAGGGTAAGGTAAAAAAATTGAAGTTTTATTAAACAAATCATCCTCTTTGACTAAAAAAAAGGGATTTGAATACTTTTCTTTTATTTTTATTGATTTTTCAAAAATAATAGAAACAACTTTTAATCCATTTTCAAGGGTCCTTCGTTGAAAATTATTGATTTTTATAGTTTTTTCTTCGTTAGTTACATAAAAATTATTAAAATTTATTTCACTTTCATCTGTTTTGTAAAAGTTATAACGAAAATAAACTTCTCTTGAACAAAAATTAATTCGATAAGAATTATTAATCAATTTTAAATCTTTACCTCCAAAAATCTCATTATTTTTATTAATTAATAATGAAATTGATCCTTTTATACCATTTTCGCTGGACGCCTTAATATTATTGCTTTCTACAAATTCAGATTGATGTAAATATTTAGAATTGTAATTGTTTTCAAATGAAAAAAATAAATTATTGTCAAAGGGAATATTTGTATACGAAATAAATTTACTATCCTTTATTTCAAATTTTAAATCAATATTCAGCTCATTTGAAAATACTGGGCTAAAAAATCTTTCTTCGGGATGAAATATTAGAACAAAACCATAATTTGATCTTTTAAAAATTATATTATGATTTTTCATGACATCTTTAGATCTCATGGTTGGATATATATCTAATCCAGAAAAAAAACCATTAATAAAATAATCATGATTAAAAATAACTTCTGCGATTTTTACCGAATTTAATTTATAATCTATTCTTTCTTTTTTAAAATCAGTCATGTTATGATCCTATTTTTGGAATAATCTCATTAATTACATTCCCATCGTATTTGATGTGTTTAATTTTATAAGAAATTGAAGGAACATAATTTGTGCCTATATTAGACCATAACATATTAATTTGATCAATATTTACATTTGCAATTTCAACATAAAGCTTATCTATGTTGTTTGAAAGAGATGGAGTGTTAGAAGAATCAAACACATTATTTATTTGAAAAAATTCAACTACTAAGGAAATATATCGTAAAGATTCCGAATAGTTAATGCTATTGAAGTGAGCAGCAAACATTAAAAAAATGTTTATTATCACAGGGGGATTTTGATTAGGCGAACTTTGAAACTGACTGTTTTTTGAAATCTTTTCTTCCTCAATATTTAAAAGAAAGATTGATATTTTGTTTTCAACTTCAATATTTAATTTCTTCTCAGCATCAACAATATTAGATACTACTACTTTGTCTTCATTAATAGATAATTTATTTTTTATAAATTCATTTAATCTCTCTGAAATGGATAAAACTACGTTTTCAATCATCCTATCATTTTTTTTAAAACACTAATAGTAATTCTTACTATGTATAGTGAAATTAATGAAATAATCCATCCTATGAAATACAACTGAAAGGTAAAAACTTTTTCGACATCGTTCATAAATGGTTCTGCGTAGGTTAATTTTAGAAACGACAAATACAATAACGAAAGGAATAGACCAGCTATTGAAAACACTATAAACCAAAAAATTTCTTTTAAAATAAAATCTTTCATAATTTATGGTCTTTCATATTTTTTTATATTAATTTTTGAAATCAATAAATAAGAAATTATTCCGAAGAAAAATGAAATACATATCTCAAGCAATGATGAATTCAAAACGGGTAAACCAATTTTATTTAAAAACATATTTGAATAATTACTCAGCAATATTACCAACGGAGTCAATAGTAACAATACTATTAAAGTAAATACTAACTGAATTATTTTTTCTCTTAAAAGGGAATCTCTTATTTTCCAATCAGAGAGTACTAAAATTAGTCCAGTAACTATTGAAAATAAAAAAAATAAGGCAGCAGTAATAAAAATTCTTTTGTTTTTTAGGATGTATTTTGAAAAAATAATTGGATACCCCTCAATTTCAGCAATTGGATCTCCAACTTTAATTTTATCAGTAGAAAATTTATCTTCAATTAATTTCCATAAATCATTATAACCATTATCATATCCCAAAGCCCAAACACCGATACCTTTTAGGTTATTAGTTATTGCAAAATCATATTTTTTTCCAAGAGTATAATCATCATCAAACCAAATTTCTTTAGTTGTTAAATCAGGATAAACAAAATTTAAATAATTCGTCATGCTCTTTTCATCAAAAATTGGGATTGAAGATTCATTAAAAATTAAATCGTTTTCAAGTAAATTCATTATTTCTCGATAAGTGACCTTTCTTTCTATTCTGGATTCAACAACGCCATCGGAGTTTATATTTCCTTCCCACATACTGCCATAGTAAGGAAGCGCAAGTAAAGTCTTGTTTGGATTAATTCCCTTGTTTAAATAAAAATCAACTGTAGACTTCAAACTTACATTTTTAAGTTCGGATGATTGTAAAGGTGCAACTGCACCCTGTTCTTGATATTCAATGGAATTATTATAATCATATCCCATAATAACCATTAAATCTACGTGCTTTTGAATTTCTTTTACGTCATATATCTCTCTGTTGTTTAATGCTGGAAGAGTTACTGAAATGAATGATTTTTTATTTAATTTTCTGTCTAAATTTTCTCTTATTTCTTTAACAAATCTGTTGAATTCAGTCCTCTTAAAATAAGGCAACTCTTCAAAATTTATATCAATTCCATCTGCCTTTCTGTAATCAATAAGACTTGAAACACTATCTATTAAGGTTATCCACTTGTTTTCATCCTCTAAAAACATATCATTATTGTATCTGCCGTGACAAGAAACTGTTAATAAAACTTTTGTGTTCT
>MDTG01360878.1_pt1 | contig 11068 bp, 2 predicted proteins | sample 811421 | NCBI WGS metagenome assembly MDTG01 (sample SAMN05326645, study PRJNA326480) | marine metagenome | isolation source: seawater | place: Pacific Ocean: South East | collected 2011 | reverse complement strand
TATTCGATCCGTTTAACGTGAGTGCCATAGTTTTATTTTAGCTGATAGCTAGAACCCCGTTAATAGTTAGGGTAGCAGAAATTGCCAGAGGGCCAACCGCATGTGCCCCTTTCCCTGAAGCTATCGTGTAATTATTAGTAATCGACTGACTATTTTCATACAAGCAACCATCTGCTACAGCACCTATAACATCAGCCCATACTGGATCATTCGCTCCAATCTTTAAGAATTGTCCATCAGTCCCCTTAGCTAATCTTTGATCTCCTGAAGCATCTCGATAAAGAATATCTCCTCTTGTTGTTAGAGGTGTGGAGTACTGAGCAACAGCAGCCCAAGTTAAACCTCCACTATTTCCAGACTGAGCTTGGAGATAGTAACCATTAGTCGGTGAATTACTAATCTTTAATTTCTCTTCGCTAACTACATTCGTTTGAATAGCAGCTTCAACAATACTGTTAGTAGCAGGAACATTAACTCCAGTAGCAGTTCCTATCTGAGTAACAAATAGAGATGAACCAGCTGGAGGTGCAGTACAGAATTTAATTCCTAATGATCCTTCTAAATGAAAACCCTCGTTACTTGCACTCCAACTACCTGAGTTTGGTTTTTGTAGTACTCCATTCAAGCTGACTAATAGTTGTCCAACACTGGTAATACTTGCTGCATTGCCACTATCTCTTAAATCAAAACTTACATTACTTCCATTAAATACAGGAGTACCCGAAGTAGCTCCATCAGGGACAACAGTTAATAATTTATAGTCACCGACTGAAGTTACTGCTGCATAGTTAGATCCGTCATAGACCTTCATTACATTTGCAGAAGTATCAAACCAAAGATCCCCTTCTACTAAAGCACTGCTGTCAGGATGTTGTGTTGGCGCACTGCCAGCTATTTGATACCTATCTCCAAAATCAGAAACAAGTGATTGAGCATTAGCAACACCTGCTTCATCTACAACAAGTCTGTGATATGTGTATGTATTTAAGGTGCTAGTTGTTTGAACTAACATCCCTTTGCCAGCAGCTATTGTTGAACTGTTAAGAGAAGAATCAATTCCATTTATAGTTACTGTCGCTCCACCTAATGTTCGACCTGTTGTACTTACTCCAGATCCATTAACTACAACTCCTCCTGCATCTGCAATTGAAACAATAGTACCTGCTCCATCATTAGGATCAGGGTTAGCATTTGGAAAAGATACTTCATTTGCTATTGGTACAAAACCACCAGCATCATTTAATAAGTTAACTATCTGATCGTTAACAGCTTTTGCAGTCGGTAGTTGAACATCTGTTGAACTTCCGCTAACTGACGTAACAACACTCTTACCATCTAATAAATTTAATTCAGCAGTTGTTGAAGTAAGTTCCGTACTACTTGCAAGAAGAGATGCAGTACCTGATGGCATCCCTCCAAGAGTTGTTAGTTCTCCATCAAGAGGTTGCTTCGCATTTAATTGAGTCTGAACATTGGACGTGACTCCATCTACATAGTTAAGTTCAGCAGCTGTCGCAGTAACACCATCAAGAATATTTAACTCAGCAGCTGTCGCAGTAACACCATCTAAAGCTTGAACTTCTGCTGCTGTTAAGTCTGCTAAAGAACTAGCTGTATCACTTGCCATTGTTGCAAGCTCAGTCAACTCTGCATCTAACGGTTGCTTTGCATCTAGCTGAGTCTGGACATTAGAAGTTACACCATCGACATAGTTAATCTCTGCTGTCGTAGCAGTTACTCCCTCTAATTTATTTAATTCAGTAGTACTAACTGTTGCTCCATCTAGAATCTGGACTTCTGTATTAGTTAGATCAGCTAGAGAAGAAGCTGTACCTGAACTCATTGTTGCGAGTTCTGTTAGTTCAGCATCTACTGGTTGCCTTGTTGTATCTACATAGTTTTTTGTCGCTGCATCCTGTGCTGCTGTTGGATCTGCTACTTCTGTTACTCTTCTGCTATTAGCTGTAGCAAGACCAGTAGTAGGAGATAGAGCTATAGCTTTGTTTTGAATATCATCTAATTCTTGTTCTATATATAAGTGTTGAAGGTTATTAGTATCTAAGTCTCCAGCTGTAAGAGTTGATCCATCTGCATAATCGACAAGAACATTAGCAAGAGGTGTAATTCTTCTAACTTCTACAACAGCTCCATTAGCAGGAGCACTCCCTAAACGAGCAGTAGATTTATTTGGTTCAAAGGTAAAAGAGGTCTGCGTATAATTAACGTAAACCTTTACATGGTCTTCGTTAATGTAAGGGAAGGAGATATTGAAATCAGTTAACGAACCGTTCCCTGAATAAGTATCAAAAGCGTAAGGCATGGTTTAGCTACTGATTGAGTTGAGCAGTAAATTCTTGGGTACTTGTTCCCATACTATCGCTTCGATTGTATAGCGGCCCACTTCTTCTTAGTTGTTCTTTCTCTTCATTGGCTGCATCTAAGCGAGCTTCTGGGATTTGAATCTCCATTCTATATGGATTTTGTCCGTCTGTTCTAAATACCTCTTTAGCTTGATTCTTATAATCATTAATGATTTCTTGGATTTCATCTGATCTATCAAAGCCTTCTAATGGATCTTTACCGTCAATTGGATGAACTTTATAATCTTGAGCTTGATAATCTTTAGATGAAATTCTTTGGTATAACGCTTCAGTTAAAGTTAATCCACCATATTCAGGATGTGGAAGGGTATAGATATATTCCTTGTATTTTCTAAAAGCAGGAGGACTTAACCTTACGCCTTGAATCATAAAGTCTGTAGGTCTTGGTGGTTCAAAAACATCTCCAGCTCTATTTAATTTAATAAATTCATCATTAACAATAGCTGCTTTATATTCATAAGTTTCTGTTCCTTTCTTTTTCTGAATCTCTAATCTTGGATCAAACTCTTGACCTGTTGCTCCTATGCCAAAGTTACTAACAGCTCCTTTTATTGTTCCAAAATAAGCAGCTGTTAATTGTGATAACCAAGGAGCATCATCCATAGGTAATTGATTACTACCTAAGAAACCTTTATTTCTTATTGGTAATCCTGTTATCCAATTAATTCTCGGAGGTAATCTCTTAGAAAAACCTGGAAGATTATTTTTCATTTCATCTAATGTTTGTCTAAAACGACTAGAAATAAAGTTCATCATTTCATCTGTACCACTCATTCCTTCTACATCTTTCTTTTCTAAATAAATGATACGACCTTGATTGTCTGTTATCTGAACAAGTCCTTTATCTACTTCTTCAAAAGCTTCTTTTGGATTAACTCCTGAATCTATTTCTCTCTTATATGGATCTATTGCTCTACTTACTTCTCTTAATCGACTTGATTCTGGTATGAAATTAATTAATAATCTTTGAACATATCTATCTAATTTTGTTCTTTCAGATGGTTCCATTTCTCTTCTACCTGGAAGAACATTACGCATTAATCCAACTGCATCAAGAAATTCAGTAATACCTTTGTAATAAGTAGCATTAAATCTACCTGCTACAACTTGAGCTGTTATTGACATAGAAAAACCACCAATCAAACTATCTCTTTGCTCTTCCGACATATCTGCATATAGCATTTTGTAATCTGCTAATCCACCTATAAATGTTGCAGCAGGTTCAAATCCTCTATAAGAACGCCATTTACCATAACTAGGATTACCGTCTTTATCTCTTCCTCTCCATCTCCAAGATAGTGGAGGTCTTTCATTATCTGTCCATGATTTTCTTAGACCTGGATCATTTGGTCCAAAGCCTGTGAACTCAATAGGGAACTCTTCGTCATTTAATACAGTCGTTGCAAATACAGCTGAAGCTGCTAAACCTGTTGCTTGTTCTGCTTTCCATCTGTTACGAAGGAAATAGTTTTCATTAAATAGATCTGCATAAAAACTATCAACTGTCATTGCTGCACCAGGGATTTGTCTAACCCATTGTTTTGTTATATCTCCTGGTGATCTGTTGAAAGGTTGTATAAAACTAGCCCAAAAGCCATGTTTAGAGGCTTGAAGTTTTCCCCATCTCATTGGTATTTGCGACCAAAGAGAAGTTATTACAGGTGTTACTTCGCCTGAATCTGGAAGACTTTGATTATTCTTTGCTTCATTTAAAACATTACCTTGAGTAAAATTGTTATACCTTTTTTCAAGTCCTTCTAAATGTCCTCCTTGTTGGTATAACTCGGCAAATTCAGCTATTTCTTTTTCATCAGTTATACCTCTTGCCTTTGCTAATTCTTCTCCATATTGATAGTTTCGAGCTGGCATCCTTGCTCTAGTTTCATTAGTAAAAGTAAGTATCCTTCCCATTTGTATTGCTGCTTCATCTTTCATCAAAGCATCTGCAATCGTTTCTCCATTTACAACAGCATCAAAAGTATAAAAATCAATTCTTCCTTCAGCATATTTTCTTGCATAGTTTTGTAATTCGATTCCTTTTAAACCTAAACTTTTTCCTTTAGTTAATCCTTGATCTACTCCAGTTACATAAGAAAGAGCATTGCCAGAAATAGCTTTTGTAAAAGTATCTAATGCTAATTGCCCTCTAATATTCCAAGTACCTAATCTCCATAAAACATTTGCAACATTTAAACCAGGATTTCCTTTTGCTTCCAGTGTAAATGGACTGGTGTTTAGATCGAAAGATGGATGAGGATCATCTAATTGATAAGCACGATCTTTTGCATAAGTAGCATTAATATTAGCTTCATCAGCTAGATCCGAAGCAAAAGCTGCTGTACGAACTTTAGGGTCATATAAAGATTGTCCTATCTCAAATGCTTTTGCTCCTAATTTAAGAGCACCATAAAATGATCTTCTTAAATAGTCATATTGCATTAGTGCCAATCTTGCGTGTTTTAAATCTCTACTGCCTAATGCAGTTAGAGACATTGATAAAGGTTCTATTCCTGCTCTACCAAGACCTGAGAATTGAACAGCCCATGTTCCAGCAGCAGAAAGAAGATTATTAACCCAATAGTTAGCAAGTCCTTTACCTATCTTTTCGTAGTTAGTTATAGTTGGTTTCCTTCTCATTCCTTGTGCTTTAGTACTTGCACCTATGTAATCTTGAAGGGTTTTAATTCCTGCTTGTGAATTTGTATTCATTGCATACATAACTAATTGATCGAAAAATCCTTCTGTTTCAGGAGTCCACTCTCCTGTTTTCATTGCTGTTAAAATTTCATCTGGAAGATTAGAAACGATAGTTTGAGCTGGTACTTGTGCTGCTTCACTTAAGGCTGTAATTTTATCGAAGTTTAATTTTGTTCTTTTAGTCGATTCTGTTAATCCATCTGCAATTATTTCTGCCTGAGCACTATTTAATAATTGACCTGCACTTCTAGTCCAAGTTTGATAAACCCTAGAAAATTGTAGAGTTGTTTCTAGATGCCGCATCATTTCTGCTATTGCATCTGCTTTATTAATAGAAGGATTCTCTGCTGATTGATAAACTAAACGTGCCCATTTTGCTGATTGTTCACCTGCAAAATTTAATCCAAATCTTATTTTTAATAAGTTAGTAATATTTTCTACGTTATTAGCAAAGACTTCTGTTGCATCTATAAGCCCTTTGTCATACAGAATGGCATCTAAATTAATACCTTGTTCTTTAAATACTGCTCCTAATTCTTTTGCAATTCTTTGTGGACTTACAGACCACATTCCTGTTTCCATTATTTTGTCGAAGCGATGAGTAATAGCATCAAGGATTACTTCAAAGTCTCCTCCTTTAGCACTAGAACCTGGATAGTATTCTCTTCCTTTTGGAGATCTAAGAGTAGTTACGTCTTGCCATGCGGCTGGAGTATCTAATAGATCTGCTTCTCCAGAATTAATTTTTTCAAATGCTTCTATAACATCTTCACTTAAACCTTCTACTTCTTCTTCTGTTCTCTTTCCACCAGCAGGTTCTTGTCCTTGTCTGGCTTGTTCTTCGTCATAGACTTTTGCTTCCTGTTCGTAAAAACCACGGGGATCATCACCTGCTTCTTGCCTAGCTTGGTCTTGATCTAAGACAGTTTGATCCTCATCTAAACGAGCTTGTTCTTCTTCATACAGTCTTGACTCTTCTTCAAAGCGAGCTTGATCTTCTGCATCTGTTCTTATCTTTCGTTCAGCTGAAGTCTCAACAGGCTCATTACGCATCCATTCCCATTCTCTATATGTCTTAGGACTTTCTTCTTCAAGAATATCTAGGAGATCATCTATCCTTTCTCCATCTTTTTCATTAATAGGATAAGGAGCTTTCTTTGCACCTTTCTCTGGATAGATATAAGCTTCTATTTTTCTAAGAAGTTTGTCATAAGTTGGATCTTCAAAGCTACTAATAAAGTCAGCAAGATCTGCTAATTCATCAGGTTCAAAATTAACTCTTTGTTTTGTAAAGCCATCATCGAAAGCTGAACCATGAACAACATTAAATTCTTGTGCTGCTTCATTGATTTCGATTCCTTTTTCTAAATATTGATTTTTTATTCTTTCAATTATTTCTGGTTCAAAATATGTTTCCAATGAATATTTTCTAAGCTTTTTCTTATTCCTTCCTTTTAGATAATCATTGAATATTTTTTCAGTATTATGTGGGCCTATTCTTGCTTGAATTTCAATCCATAATTCTTTAAAGAAGATTCCTATTTCTTGAACAAGTCTTCTAAATGTTCCTTTTGGTGCAAAATCAACTGGTGTATAATTAAGCATGAAATGATCTGTTAGCATCTCTGCAAAATATTCATCTACTTCTTTAAATCTATAGTTTTGTTTTGTATATGCTTTCCCAGATAAGAAGTTTGTAAATTCTGTATAAGCAAGAGAGTGATTGGCTATGTCTTCTATTTCTTTTATAGTTGCTTCTGAAATTGTTCCTGTTGCTTTTAATTCTGCATTTGCTTTCGTCTGAGCTTCCTTCATTATTTTCTTCATCTTTTTCATACCCGAAGGTGTCCCATCTTCATCATAAAATTTAAACTTCTTCTTCATGCTTGCTTCATACTTTGCCCTTTGATTTTTCCATTCTTTAAAATATCTTTTTAAATCTGCTTCAGGTAAATATCTTGATAAACTATGCCATAATTCATGGATCATTGTTTCTTCAAAATCGCCTGATTGTATTACTTTACTTCTAATTTCTACTAGCTTTTTAGTAAAACTAAATTGCCCAGGTGCTCCAATTTTGCTATTAAAACTAAATGCAACATCATCAAATAAATGACGACCAATAGTATCTATAAATTCTTCAATGCCTTCGCTTTGTGAACGACTAAAACCCTGTTTACCTACTTGATCTTTAAGTCGTTTGATTATTTTTTCTGCACCTCTATAAGCTGAAAGACTAACTCCTTTTGCTTCTCCAATAGGAGCAAATGCTTTAGGAATATTTCTTTTTAAGTTTTCAATAATCTCACTAATAGAACGACCTTCGATTACTTGTGCTGCTATTGATTCATCTACTTTTCCTTCCTTGCCATAGAAATAAGGAAGATCACCTGACTCAATTCCATCAGCAATATCCTTAGCCCTTTGCATAAAGGCATTTCTATATAAGTCTTCATTAGAAGCATCTGCACCAGCAAGAGGTCTGCCTTCTTGGTCATACCAGTTCTGATCATCGACACGCATTTCACCTGTATCTGTTGTCTTAAGAGAATCGTCTGAGATTTCTCTTGTACTAGGAGGAAGAGGTGCTTCGTCTGCTTGAGTTGTTAATTCTGTTAGTCGAGTTTGTAGTGATTTATTCCTTCTATTCCATTTATCCCATCTTTTAAAAGCAGGAGTCCATTTCCCTTCTTTAGTTCTAGTTTGGCCTTTGCCTGGTCTTGGTGGCTCTGGGCCTAACTCATCTATTTGTTGTCTGATTGAATCAAGATCACCTTCAACTTTAACTCTTCTTTCTTTAACAATATCAACGGGTTGAGTTATCTTTTGTCTTCTTGTTTTTACTCTATTATCAACAGTCGCAGTTTTAATTTCAGGAACAGTTTCTAATTTTGCTCCAGCTGCTATTACCTTATCCATTTGCCTGGCATATTCAGGCGTACCTTTGACTAGCTTTTGTAGCTCTGCAAGTTGCACTCTTGCATTAATTACTTTTGAAGCTGATCTTGCAGAGATAGCAGAACCAATAGCAAGGTCGAGAATATTTCCTTCTAATGCGTTTTTAAAACGACCTTTTAATCCTTCATCTTCTGGATTTGTCGCTAACTGATTAATAATAGGAATATGTTTTACATTGTTAAACCAAGTATTGCTATTAGCTGCTAAGTCATAAAGACGACCTTCGTATTGATCGAAGCCAGCAAAATCAATGAAAGTTGCTTTAGGACTTGTTGCTGTTGCTGTTTTAATTCCAAACTTTGTAACGTCTTGAAGAGTTCTAGGTGCAATAGGAGACTTGCCAATCAAATTTAAACCTGCCGCTTCTACTTTTTTTGCTTTAGTTCCTAATCTTGTTAAGGGTTTTGCTAAAGGAGTTGCTTTTAATCCAAAGTTTGCAAGACGTAAAGCCTTAGTAAGCATGACCCATTCAAGGCCAAACTGAAGTATTCCTGTTCCTATATCTTCAGCAACTCCAGTACTTTCTAATGGTTCTGGTTTCCAGTCACCTAGTCCCAGGATTGGCTTATCAGGTTCTGCAAAGGAAGTTCCTTCGCCTACACCCATGTATCCACCAATATCTCTAATTGTGTCGCTACCTTCTTGAACAGCATTAATTCCTGCATTAACAAACATGCGAGGAATAGCTTTAGCTGTACCAATAGCAGCTGCTTTTAAATCAACAGGTTCTCTATTCTCTCTTGCTTCTGTTGTTTCTCTACGTTGCTGTTCAGCAGATGATTCTGTTTTATCTACCCATTCATACTTCTCTTCCTTAGTTTCAGGATCAGTAACAAGTTGAAACGACATTAGCTCTACGCAATATTAGACCTTCCACCTATGGTACTGGAATCTTTGTTCTTAGGCACTTCTTTTACTGGTAAAGGAGGTAAGTATTGAAGTATTGAACTAGCTGCTTCTTCTTTAGTTATTGTTCCATCTTTGTTTTTATCTAGGCCAATGTTCTGATCGTATCTAGTGCTTGGTTTTTCTTTTGTTCCCTTAGTAAATAGAACATAATCATTTGGTTTCCCTGCTGCTACTGGGAAAAGGATTGACATATAGACATCTCTAAAATCATCTCCTGGTCTTGTCCATCTCTTCAGATGTTTAGCAACTAATTCAAGTTGTTCTACTCTTGTCATCTTGGCAGCTTGTTCAGTTGTTACTCCCCACTCTTTAAGAGTTGCTGGCATAAATTGAATTAATCCAACAGCACCTGAACCTGCTGCATTTTTCTGTGCTGGATCAAATGTTCCACCTGTTTCAAATCCCATTACTGCCCATAAGTAATTGACTGGTATTTTTAATTCAGTAGATAGTTTTTCGACTGCTGATACAAATTTCTTATCATCAGTTACATCTTTAGGTAATACATAACTACCTGCTTCTATACCTTCTGGATATAAATCCTTATCGTCAGATGGATCTATCCGAGGTGGTGGTGTTGGCTCTTTCTTTAATATTCCTGATAAATCTGTTGATGCTATTAATGTTCCTTGGTCTGATATTGAAGAGCTTACTTCATTGTTTTTTTTTACTTCTTGAAATTGAAATTGACTATTACGTTCATCAGGGAAAACTCTATCTAAACGCTCATAGAATTTTGCACTGAGAGGAATATTATGTAGTTTTGCTTGAATTATAAAATATTCTTTAGGCGACATATCTTTATCAATTCTGCGAAGAATAGCTTTTGTTTCTTGCCCATAACTTAAAGCTCTTGGTAATAAAGATTTTGCTTTTGGAGTTCCAATACCTTCACCTACTGCCATCTCAGCTGTTGGCAACCAATTCCAGAAAGGTAAGTTTTTTCCAGTCCAATTTTTATTTTCTAAAACTATTGCATAGTCTTCAATTAAATCTATTTGACGAGCAAGTATTGGGGTTGAATATAAAGTATCTTCTCTAGCTGCTGTTACTAAAGAACTATTTTGTTGAGGATTACCTCTTCCATTTAAACCTCCATCTAAGTCGTTAATTAATTCCCTTGGAGTTTGATAAGTAAATGATTGAGTATCACCTTGATTGTTATTAGTTTGATTGTTATTAGTTTGCTTATCTGTTCCAACTTGAATATTATCTTCACTTTTTCCTGTTCTGTTTTCTTTTAATTCTTTTCTTCTTTCTTTTATTTCTTCTTTCTTATCTTTCAATAATTGATCTATCTTATCAATCCTTTCTCCGTATGGAATATTCATATTAAATATACGAGCTACTTCTGTCTTAAACTCAGCTTTTTCTTTTGCTAAAGCAGTTCTATCATCGTCAGGCCATTGATCTAATCCTGGCATACTCATCTTAGTTTTATCTGTCCAATAACTTTCTATGAAAGCATCTGCTCTCTTAAATACTCCTTTATCTCCACCAACATGCTCGTTATAATTTGCTTTTTCTTGAATGTAATTAGGATTAATACTTTCATTTAATAATTGATACTGATCGCTATCTATTCTTTTTGTTCTATAAAAATAATTAATCAGTTGTTTATTTCTAGTAGCTTGATCTGGGCTATTACCTGTAGTTTCTTTTAGCCATAAATAATTCTCTTCTCTTTGTCCAGCAGTACGACCATCTAAGAATCCTTTTTTTAATTGTTCAAGTCTATTTATATATGCTTGTGCTTCTTGAACAGTGGCGAATTTATCATAAGCACCAAATTGTAATTCATTTATTTTACCAATAGTTCCTGTGATGTTTATTGCATTTGCTCCAGAAGGAATTAAATAATCGACACCATCTACATTTACAGTTCTTTGACTATCTCCATTTAAAATAGGATCAATCTCTGGTGTAGTCATATCTGCGTCTTGTTGATTAATAGTTCCAAAATCTGTTTCTGCTGTGCTTTGTGCTCCTTTAATATCTGCTGTATCTATTACTCTTGATGCTTCATTCTTTTGTTTACCAATAGCTAATCTCCACATCTGTCTTAATTTTTTTTCTCCAACCATATCAATTAACTTTGTACCTTCTCCTGCCCCTAATCTTGT
>MDTG01300657.1_pt1 | contig 11069 bp, 8 predicted proteins | sample 811421 | NCBI WGS metagenome assembly MDTG01 (sample SAMN05326645, study PRJNA326480) | marine metagenome | isolation source: seawater | place: Pacific Ocean: South East | collected 2011 | reverse complement strand
TGTAATGACGTGTCAAGTCCCTCCAATTCCTCATCTTCTGTCACCCTTAGATCTGAGAACACAGAAATAATTTTCAAAATTAGAAAAGTCATCACAATTGTCCATAGCCCAGTGACAAATACTCCATATCCTTGAATCCTTAAATGATCCATAACTGATTTGCTATCGTCTAATCCAACACCACCTAATTGGCTTTGCATTAACCAGGCGCATAAAACTGTTCCAATCATCCCTCCAACACCATGAACTGCAAAAACATCAAGGCTGTCATCGATTTTCATTTTTATTCTAATAATATCAACTGCCAAATAACACAAAACACCACCTGAAAGACCTAAAATTAAACCTCCTTGAACACCTACAAAGCCGGAGGCGGGTGTGATTGTAGCCAATCCAGCTACCATTCCCGTAGCCATTCCAACTAAAGATGGTTTTCCAAATCTTAACCATTCAATTACAATCCATGAAAAAGCTCCAACTGAAGCTGCAATATGTGTTACTAATATGGACTTAGAAGCCGTTGCGTCTGCTGCAAGTGCAGACCCTCCGTTGAAACCAAACCATCCTATCCAAAGCATTGATGCACCAATCATAGTTAAAACTGGGCTGTGCGGAGGTGAGATTGTATTTTTTTCAAAATTCCTCCTTTTCCCTAAGACAAGAGCTATTATTAAAGCAGCGAGCCCTGCTGTTGTATGAACAACTAAACCACCTGCGAAATCCTTTACACCCATTTCCGCTAGAAAACCACCACCCCATACCCAATATGCTACTGGACAGTATACCGTAAGGAGCCATACTAAAGAAAAAATCAAAATCACAGAGAACTTTATTCTCTCTACATAAGCACCTATTACTAATGCTGGGGTTATAATGCAAAACGTCATCTGAAACATGGCAAATAAATCTTCAGGGATAGTTCCAACCAATGATTCTGACGAAAAATTAAGAAACATTTTATCAAGATTACCAAAAATTACCGAATCGCCCTGCGAAAATGCTAGTGAATAGCCGACGACCACCCAGACAATCGACATTAGGCATGCTATTCCAAAATGCTGACACAATACAGAAACTACATTTTTCGATTGAACCAAGCCGGCGTAGAATAAGGCAAGCCCTGGCAATGTCATAAATAGAACCAAGCTTGAAGAAGTTAATATCCAAGCCACATCGCCACTGTTTTGAGATGCAATTGCAGAATCCGCAACGAGAATTAAAATTAAAGGTATATATTTTGTCAGTGTAGTCCCCTTTGAGCTTTACAATATAGCAATTAATATCTTAAAATAAACTAAAAAATGTAAAATTTACTCTATTTACATTTATGCCTAAAAATTAATCATTTTTAAGTGAGCTAGTTAATTTAATTTTGATACTTATCAAATTTCTTATAATATTAGTATTAAATAAAAAAATGAACAAATCCTACAATCAAACTATTTTTGCTCTCTCAACAACATACGGAAGTTCGGCTGTTGCAATCTTTAGAATTTCAGGATCAAAAGCCGGAGAAATTGCGAAGAAATATTGTAAAATCAGAAAGTTAAAAGAAAGATATGTTCATTACACGCATATATTTGATCAGAATAAGCAAATAATTGATAAAGGTATTATCATTTTCTTTAAATCTCCGCGATCATATACCGGTGAAGATTTACTTGAGCTACATGTTCATGGTAGTATTGCGATAATTAAAAAAATTTCCAAATTTCTATCAAAACTTCCAAATTTAAGACCTGCTTATCCTGGAGAATTTTCAAAAAGAGCCTTTTTAAATAACAAAGGTAATGCATTATATTATGAAGGTATTAATAATCTAATTCATTCTGAGACAGAAAACCAAAGATTAGCAGCCAATAGGCAAATATTTGGTAATACCTCACAAAAGTGTAGCACCTGGAGGGAAAAAATACTCAAAACAATGGCATTTGTTGATGCTGAAATTGAATTTTCTGAGGAAGTAGAAAAAAATAATCAAAACGACATAACAAATGAAATTAAAATGATAAAAAGTGAAATTTCGAACGCAATCGAAAATTTCAATGTAACAAACAGTTTAATGCATGGGTCGAATATTATGATAATAGGACCAACAAACGTTGGTAAATCCTCACTTTTTAACTTTCTTATTCAAGACGAAAAAATGATAGTTTCAGATGTTAAAGGCACTACTACTGATCAATCAGATAAATCCATAGATATTTTTGGAAACAAAACTAATTTAATCGATTCTGCAGGAATTCGAGTAGCTAAAAATTCGATTGAAAAGGAAGGAATAAATAAAACGCTTGAAACCATTAACAAAGTGCAAAAATTTATTTTAGTGTTGTCGCCAGATTCCCTGAACAAACAAAATGTTAAAAGTGTTAGGGGGATTTTACAAAAAATTGCTGCAAAAAAAGCGGTAATTGTTTTTAACAAAGCTGATCTTAAGACATCAACGGTTAAATTTAAGGAGTGGAAAAATGAAATAATGGAATTGAAGAGTTTAAAAAGTATTTCTATATCGTGTGTAAAAAACAACAATAACAACAACATGTTGATAAAAATCTTCACTTTTATTAACAAGCACTTATTATTAGTTGACACTCATGAAAAGGATTACTATTTTTCAGAATTCAGACAAAGTAAATGTTTGATAAGTATTTATAAAAACCTAGACAAAGCTATTGAGAATATGAGTAATCTAGAAATATGTAATAAATATCTTCGGGACGCCGTTGATGACTTGGACGAACTTTTCGGAAAACACGATACAGAAAGTCAACTTGGAACTATTTTTAATAATTTTTGCATTGGAAAATAGGTGTTTCACGTGAAACAATTACTTTATGACATTGTTGTCGTTGGGGCAGGCCATGCTGGCCTAGAGGCAGCCACAATGTGCTCCAGATTAGGTGTAAAAACAGCACTGGTAACATTCAAGGAATCAGACATAGGAACACTCTCTTGTAACCCTGCCATGGGTGGTCTTGGGAAGGGACATTTAATAAGAGAAATAGACGCAATGGGGGGTATTATTGGCAGAGCTTCTGATTTATCTGGAATACAGTTTCGGATGCTCAACAAAACACGAGGTGCGGCCGTTCAAGGCCCAAGAGCACAAATAGACAGGCAAAAGTATGCTCTAAATGCCAACAAACTTATAAAAAACGAAAACATAGACATAATTTATGATGAAGTTATTAATATATTGTTAGAAAAAAAAAGAAGATCCAATAAAATTCAAGGAATTGAATTAAGACAAGTTGGTAAAGTCTTATGTAAATCACTAATAATTACAACGGGGACGTTTCTGAGAGGAAAAATCCATCAAGGTAATAAAAGTTGGTCAGCAGGCAGGATGAACTCGAATCCATCTATAAAACTTGCAAATTTTTTCAAATCCCAAAATTTTAAAATTTTGAGGCTTAAAACAGGCACGCCTCCGAGACTAATTGGCACCTCTATAAACTATGATAAATGTATACTTCAAGAAGGAGACTCAAACCCAGAGCCTTTTTCGTTTCTAACAACTGATTTAACAAAAAAACAAGTTCCTTGCCACATTACACACACAAACACGAAAACACATCAAATTATTGAAAACAATCTCAAAAATTCTCCAATTTTTGATGGAACTATAAAATCAAAGGGTCCAAGATATTGTCCCTCAGTTGAAGACAAAATCTACAGATTTAAATCTAAAGAAAGCCATCAGATTTTTTTAGAACCAGAAAGTCTACACGGCGGGATTATCTACCCAAATGGGATTTCTACTTCTCTACCTACTTCCATTCAAACAAAGTTTTTGAAGACAATTTCCGGGCTAGAGCAGGTAGAGATTCAGCAATACGGTTACTCAATTGAATACGATTGCATTGACAGCGCTGAAATTGATCAAACTTTTCAGTCTAAAAGGATTAAGGGACTTTACTTAGCAGGGCAGATTAATGGAACTACTGGGTACGAGGAAGCTGCAGCACAAGGCCTTTTGTCTGGTATTAATGCATCGTTGAGCCTACGCAATCAAAAACAATTTATTGTTCCTCGATCACTTGGATACTTGGGCGTACTTTCATCAGATCTAATAAAAGGTGGGTTGATTGAACCATACAGAATGTTTACCTCGCGAGCTGAATATAGAATTTTACTTAGAGCAGATAACGCAGATGAGAGACTCACCGATTTGGCAATTGATTTAGGAACAGCAGAAAAAGAAAGAAGAACAAATTGGCTAAATAAGAAAAAGTTAATATCTAAAGCCAATAAACTTCTCAACGAACTAAAAGCCTCTCCTCAAGTTTACTCAAAATACGGAATTAAGATCAATCAAGATGGAAAAAAAAGAAGTGCTTATGAGGTATTAGGTTACCAAAACGCATCTTGGAGTATGCTGGAATCAATTTGGCCACGGCTGTCAAATTTAAATTTAAATAAGACAATAAAGAGACAAATTAAATCAAATTCTTTTTATAACAGGTACTCCGACAGACAGGAAATAGAGATACAGGAACTGGAAAAAGATAAATCTCTAAAAATTAGTAAAAAAGTGAACTATCAGAAATGCTATGGCTTATCAAATGAAGCAAAGGAGATATTAGAGGCGCATAGGCCTGAGAATATTCAAGAAGCCAGATTATTACCCGGAATGACTCCCGCAGCAGCAAACATATTGCTTAGATTCGTAAAGAAATAAGTGTGCCAATTACAAAATAAAGAAGATTTTAGGAAACACTTTGATGTTTCACGTGAAACAATTGCTATGCTTGACAATTATGATGCGATAATAAGAGAGTTTGGAAGTAATACAAATATTATAAGTCATAAAAGCAAGATGAATATATGGTGTAGGCACTTTGCTGATTCAGCGAAGCTTTTTGCAATAATTGAGGGCATTGCAAAAAGAAAAAAACAAGAAGCAATTTCAATTTGTGACATAGGAACAGGCGCTGGTCTACCGGGCATCGTTTTGGCAATCTTGAATACGGAAAAAAATGAAAATTTTAGCTTTACACTAGTAGAATCTAATAGAAAAAAATTTAATATTTTAGAGAGAATTGTATTCAAACTAAAGCTTGATATTACATTAGAAAATAAAAGAGCTGAGTTTTTAAATAAAAGCTTTGATATTATTACTGCTCGAGCTCCGGCCCCATTAAAAAGAATTCTCGAGTTTACGCAAAACATAACACGACCACACACAGTTTTTGTGCTTCCAAAAGGTAAAAGCTGGAAAGATGAATTAGAACAAATAAAAAATAAGTGGAACTACGATGTGAATGTTGTTAAAAATAATATTATGATTGATAAAACAGGTGGTGTAACTCTTATTTTGAAGAAATTAAAGTTAAAATGAATAGAACCGTATTTTCAATAGTAAATCAAAAAGGCGGCGTTGGTAAAACCACAACTGCCGTTAACCTAGCCACAGCTCTCTCAATTTCTGGAAAATCTTGTCTAGTTATAGACCTAGACCCACAAGGTAACGCAAGTACAGGATTTGCAATTCCTTCAGATAGAAGAAAACCTGGAACGTATGAGGTTTTGACCCAAAAAGTTGAAATGGTTGATGCAGTAAAAGCAACAGAGGTTAATGGATTAGGATTAGTTCCATCAAGAGTCGATTTGGCCAATGCCGAGTCTGAGATACCTTCATCCATAGTAGAAAAAGAATTTATTTTAAAAAAAGCAATTGAAAAGCTTCCAATGCAATATTCAGCTATTATAGTTGATTGTCCGCCGGGTCTTGGGTTCTTAACAATAAATGCATTGGCAGCGTCAGACAAGGTCCTTATCCCCTTACAATGCGAATTTTATGCATTAGAAGGATTAAGTCAAATATTAAGAGTTATTAAACAAGTAAATTCAGAACTAAATTCTAACTTAAATTTAGACGGTATTCTTCTTACTATGCACGATTCGCGTAACAAGTTAAGTATCCAAGTTGAGGAGGACGTTAGAGAGGTTATGGGTTCAGCCGTTTACAAGACAATTATTCCAAGAAACATTAAGATATCTGAGTCTCCTTCCCATGGAAAACCTGTTCTGCTTTATGACCATGCTTGCCTGGGATCTGAAGCATACGTAAATCTAGCAGCCGAAGTTTTAGGGAAAGGAAATTTTGGAGGATTATCTGAAAATTAATAAAAACATTAAAGGTATATTATGAAAAAAGTAACACCAAATAAAAAGTCTAAGGGTACTGCAATTACAAACCAATTAAAAATTTCTAAACAAAAAAATAATAAGATAAAAAAAAAATTAGGAATGGGGCTTTCATCTTTGCTATCAAAAGATCAAGAGTTGGCCTCAGTTATTAAAACTAAAGTACAAAAAGAAGCCCAAAACTCTTCTCTGAAAATACAAATGCCAAAATTGTCTAACAATGATGGGAGCAAGTTGTCATTATTGAGCCTAAAAAAAGGGGAATTATCTAGCCAAGGAGAAGTATCAAATCAAAAAATGGTTCCTATCCAATACCTAGTATCAAGCAAGTTCCAACCGAGAAAAACTTTCAACCAAACAGAGTTAGAGGAATTATCTGAGTCAATTAAAAGCAATGGAGTATTGCAGCCTATTTTAGTAAGGCCGATAAATCGACAGAATACATCATTTGAAATTATTGCTGGAGAACGACGGTGGCGGGCATCTCAACTAGCGAAGCTTCATGAAGTACCAGTAATAGTCCGAAACTTTAGTGATGAAACAGCAATGGGAGTTGCTATGATTGAAAACCTTCAGAGATCGGACTTAAATTTAATTGAAGAGGCCGAAGGATATCGAACTATGATGAATGTTTTTGAATATACCCAAGAAAAGCTATCTTCTCACTTGGGGAAAAGCAGAAGTCATATAGCAAATGTTTTAAGAATACTATCATTACCGAAAACTATTAGACAAAATATTATCAACGGGCAGCTATCATTTGGTCATGCCAGAGCTTTGGTTACCCTACCAGAAGACAAAGCAAGTGATATAGTAGAGGTTGTTCTAAATAAAGAATTAAGTGTTCGACAAACAGAGAAAATGGTTAACTCAATTAAAAGATCCTTGACCAATAGTACAGGTAATCAATATGAAGCCAAGCAAAGTGGAATTAATCCAAATATTGAAAGTTTGGAAAAAGAATTGACGAATTTGCTAGGTCTAAAAATTGTGATCAACCATAAAACTAATAATAGTGGGAATTTATCCATTTTTTACAAAAGTTTGGATCAAATTCAACCCGTAATTGATAAACTTAAATGGAGACCAAAGTAATGAGACAAATAATTCTAGACACAGAAACATCAGGTTTAGATTTTGAAAAAGATAGGATAATTGAAGTAGGATGTATAGAGTTAATTGATGGAATATTTACAAACGAAAAATTTCACAGATATTACAAACCAGACAACCTTATTATAAGTTCAGAATCAGAACAAATACATGGTTTGAATAATTCATTTCTTTCAAGCTTCCCTACATTTGATGATTCCGTGGAGGATTTAGTTAATTTTATTGATGGGTCGCAACTAATAATACACAATGCACAATTCGATTTAACAATGATAAATCAATCTTTGAAGCGAAAATCAATTAAAACATTAGATAGTAAAAATACTATATGCACACTAGAACTTGCAAAAAAAAAGTTTCCTGGAAGTAAAAATAATCTTAATGCGTTATGCAGAAGATTTGATATCAGTCTTGACAGTAGAAAAAAACATGGTGCCTTAATTGACACATTCCTACTACTAGACGTTTATAACGAACTCTTAGGAGGCAAGCAAAATAATCTTGACCTTCCGATCAATTATTCAAAGTATGAAAAAAAATTCTTAAATATAAATCAAACCAATATGCTGAATGTAGTTGTAACTTCTACAGAAGCCGAGAATCATACAAATATGCTAAAAAAATTGAAAAATAATAACTGGCTATGATCTAAAGGCTTAATTGAGAATACTATATATCATAAAAGTATAATTTAGTTTTTATATAGCATACATATAAATACTATATCTTTTTTTTTAATAACTTCCATATCCTTGACCCCAAGTCTAGTTCATAAAGTTGATTAATCTGATTAATCCCAGTTGGAGATGTTACATTGATTTCTGTTAATTGTTCTCCAATTAAATCTATTCCAACAAAAAATAAATTATATTTTTTTAATGTTGGTCTGAGTTTATTACAAATATTTCGTTCTTTTTTTGTAAGATTGGATTTTTCTGCTTTACCTCCTAGATGAAGATTTGCTTTAAATTCACCTGTCTTTGGAACTCTATTCAAAACACCATGTGGATTACCATCGATAAGAATTACTCTTTTATCACCAAATTTTACCTTTTCTATAAATTCTTGTATTACTAGTGGTGATTTGAAGTTCTTTAATATCCTATTAAAAGTTTTTACAGGATTAGGTTTATCAAAACTTATTTTTTCTATGCCTTCTCCTCCTTTTAAATAAAGCGGTTTGATAACTACAGATTTATATTTGTCTAAAAATTTGCTAAACTGAACTTTGTTAGATGTTATTAAAGTGTTCGGCATAAAATTATGAAAATATAATGGGAAAACCTTTTCAGTAAAATTTTTTATACCACTAGGGTCGTTGATAAAAAATGGTTTTTGAGAGTTTTTCTTATGTATTTCTAATAAATAACAATTAGAGATATAATTCATATTAAATGGAGGGTCTTGTCTGATAAAGTAAAAATCAAATTCCTCTAGTTGTTTTTCAATTTTTTTGCCTTTCTTGAAATTATAATTAAATATATTAGATGCCAATGTATAAACCATATTATTGTTTATTGATAGATCTTGGGGTTCTGACACCCAAATATCTATCCCACACTCTATACCCGATTTAATCAAACTTATTGTTGTATCAGTCTCTGGGTTTAACTTTGAAAGCGGATCCATTTGAAATAATGCTGAAATTTTTTTGATGAGTAATCCTTTATTTTTTTATATTGATTATAGTGACTAACTTGGAGATATCTTTCATTTTAGAAAGAAAATCTTCCATTGTTGTTTTTTCATCAAGATTTTCCGCTAGTCCAATTGCATAAACAGTTCCACCAACAACATCTATACTATAATTGTTACTGTTTATCCCAGATTTAAAGAGTAGTCTTGTCATCAATCTAGATTCAAACAAAGCGTCCTCTGCTCTCTCTGCCAATTTTACCGAAGAGCTAATCTTGATTTCATTATAAACCTGAGTAACACCATCAACCGCCCATACGCTTTCTATTAACTTTAGACGATTAAGTTGATTTGAAACATATCCAGTTAATAATACTTCACCAATTGAAACGCTTACAGTTATATCGGAAAGATTTGATAACTTTAATGATGAAATTTTACCAATTATTTTTGCCTTTATGATGCTATCGTCTACTGATGCAGTGAAGCCTTTACTTGAAATACCGGCATTAGCAGCCATTGAAACAATAGAACTTACTGGACTACATGTGCATAAAAAGACCAATAGAAAGTAAGAAAGAAAAAAATTAATTATCTTTTCCAACCAAAACCTCTCTTCTTCCCACATGATTTGCTGGACTAACTATTCCTTCGGATTCCATTTTTTCAATTATTCTTGCTGCTCTATTGTAGCCAATTTGCAAATGTCTTTGAATAAAACTCGTAGATGCTCTTTTTTCTCTGCATACAATGGATACAGCTTTATCATACAAATCATCTCCACTGTCATTAAGACCCAAGTTAAAATTTTCTTGTTCGCTGTCTTCAATTGTAACGGTTTGCAGATATTCTGGCTCACCTTGACTTTTCCAATGATTTACAACTGACTGGACCTCCTCTGTTTTAACAAATGGTCCATGCACCCTAAGCAAATTCTCACCTAACATTGTTATCAATAAATCCCCTTGTCCTAATAGTTGTTCTGCGCCTTGTTCCTCCAATATCGTTCTACTGTTAATTTTATTAACAACTTTATAACTAATTCTCGTTGGAAAATTTGATTTTATAGTCCCAGTTATTACATCAACTGATGGTCTTTGGGTAGCAACTATTAAGTGTATACCTGCAGCTCTTGCCATCTGTGATAAACGCTGAATCGCTCCTTCTATCTCCTTTCCGGATGTAATCATTAAGTCTGCAAGTTCATCTACGACGACCACAATCTTTGGGAAAATTGTTAGGTCCAAAGCTTTCTTTTCCATCACCGGCTTGCCAGTTTCAGAATCATATCCCACCTGCATTTCTTTAAAGATTACTTGTCCATTCTCAATTATGCTTTTGACCTTTTTATTATAATCATCAATTTCTCTTACCTCCAAATATGTCATCATTTGATATCTTTTTTCCATTTCTTTGACTGTCCACTTTAATGCTGATATTGCTTTTTTAGGATCAGTAACAACTTCAGTCAGTAAATGCGGAATATCCTGATAAATAGACAATTCCAACATTTTTGGGTCAATTAAAATCAATCTACAATCTTCAGGTGACAAATTATATAAAAGTGAAAGTAGCATTGCATTAATACCAACCGATTTTCCAGAACCGGTCGTTCCTGCAACTAATAAATGAGGCATTTTTGCTAAATCCACTATCACAGGATTTCCAAAAATGTCTTTACCAAGTGCAAGCGGTAATTTGAATTTATTTTTTTTAAAAATTTCGTGGTTTATTAATTCACGAAGAAATACCGTCTGCCTCTGCTTGTTGGGGATTTCAATTCCTATTGCATCTTTTCCAGCAATAGTTGAAATACGAGTGGATTTAGCACTCATAGAGCGAGCTATGTCTTCTGACAACCTTATCACGCTGGAAGATAAAGTTCCTGGAGCCGGTGTTAATTCGAATAAAGTAACAATAGGTCCCTGTCTAACGTCAGTTATTTGCCCACTAATTTTAAAATCTTTCAAAACCCCAGCTAAAAGTGATCTATTAAGCTCTGTGTTTCTTTTATTTTCCGCATCGATTCCACTTATCTTCTTTTCTTTTTCTAGCAAATCTATTGATGGGAAGGTAAAGTTTGTAATTATCTTTCTCATGCTGTTCCTTGAAGAAACTGAATTTTTATTATGTGATGAGTATATATTTTTGGTTTTCTTAACTAATGAAGG
>MDTG01374916.1_pt1 | contig 11070 bp, 4 predicted proteins | sample 811421 | NCBI WGS metagenome assembly MDTG01 (sample SAMN05326645, study PRJNA326480) | marine metagenome | isolation source: seawater | place: Pacific Ocean: South East | collected 2011 | reverse complement strand
TACTACTACTCTGTTTAATATACCAGAAGTTGTAGAAGGACTAACATCTGGTCTAACTGCAACAACTGTAAGTAGAGAAGTAGGTGCTAAAGCAGGACAATTTATATTGAAAGTTGAAAATATTAATGATAATGACCCAACTTATAAGTTTCAAGTCGGTGAAATCTTGAGAGGAAATACCTCAGGAGCACAAGCCGATATCATTTCTGTTGAATATACGACGTTTATCAGAAACGAAGAAGACTAACCCCTATAAATAAAAAGAAGGCAATCGCTAGACATGGCATTATTAACCGACCAATTTAGAATCTTTACTGCCGAGCGTTTCAGAAGTGCACTTGAGGGTCCTGACCCAACACAGTCCGACCTCTTAGCTGGTGCTGACCGTGACCGTTTGTACGTATTCATTGGTCGACCACAGACATGGGATAACGAGAATGCACCACCTGACCCAGTAGATTCTTTCCAAGAATTTTCCGACGACTATGCGGATATGATATCCCTTAAGAGGGTCTTGGCAAATGATACTATACAAGTTATCAGACGTACTGACTGGATTCCCCCAGAGCAAACCACTGGTGGATTAGGTTATGTTTATGACATGTATAGACATGATTATAGTGCTACAAAGACTGCATCATCTGGTGCTACTAAATTATATGACGCAGATTTCTACGTCGTAAACTCGAGTTATCAAGTATATAAGTGCATCTATAACGGTACATCACCTAGCGACCCTAACGGTAAACCTTCAACTGTTGAGCCTACAGGTACTTCTACATCCATCATCACAACTGCTGATGGTTATCGTTGGAAGTATATGTATACTATCCCAGTTGGACAGGTTTTAAAGTTTTTCTCCAACGAGTATATGCCAGTGTTGTTTGATACTGCAGTGGTAGCAGATGCTATAGGTGGAGAAATTGATACTGTTATTATTGCTTCCTCTGGTAGCGGATATAATAACGGCACATATGAAAATGTCCCTATTAAGGGAGATGGTATTGGTGGTCGTGTATCACTTGTTGTTGATGGTGGTAGAATCGTATCTGCTACTGTGACATCTGGTGGTAGTGGATATACATTCGGTAAAGTAATTATCGATGAAGTTAATGGTATTGGAGCAGGTACAGGTACAGGCGGTAGCGTCGAAGTTGTTATTGCCCCAGTAAAAGGACATGGAGCAGACCCTGCAACTGAGTTGGGTGGATTCCGAGTCATGATTAACACCAAGTTTACCTACGCTGAGGGTAGTGGTGACTTCCCAACTGATAACGACTATCGTCGTATTGGTTTGGTTATTAACCCAAATAAGTTTGGCACACAGGAGTTAACTTCTGACCTTACTTTATCAGCTACAAAGGCAGTTATCTTCTCACCAACCTTCACAGGTAACTTCCAAACTGACGAAATTATTACACAATCTAGGACTATTGGTGGTCAGCAAGTGACTGCTCGTGGTCGTGTAATATCATGGAATAACACAACTAAAGTGTTAAAATATTATCAAAATAGAATTGACGGTGTATTCCCAGAATTCACTGGAAATCTAATTGAGTTTGAAGGTGGTAACCCTGTTGTAGGTGCAACATCTGGTGCATCTGCTGACCCTGATATTAACTTCCCGATTGTATCAGGTGCTAGTACTAGAATCATAAACAACACTGAATATGATTTAGGTATGGCATTCACTAATGGTTATGCTAAACCTGAGGTTGAGCCTAACTCTGGTGAGGTTATCTACATAGATAACAGAGGAGCAATTACTCGTGCGGGTGACCAAATCGAGGATATAAAAATCGTAATCGAGTTCTAAGATGCCACAGAATACTAATCTGAATATTTCTCCTTATTTCGACGATTTCGATAAGGACAACAATTTCTACAGAGTCCTCTTCCGCCCTGGATATCCTATCCAAGCAAGAGAATTGACTACTATGCAGTCGATTCTGCAGAATCAGTTGGAATCTATAGGTCAACACTTTTTCAAAGAAGGTGCTATGGTCATTCCAGGTCAGGTAGGATATGACCTTCAAGTGCAAGCAATTATATTACAGCAGTCTTTCTTAGGTGTAGACGTTGAGACATATAGGACACAGTTAAATGGACAAATAATTGAGGGTATCACCACTGGCATCAAGGCGAAAGTCCTTTATTCAATTCCATCAACTGAGTCATCTCGTGGATATATAACGTTATATGTCAAATATGTTGAGTCGGGTGACACCACTTCTGATACAACTCTTAAAACTTTCCAACCAAACGAGCAGTTATTAGCAGAAAATGAAATAACTTTCGGCACAACTTTGATTGAAGTTGGGTCTCCATTTGGACAGTTGTTACCAGTTGATTCAAGTGCAGTAGCATCTGTTGCTTATATTAATGCGGGTGTATATTTTATTAGAGGACATTTTGTAGATATCCCATCTTCATATTTGATTCTTGACCAATATACTAATACTCCATCATATCGTGTTGGTTTAGAAGTTAGTGAATCTATTGTAACTCCAGAAGATGACCCTAATCTAAATGACAACGCTGCAGGAACATCTAACTATTCTGCTCCAGGTAGTCATAGATTTAGAATTAAAACAAGTCTTGTAAAGAAAGCAATAAATGATACTACAGATAAAAACTTTATTGAATTATTACGTCTTAACAACTCTAAGGTAGAAGAATTTGTTACTGCTACAGCATATTCAGAATTAGAAAAATCATTAGCACGTAGGACATTTGAAGAATCAGGTGACTATGTAATTGATACATTTACTATCACACCTAGAGAAAATTTAGATGATGGTTTTAACAATGGTGTGTATCGTGTAGGAGAAACAACTGCTAATGGTAATCTAGCATCAGATGATTTAGTATCATTTGAGGTATCCCCAGGTAGAGCATATGTTAGAGGATATAGGACTGAGTTTCTTGTCCCAGAATTTGTAGATGCTCCTAAACCTAGAGATTTTGAGTGTGTGCAGAATGGTATTATATCATTCCGTTTAGGGCAATTCATGAAAGTATATGATGTATATGGATGGCCTGATTTAACTGGTGAAGGTGTTACTGCTGCATACCAGACGTTAGAGATATATGACGATTGGACACAAAATAATACTTCTACTGTTGTTGGAAGACAGATTGGTCGTGCTCGCACAATTCAACTACAGCAAGATAATAATGATGTCTATGATATGTGGATATTTGATGCACAGATGTGGACAGGTATTAACTTTGCTGCAGGAAATAACGCAGTATTAGTGGGTGATGTATTAAGAGGAAGGACATCTAATGCTAGAGGTTTTGTTGCTAATGCAGGAAGTGGCACACATTGTTATCTTGAGCAAGTCTCAGGAGACTTTATTAATGGTGAAGTTATAGAAAGAGATGGTCGTGTTATAGGTACATTAGAAGCAGCTCATTCATTTAACCTAACAGATGGTCGCACAGTTAGAGGTAGAAATGCAAGTAATGCAGTTATCTTTGGTGCAAATTTACTTTTAAATGACCAAGCAGTTATAGAAGGTGTTTCAGTTACTATTGACCAAGCAGGAAATACAAATATCATAGGTAACAACACTAAGATGGCAAGTGACCTTCGCCCAGGTGATGTTGTTACACCTGTAAATTCTACAGGAGAAGGTGAAAGGACTCTTAGAATTGCAAGAGTAGATACAGCAACTGGTATTAATACAGTATCAACTAATGCTGCAACAGGACAGTCATCTTACATATTTGATTATCTAACACAGACAGCATTACTAGAAACAGGTTTAACTAAGGGTAGTATTCCAGATGGTGATTATACTAATCTTTTAAGAATGCGTCCTTTTGTATTCCAGAAAGACTACCAGAATGGTGAGATGACGATTGATACTCCTCGCACATCGATGAAGTCTATCTCTGACGAATCATTCTTTGTGTTTAGGACATTCAATAATAAGACAGTTGTATCTGGTGGTGTTACTGTATCTCTACCAGAATCTGAGCAGTTTGCTACATTAGACGATGAAAATTATTTCCTTACAGTATTAGCAGAAGCAGGGTCAGCATACTCAGTTGGTGACAACCTTAACATTGATGCATTAAATGATGCAGGCACATTGACAGTTACATTTGGTGCTGATAGACAATCAGTTACTATTGATGGATTGGCAAATGTAACCACTGTTAAATTAACTGCGTTAGTATCTAAAAATATTGTTACTAAAAAAATTAAGACTGCTGCAAAGATGCGTGCGATGAAAGTTATTCGCACAAGAATACAACAAGACTCACAAAGATATGGTTTAGCATATGGTAACTTATATGGGTCTCGTATTGAAGATGAAGAAATATCATTTGCATTAAATGATGTATATAAAATTCACGCTGTATATGAATCAGAAAATGATGAGGATGCTGCAGCACCATATCTTGTTTTAACAGAGTCTAGATTTTTTGATAGTGGAAGTGTTATCATAGGTAGGACATCTGGAGCACGTGGTAGAGTTATTCAATTCATTAACTCCACATTAAGATTATTCTTTGTTGCTCTTAATGAGATTCCATTTATCCCAGGTGAAACTATCGATGGTGTGGATGATGATGGTGTGCAACTATCAGGTATCATCGATGATGCAGAGGGGTCTGTAACCAAAGGTAGTAAAGTTGTTACCAGTCAATTTGAATTAGACGCAGGACAGAAAGCACATTATTATGATGTGTCTAAGATGACTAGGTTACCACAGTTTACACCACCTATTAGAAAAATTCTTGTTATCTTTGATTACTTTGTCCATGAATCATCAGGAGATTATTTTAGTAATCAATCATATACTGGTATAACATTTAAAGAGATTCCTAAATACAAACTGGATGGGTCTATTAATTTCTTAAGAGACCAAATTGATTTTCGCCCAGGTGTAGGAGAATTAGCATCTGGTAGTGGTCTCATAACATCACCATACTTTGTAAATTGTGCCTCTCTAGATTTTGGAGCAAGGACATTTGATACATCAGGTGGTGCAGGAGGGTCAACAATATTTGACGTCCCTAAAGTTAATAGCGAGTTTAGATGTGATTATTGCTATTACTTACCTAGAGCTGATAAACTATTCTTAACTCATGATAATCAATTAAAAGTTGTCAAAGGTGTATCTTCGGAAGACCTTCCACCTCCTGACAATATCGACAACGCTATGTTGTTGGCACAAATTGAATATCGTCCTTATGTTTATGATGTAGAAAGAGACATTCTTATTAACCCTGAGATTATCAGACGATATACCATGAAGGATATCGGTGATATTGAAACAAGATTGTCACATGTTGAATACTATACATCTCTGACTATGCTAGAATCGCAAGCAGAGAATACTAAATCTTATGACGATAATGGATTTGATAGACTTAAGAACGGATACATTGTTGATGACTTTACAGACCACACTATTGGTGACGTCCTTAATGTTGACTATAAATGCAGCATGGACTTTAGTCAAGGTCATTTACGTCCTTCTCATTATACGACCAATGTCCCGCTCGAATTAAATTTACCAGAGTCAACTAACGTTGTTAAAACTGATGGTAACATGATTATGTTGCCATACACAGACCAATCTATTGTTGTGCAACCATATGCATCAAGAGTAGAAAACGTAAACCCATTTAACGTATTTACATTTATTGGTCGTATTGACTTATCTCCTGCATCTGATGACTGGATTGATATTGAGAGACTTCCAGCTCGTGTAGAAAATGTAGAAGGTGATTTCTCTGCTGTAGCAAGAGACTTACAAGTTGACCAAAATGGTTTTGCTCCTATTCAATGGGGTGGTTGGAGGACTAACTGGACTGGTGAATCTCTAATTTCTAGTAGTAGATTTAGAAACAGGTCTGGTAGTTTTGCAGCTGGTGGTCGTAGACTTGGTAGATTAGGTCACGGACAAGGAAGACAACCACTATTTGTCCATGAAAGAAGGACATGGAGGGTTGTTAATAACCAAGCAAGACAAGGTATTAGGACACGTATTATACCTAAGATTGATAGAAAATCACTTGGTGATACTGTATTATCACAATCAGTAGTACCTTGGATTCGCTCAAGAAATATTGGATTTAATGTTGATAGATTGAAACCACGCACAAGAATGTATGCATTCTTTGATGGTGTGGATGTTACTGGATATATGATACCTAAGGTCATTGAGATTACTAAGTCATCTACATCTGACCCAAATACAAATGAAACACCTTTTGTTGTTGGTGAGACTGTTATTGGTCAAACATCTAAGTGTCAACTAAAAGTTGCACCCGCAAATGACGGTCTTAAGACAGACCCATATGGTGTTGGTGCATCAACATTAGCAGAATCATATGCATCACAAACACCATTTTTGAATATTGACGTCACTGCTATGGCAGAGAGTGTCAACCCAAACTTCTTTGGTAACGTTAACGTTGGTGAGATATTAGTAGGACAAACATCAGGTGCACGTGCAGTTGTTAGAGACAGACGTCTATTAACAGATAACATTGGAAACCTACAAGGTACTTTGTTTATCCCATCACCCAAGAATGATTCAAATCCACGTTGGGCAACAGGGACACGCTCAGTTAGATTTACAACATCTCCTACTAATAGTAGAGCATCAGGTGATGTAGATTCTTCTGCAGATACCACATATCAGGCAACAGGTACATTAAAAACTGTTAGAGAAAATATCCTAGCAATTAGAAATGCTCAAACTGTTAGAGATACAGTTAATGATACTAGGACAGTTGTTACTACAAGGACATCAACACGTCAGATTGGTTGGTATGACCCTCTTGCACAATCATTCCTAGTTGATGAAGAAGGTGGATGTTTCTTAAGTGGTGTTGATATATTCTTCAAAACTAAAGATAGCAACATTCCTATCTCGATGCAGATAAGGACTATGGAGAATGGTTATCCAAGTAAAGAGATTCTACCTTTCTCTGACTGCACAGTTGATTCAGACCAAATTGAATTATCAGACAACGCAGCAATACCTTCAAGATTTACATTTAGGTCACCTGTATACATCAAAGCTGGCACAGAATATTGTGTCGTGCTCTTATCCGACTCTAACGAATATACTGTTTGGATATCTAGGATGGGTGATGTTGATGTATCAGGCACAAGGACTATATCAGAGCAACCATACTCAGGTGTGTTATTCAAATCACAAAACGCATCTACATGGACTGCCGACCAGTATGAAGATTTAAAATTCACTATTTACCGTGCAGAATTTACACAGTTTGAAGGTACCTGTATCCTCAACAATGCTGAATTAGGTAAAGGTAATAGAGGTATTCATAATCTTATAGAAAATCCAATACAAACAATTAAACCAACACAACAGTTATTAATGCCTGCGGGACAAAACTTTAACTTTACTGTTGGTGCAAGAATAGTACAGCAACCGTCAGGTGCTGCAGGTACTATTAAAGAATATGATGCAGTCTCTGACCCAGAGAAAATGACATTGACAGATATTACTGGCACATTCTCAGCTGGTTTCCTTGATACTAATGGTGACCCATTCCAAGGTTTGACATCATCACAATCTACAGCGACGATTGTATTGTCTGCTATCTTTAATGGTGTGTTTGAAGTTGGAAACCAAGTAACAGGGTCAACATCAGGTGCAGTAGGCACAGTTACATCTTATGATGCAGGCACATCAACACTGATACTAAACTTTATTACTAAAGCGTTTGATACTTCTGATACATTAAACGAACCTGGTGGCACAAGTGCAACTATTACGTCTATTAACTATGCAGGAGATTCATTTGTTGCATTCCCAACTGCAGCACCATCATATCCACATGATGATAAAGAGGTGCTTATATATCATAGAAATCATGGTATGCATCAACGCACAAACAACGTTGAGTTAGTAGGAGTTGTATCTGAAGTACCTGACACAACACTTACTACTACACTTGCACAAGGAAGCACAAGTATACAGGTGCAAGATGCTACACAATTCCATACTATTATTGGTGGTGCACCAATAGGAAACTTGAATCCTGGGTATCTAAAAATTGGCGATGAAATTATCTCATATTCTGCAATATCTGTTAATGGTCAAGTTATAACTGTTGCAACTTCTGGTAGAGGTAGTAATGGCACTGCTGATGTAGAGCATCCTTCTGGCACAGTAGTAGAATGTTATAACTTAGACGGTATACCACTAACTGAAATTAACAGAGTCCATCCTAGCATTGAGTGTCCTTGGATTGACACTTACATGTTAGCTGTAGACCATGTTGCATCAAATGGTATTCGTGGTGGTGGAGCAAATGTATTTGGCACACAAAACGTCCAGTTTGAGTGTTTGACTCCTACTATTTCCACTATGCAACTTCCAGAAACAGAAGTTATTGCTCGTGTAAATACTACAACTGCTACATCAGTTGGTGATGGTGGTGGTGAAGGAGGGTCATCTCCAAGAGACCAATCCTCATTTATTAATAATGGCACATATTATGATGTTGTCCTTAACGAGGAAAACTCATTTACTTCTCCTCAAATGATTGCATCTAAAATCAATGAGCAGAATAAACTGGATGGTAATAAATCTCTAACTATGGCAATAACTTTAAGGACAGAAAGGTCAAATCTGTCTCCTGCTATTGACCTAGATAGAATGTCACTTATTACAACAACTAACAGGGTTAATATGTGGCCTGGTGGTCCGTCACCATATGGACAACAAGGTGATATTGATAGGTCTCAAGACGTATCTACATTACCTACAGGTGACCAAAACGACGCGGTTTATATTACTCGTCTTGCAAGACTGGGTAGTGAAGCGCGAGCAGTTAAGGTTGATTTCCAAATTACTCGTCATCCACAAACTGAAATCCGTATATATTATCGTGCTTTCAAAACAGGTGATAATGCTGACCCCAACAATGTTGGATGGTCACCGATTGGAGACCCAATTACAACCTTAAATCAAGACTATGATACAAGTCCTACAGACGAGTATCTTTGGAAAGATTACGCATACGAAAAGAAAGGATTGAGTTTCAATGCTTTCCAATTAAAAATCGTGATGCGCTCCAAAAATCAGGCACGAGTGCCACTGATAGCTGACCTAAGGGCAATAGCTCTTGCAACCTAACACGGTTGATTGTACACATAATGATGACCTATGTCAAGTCCCTCTCAAAGTAACGACCATATAGAACCATACTCACCAGACCTAATCCCTGTAAAGGGAAGGGATGGATGGTACAGAGACCCAGAATCAAACGCTGTTGTAAACTGTAACAAAACGCAGTATGATGAGTATATGGCAGCTTATAATAAGAGGAAACAGAAGGATGAAAAGTTTAACACTTTACAAACTGATGTAGATGGGTTAAAATTAGATTTGAGCGAAATCAAATCTCTTCTCAAACAAATTATCATAAACGGAGAAAATCATGCCAGTTGATGTGAAGGAAACTGCTACACAAGAAGAATTGTTAGAGCAATTTCAAACTCGCTATAGCAATTTAATTTCAGAAAACCAAGAGTTAGCGAAAAAAATCAAGGATAATGAGGCAACTGCTCTTAAATTACTTGGTGCTATTGAGACACTACAATATCTGAATCCTGCCCCTCCAGAACCTACTGAGGTAGAGGAAACTGCAGAAGTGCCTGCAGCATAACAGAAACGTAGAGTCTTTTCGTTATTGCATAAATAAGTCAGACGGACTGTCTGCGAAGCCCACAATTAAAAGGTAATGGCAAATAGACTACAACTACGACGTGACGGTGCACAGCAATGGGCTAACGTCAATCCAATTCTTGCTCAGGGTGAGTTAGGTATTGAGATTGATACTTCACGTATCAAAATCGGAGACGGTGTTACAGCATGGAACTCTCTAAAATATGAGAGACCCATTGAAACCGAATCAAATACCGCTAACACTCTTGTTAAGAGGGATGCTGACGGTAACTTTGAAGCGGGTGCAATTACTGCATCTGTTATAGGTAATGCTGCAACTGCTACACGTCTTGCTAACGCTCGTCAGATATCACTTGGTGGTGATATGTCTGGAGCAGGTACATTTGATGGGTCTGCAAACTTAACCATTACAGCAGAATTAAACTATGTGGTCGCACTACCACATTACGATGCAAATGATTTAGACGCACAAGGCACATATTCTCAAGTTACTATTGACTCTCGTGGTCGTATTGTAGATGCTGATAACCCAACAAGTTTAGCATCATATGGTATTACCGACGCACAACCATTAGATACTGACCTAACGTCATTGGCAACAATGACCACGTTTGGTCTCTTGTCTAGACAATCAGAAGGTAGTATTGTTTCTAGGACAATTACTGGTGGTAGTGGACGTATTATTGTCCAGAATGGTAACGGACAATCATCTAATCCATTCGTTGACCTTGCTGATACTACAGTTGTTGTAGGTAATTACAACCCAATAGGTAACGCAGATACACCTCTTATATCTGCTACTACAGGTACACAGACCGTTAACGTAACAAACTTCAACGTTGACAGATATGGTCGTTTAACATTTGCACAGACTTCTCCTATTGCCACAGCAACAGAAGGTAGTTTTGCTCCTGTATACAGTAACGCTGCAACTTATCCAAGATATTCTAAGATAAAGAATAGCTCTGATGTTTTATATGAAGCAATACTAGACATTGCTTCTGGTCAAGGTGAGCCTACTCACACTGATACATCTGACGCAGGAAGTTGGAGATACTTAGGGACTGCTATTGCACCACAAAAAGGTATAGCAGCATTTAACCAAGAAGATTTTGATGTAACTGCATGGGATGCAGGAAATAGTGTAGAAGGTGGTTTCGTAACCATTGCTGATAGGGGTGTAGATAATACTCAACTACAAAATAATCGCGTTTCTTTCGCTGATGGTAACTCGAAAGAAGACTTTGAATTAGACCAAGAATTAACTCCTGTTACTGGTTATAGAGGATTTAATTACCTTAACTATACGAAGGTAAACGATACAACTGGTAATCTATTAGTTGGTGCTAATAACCAAGGTAATGGTAGTTCTGGTGCT
>MDTG01341489.1_pt1 | contig 11071 bp, 11 predicted proteins | sample 811421 | NCBI WGS metagenome assembly MDTG01 (sample SAMN05326645, study PRJNA326480) | marine metagenome | isolation source: seawater | place: Pacific Ocean: South East | collected 2011 | reverse complement strand
GGTGAAAGAGGTGCTATCAAAATTTATGAAGGTCAACTTTTAGCTTTAAGCACTTTCTACAAAGATGAGAAGTTAAAAAAGTTAATTGAAGATATGAAAGTTCATGAAGAAGAGCATTCGGAATATTTTGAAAAAGAAATTGGTAAAAGAAATATCAAACCAACAAGATTACTTAAACTTTGGGACATTCTTGGTATTGGTATTGGATTTGGGTCTACTTTATTTGGAAAAAAAGCTGCAATGCTTTGTACAGCATCTGTTGAGGAAGTAATAGATAAACACTATCAAAACCAAATTGCTCAGATTGAAGATGATGAAATTGAGCTTAAAAAAAAAATAATTAAATTTAGAGATGATGAATTAAAACACAAAGATATAGCTTTTAAAGAAGGAGCATCTAAAGAAGGATTATATGGATTGCTTGATCAAATAATTAAAACTGGATCAAAAATAGCGATAAAAATTTCTGAAAAATATTAAATTAATTTTCTAATTCAACATCCCAATATAAATAATCCATCCAACTTTCGTGTAAAAAATTTGGTGGAAAGTTCTTACCATTTCTATGAAGATCTTCGGTTGTAGGTGCAAATGGTTTTATTACTAATTGCATTCCTGATTTTTCTAATAATCTTCCACCTTTTTGTACATTGCAGTTTGAACAGGCTGTTACCACATTTTCCCAATTTGTTTTTCCACCTTTTGATCTTGGTAACAAATGATCAAATGTAAGTTCGTTCCTGCTTCCACAGTATTGACATGAAAATTTATCTCTTAAAAAAACATTGAACCTTGTAAAATTTGGGTTTCTCAAGGGTTTAACATAGTCCTTAAGCGCAATCACGCTTGGTAGTTTCATGCTGAATGATGGACTTCTAACAACTCTGTCATAATAGCTTACAATAGATACTCTGTTTAAAAATACAGACTTTATAGAATCCTGCCAACTCCATAAAGATAATGGATAATAGCTTAAAGGTCTATAGTCTGCATTAAGCACGAGTGCAGGACATTTTTCTAATGAAACGCTTTGACTAAACATTATAAATATAATGTTAGCTTATATAATTTATAAAAGCAATAATACAAATAAATTATTAAATTTATATTAAGCTTCTAAATTTTTTTTAATAAAATTTAATGCTGAACTTGATGCTTCTGGAGGTATATGATGTCCACAATTATTAATCAATTTTGTAGAAATATTAATTTTATTTCTATCAAAAAAATCTTTTGCTTCTAAAAGATAAGTAGAGCTTACAACTTCATCTTGATCTCCATGTATTAATAATGTTTTTGTTTTATTTTTTATTCTAGTTTGTAGGTTATTTTTATTAATAATTTTTCCTGAAAAACCAACAATACAATTATATTTTTCCTCAGAAGATAGTCCTACATTTATAGATATCATGCAGCCTTGGCTAAAACCACTTAATATTATGTTACTATTAAATATATTATATTTTATTTTTACCTCTTCGATAAATTGTTTAATTATATTTTCTGCTTCAAGTGATTTTTTCAAAATATATTCTTCATCATTTTTGGAAAGGTCAAACCATTGAAAACCTGTAGGATTAATTTCGCATTTCTCATAACCATTAGGACATAAAAAAATAGTATTTTTTAGAAATCTTTTCCAATTTAAGGTCAATAAACTTATGTCATTACCATCCCCACCATACCCATGCAAAAGAATTATAGCATTTTTAATTTCATTATCTTTTTCTGGTGGAATAACTATTGTATCAAGGCAAAATGTCATATTATTTAGGTAATAATTTATACTATTTAATATATATATCACACTATGTTATCCAAAATTTTAAAAAAGATTTTTTGATTTTGCTTATAAAAGATAAGTTAAATCAATTATAAATATTTAATATTATGAATAAAAAAAATAGGCCAGTTTGGGGAACAAGAATTAAAGCTAAAACATCTAATACTTTTCAAAAAGTTGCTAGTTCAATTCATGTAGATAAAAGGCTTTTTAAAGAAGATATTCTTGCTTCGATTGCACATGTAGAAATGCTAAATAAGCAAAAAATAATTAACTTTAAAGTTAAAAATAAAATCATTTGGGGTCTAAAGAAAATTCAAAATCTTATAATTAAAAAAAAATATTTCTTTGATTATAAAGACGAAGATATTCATATGAGTATTGAAAACAAACTATTTGAATTAATTGGAGAAGATGCGGGCTATATACATACGGCTAGATCAAGAAACGATCAGGTTATTACTGACTTTAAAATATGGATGATCGACTCTAACCATAAATTAATTAAAATGTTGGATCAAACAATAAAAAATATTTTGAAAATAGCTGAAAAAAATATTTATACAATTATGCCTGGTTTTACACATCTAAAAAATGCACAACCCATCTCTTTTGCCCATTATATTTTAGCTTATGTAGAAATGTTTTTGAGAGATAAAAGAAGACTAAAAAATAATTTTAAGAATCTTGAAGAGAATCCTTTGGGATCAGGAGCTTTAGCAGGTTCATCATTTAATATTGATAGAAATTTAACAACAAAAAAGTTGGGATTTAAAACTCCAACAAATAATTCGATTGATACAGTATCTGATAGAGATTTTGTCTTAGACTTCCTTTATGCATCATCAGTATGTGCTATGCATATATCTAGACTTGCAGAAGACTTTATAATTTGGAATTCCGATGGTTTTAAGCTTATTACACTAAACGATAGTATTGTTACAGGATCATCGATTATGCCACAAAAAAAAAATCCAGATCCACTAGAATATTTAAGAGGAAAGGTAAGCAACTCATATGGTAATTTATTTTCAATGATGACCATACTCAAAGGATTACCTCTATCTTATTTTAAAGACCTTCAAGACGATAAAAAAATTGCTTTTGATACTTATGACAATATGATTAACTCAATTAAAGTTTTAAATGAGGTACTTAAAAACTTTTTGGTAAATAAAAATGAAATGCTAAATCTTGCAAAAATTGGTCACATAACTGCTACAGACTTAGCTGATTATCTAGTAAAAAATCTTAAATATTCTTTTAGAAAATCATATGAAATTTCTGCAAAAATAGTCAATTATTGTGAAAAAAATAAAAAAAATCTTTCTGACTTGTCTTATAAAGAGTTGAAAGTATTAGAGCCAAATATAAAAGAGAATGTAATTAAAGTTTTTGATCTGAAATATTCAGTAAATTCAAAAAAAACATATGGTGGAACATCTTTTGAAAACATAAAGAAAATGATAAAAAAATATAAAAATGCTTAAAAAAATAATTATAATTTTATTTCTTTTAATTCCAATTATTGCTTGTGGAAAAAAAGGTGATCCTGCTTATCAAGATAAAACTGGTTTGAATAATTGGAAAATCAATGGGTCAAATATAGTTTATAAAAATTGATTATTAAAATATATTAAGAAGTTTAATGTTTTATAAAAATGAAAAATTATTTATTGATAACATCTTAGTTGATAAGATTGTTAAAAAATATGGAACTCCTACATATTGTTATTCATACAATAAATTAAAGGAAAATATTTTAAAATTTAAAAAAAATTTTAGAAAAATAAATCCAACTATATGTTTTGCTGTTAAAGCAAATAACAATATTAAAATTCTTAGTGAAATAAGAAAATTTGGCTTTGGTGCAGATGTAGTATCTAAAGGTGAACTCCTAGCAGCACTTAAATCTAAAATAAATCCAAAAAAAATAGTTTTTTCAGGTGTAGGTAAAACTTATGATGAAATAAAATTTGCTATTAAAAAAAAAATACTTTTAATCAATTCAGAGTCCGAAAGTGAAATTAAAATAATTTCAAAATTAGCAAAAAAATTAAAAATAAATGTTGATATCGGAATAAGATTTAATCCAAATGTAGATGCAAAAACAATCAATGAAATTACAACTGGCAAAATATCTAATAAATTTGGTCTTGATGAAAAAGAGGTACATAGATTAATAAATAAATATAAAAATTCAAAATATTTAAATATTAAATGTCTTAGCGTTCACATAGGCAGTCAAATAACTAGTCATGTTCCATATATAAAAATGCTTAAAGCTGTACAAAAAATAATAAATAAATCAAAATTTAATTTTGAGTATATCGATCTTGGTGGAGGTATGGGAATAAATTACAATAAAAAAAAAAAAGAACTCAATTATAAAAAATATGCATATCAGATAAAAAAGTTCGTAGAAAAAAATAATGTGAAAATAATATTTGAACCAGGAAGATCAATAGTAGGAAACACAGGATTTTTGTTAACAAAAATTATTTATATAAAAAATACAAATAAAATCAATTTCGTTATTATTGATGCTGGTATGAACGATTTAATTAGGCCAGCTCTTTACAAGGCATACCACGAAATAATTCCTTCACGCAAAAACAGAAGTAAAGTTTTAAAAAAACATGATTTTGTAGGACCTATTTGTGAAACAACTGATAAATTTTTATCTACAAGCTCATATCAAAAAATTAACGAAGGAGATAATATTATAATTTGTGATGTTGGTGCATACGGCAGAGTTTTAAGTTCAAATTATAATTTAAGAGCAAGTCCTAAAGAAATTTTCATAAAAAATTCTAAAGTTTTTGAAATAAGAAAAAAAGAAATTTTAGAAAAAATTATTTGATTTCATGATTAGAGAAATAATTTTTAAATTTTTTTTTTATATCGGAACCATTACAGTGTGTATAATTTTTCTTCCAGCTCTAATTTTGCCTAAAAAAATTGATCTAATAGCAGGAAAAATGTTGGGCTATTGGGTAAGATTTTGCTTATATTTTTTTCTATCGGTTAAAATTGAAACTAAAGGATTAGAAAATATTCCAAAAAATTCTAATTTTTTTATTGCTTCTCTTCATCAATCATTGCTAGAAACTTTTTTTTTACAAACAATTTTTCAATATCCTGTATTTATTTTAAAAAAAGAACTTTTAAAAATACCAATTTTTGGATGGCATCTAAAAAAAATTGGATCAATATCCATTGATAGAGATAAAGTAAATAAAGAAAATTTAGGCTTCTATGATAAAATTATATCAATAACAACTAATACCAAAAGACCAGTAATGATTTTTCCTCAAGGGACAAGAACTTCAATAACTGATAAGCAACCTTTTAAAAAAGGTGTTTCAAAAATTTATGATAAACTTAATTTTATTTGTCTTCCAGTCGCATTAAATTCAGGAAATGTATGGCCTAAATTTGGAAAATTAAGTTCTAATAAAACTATAACTGTTAGCATACTTAAACATATACCTGTTGGATTAAACCCCGACGATTTTCTAAAAAAATTAGAATATGAGCTTTATAGTGAATTAGAAAATATTCGTTAGCCTTTCATAGGCATTATTACGTAAATGCTATCAAAATCTGAAGGATCTTTAATTAGAGCTGGTGATCCAGATTCTTTTAAATAAATTTCTATTTTATTTCCATCCATATTTGATGCAACATCTATTAGATATCTTGGATTAAAACTTATATCTAATTCATAATCAAATTTAACTGTTAAGCTCTCTTTTCCATCACCACTATTACTGTTATTAACTGATAAATCTAAATTATTGTTTGCTAAATTCATTATTAAACCATCTTTTTTATCTAAAGAAACAGATGCAACTCTGTCGACAGATGTTAAAAAAGGTTTTAAATCAATTTCTAATTTTTTTTGATTATCTTTAGGAATAACTTGAAAATAGTTTGGAAACTTACCATCTATTAACTTGGACATTAAAATTTTATTATTAAATTGGAATTTAATTTTTGATTTTAGGTTAGATATTTTTACATCACCATCGTAATCATCAAGTAAAGAACATAACTGAAAGATTGTTTTTTTTGGAAGAATAATTGGTTCAAACTTTATTTCTTCAGTTAATAAAATTTTTGATATTGCCATTCTGTGGCTATCAGTTGCAACTGCTGTAAGAAACTTTTTATTATCATTTTCATTTATGTGTAGAAATATACCACTTAAATAGTGTCTTGTTTCATCATTTGAGACTGAAAATTTACATTTATTTAATAGTTTCAGTAATTTTTTTGAATTTAATGTAAACTCATTTTCTCTAAAATTTGAATCTGTTATAGGAAATTCCGACGCTTTAAGACAATTTAAATTAAAAGAGGACTTGTCCGTTTCTAAGTTTATTTTATTTTCGTTAATTAAATTAAAATTAATTTTTTTTTCGTTATTAAATTTTCTTACAATATCATACATTATCGAACAAGATGTGGTCGTTTCCCCTTCTTCTGCTATTTCAATATTTGAAATATTTTGTATGAATATTAAATCTAGATCTGTTGCTGTAATATTAAGATTTCCATCCTTCGCCTGAAGTAAAACATTTGATAATATTGGCAGTGTGCTTCTTTTCTCAATAACCCCTTGGCAATAATTTAAAGAGTTTTGCAAATCTTTTTGATTTACACTAAATTTCATCTTGTTTGTTGTATAGAATTTTGTTCTTTAACGTATCTATTTTAATATTTAATTCATTATCCTCTTTTCTAAGCTTCTCAACTGTTTTGACCGAATGAATTACCGTTGTATGATCTCTATTTGAAAAAGATCTACCAATTTCTGGTAAAGATTTTGATGTAAGCATTTTTGACAAATATATAGCTGTTTGCCTAGGTCTTACCAAATATCTGGATCTTCTTGATGATAGCATTTCATTTTTACTAATTTTAAAATACTTACAAACAATTGTTTGAATACTGTCTATGGTTACTTTGTTTTCATATATATTTAATAAATCTTTTAGGATAATTCGAGTTTCTGACAGATTGGGAACTCTATTGTAAATTCTAGAGAAAGATACAATTCTATTTAATGCTCCTACTAACTCTCTCACACTTGATTTAATTTCTGTACATATAAATTTTTGTATTTCATCAGAAATAATAATATTATTACCGTTCATGTAGTTTAATTGAGATAATTTATTTTTAATTATTTCTGCTCTTAAGCTCAAATCAGGATGTTGTATATCAACTACTAAGCCACCAGAAAATCTTGATTTAATTCTCTCTTGAATTCTGCTTAATTTGCTTGGAGGCCTATCAGCTGTCAAAACAATTTGTGAACCCTTTTCCAACAATGCGCTAAAAGTATGAAAAAACTCTTCTTGTAAAGCTTCTTTTCCATTCATAAATTGAATATCGTCAACAAGTAAAACATCTGTGTTTCTAAAATAATCCTTAAATTTAATCATTTCATTAGATTTAATTGACTTAACAAAATGATACATAAATCTTTCTGCAGACACGAACATTACTTTCTTATTGGATTTTAGTTTTAAGCCAATTGCATTTAACAAGTGAGTTTTTCCCATCCCTACACCAGAGTATAAGTATAACGGATTGTAGCTGGCTATATTATCTGTAACTTTTTTTGATGCTTCATATGCAAGACTATTACTTTGGCCTACAATAAAATTATCAAAATTTTTGTTGGGATCGATTCTATTGTATTGAACAAATGAGTCCTTTATAAATGCTACATTGCTATCTATTACATTATTTTGGTCACTATCATTTAATTTGTTTTTCTTGTCAGATAAATTCATAGACACAGAATTTATTTTAAATTCTATTCTGTTAATATTTTTATTATGAGATTTAACTACTTGGACAACCGAATCTAAATATCTTGAAGTAATCCAGTCTCTAATAAATCTGGTCGGTACTGAAATTAATAAATGATTTGTATTAGTTTCAAGAAGTTCCATTTTTTTTAACCAACTTTCAAAAACATCTTTTCCAAATTTTATTTTGAAATCTTCTTGAACTAATTCCCAATTTAAAACTTCTAGATTATTTTGGTTCAAATTTTGATTTAAGGAATTTTTCATTGATAGCTTCTTTAATCTGAAAAATTTCATTTATGCAATATGATAATTTTTTTTTAAAAAAAAAAATGTAATCCTGAATTGAAATTTATTTTTATTAAATAAAATCTAAGATTGAATCTTTTTGCAAAAATAATTATAAGTTGAAAATTATTATTTAGTTCAATTTTGTTTACTTTTTTTTATGTAGATCTTGTGTTGTTTATATCAATTACGTACAATAAGTTGATTCAATTACAAAGCGTTAATTCTTTTTGTTATTCTCGATACATTTCTTGAAGCATTTTGCTTTTTAATAACACCAGTTTTGGAAATTTTCATCAACTCAGAATTTAATTTGGGTAAATAGTCAAGAGCACCTTTCTTATCTTTTTTTTCAATTAAAAGGTTTATTTTCTTAATTGCGTTTCTATATCTGCTTTTTCTTGACTTATTAACTACAGTTTGTCTCTGTATTCTTCTATTTGTCTTAATTGCTGATTTAGTATTTGCCATTTGCGCGATTGTATAACTTGCTTATTTTATATGGTCAATTAAATTTTTTATTTATTTTTGACAAATATTGCACATGTAAGTTGATCTATTTGACAAATTAACCTTAATTATTATACCTGGACATAAATAATTTTTACAATTTTTGTTTTCTCTATCATAAGCTTGAAATTCCTTTTGATAAGAACCTTGATTTCCTTTTAATGAAATAAAATTATTGATTGATGTTCCACCTTTTTTTATCGAACGTTCTAATACTTTTTTTGTATAATAAATAATTTTAGTTATTTCTTTATTATTTATTTTTCCTGATGATTTTAATGGATTTATTTTTGAACAATTTAAAATTTCACTTGCATATATGTTACCAATACCAGATATGAACTTCTGATCTATGAGTGTATTTTTAATATTTTTATTTTTTTTATAAAAATATTTTTTTACATATTTAAAATTAAAATCTCTTTTGAAAGGATCGGGTCCAAGTTTACTAAAATAATTTTTTAAATTAATGTTGCCTATAATTAATTTAATAAAACCAAATCTCCTTGGGTCGTTGAATATGATTGAAAAGTTTTTAAAATTAAAAAATAAATGATTATGCTTTTTAGGAAGATTTTTAGAATGATAAAAACTTAAATTTGTATTTTGAGAATTATTTTTACAATTTTTTAAATGCAATGTTCCTGACATGCCTAAATGAATTATTAAAAATAACTCATTCTTAAATCCAATTACTACATACTTGGATATTCTTTTAATTTTACATATTTTTAAGTTGGCTAATTCTTTCGATATATTTTTTGGAACTGGATACCTTAATCTTTTATTTTTAACTATAATTTTTAATAATTTTTTATTGAGTATATATTTTTCAAGTGACTGTTTTACTACTTCAACTTCTGGTAATTCTGGCATATCAGACTATATTAATAATAAATAAAAAAATAAATATGCAACAAAAACTACAAAATACTAAAAACCTAGTTTCGGATGTATTTAATAAAGTTTACGACAATTATGACTTAATGAATAATTTAATGTCTTTTGGTATTCATAAATCTTGGAAAAAACAACTTATATATTCAATGAATCCAAAACCAAATAAAAAATTAATAGATGTTGCATGTGGAACTGGTGATATTGCTAAACTTTTCATTGATGCAACAAATAATATGTCAAAAGTAGATTGTGTTGATCCAAATAAAAAAATGATTTTATTAGGAAAAAATAAACTTAAAAAATATAATAATATTTCTTGGAAAATTGCATCAGCTGAAAAACTACCATTTAAAGATTCTCAATTTGACTACTATTCAATTAGTTTTGGTTTAAGAAATACAAAAAGTTTGAATAAAAGTTTATCAGAAGCTTTTAGGGTACTAAAAAAAGGCGGTAGATTTTTTTGCCTTGAATTTTCAAAAATTAATAATGACTATTTGAATTTTTTCTATCAAAATTACTCAAGGTTAATACCATTTGTTGGTGAATTTGTTGTTGGTGATAAAAAACCTTATGAATACTTAGTTAAAAGTATAAAAGAATTTGTAGATCAAGACGAATTAATTTCTTTAATGAAAAAAAATAAATTTGAAAAATGTGAATATATAAACTTAAACGGTGGAATTGTTGCTTTACACAGTGGTTGGAAAATTTAATGGTAAAAAAATTTATAACTTTATTCAAAATTGGAAGAAAATTAGCTCTATCAGATGCATTAAGTATAATTTCCAAAATTTATGAAATTCCAATTTTAATTAAAATTTTTTTTAGTTTATTGGCTTTATTTGGTAAAAAAAATTTAAATCAAAATATTAATGAAGAAGAAAGACTCTGTAGGTCAATTGAGTCAATGGGTATTACTTTTATTAAACTTGGTCAATTTTTAGCTACTAGACCGGATATTATTGGTGATAAATTATCTGACCAATTACAAACACTTCAAGATAATGTTCCGGCATTTCCTAAAAATCTTGCTCTAAATGAAATAAAAAAAGGTATAGGAGAGGAAAATTATAAAGATTTTATAAATATTTCAGAATCAATTGCTGCTGCATCTATTGCTCAAGTTCATAAGGCACAAATTAAAGATGCTGGTGTTTTAAAAGAAGTTGCAATTAAAGTTTTACGACCAAATATAAAAAAAATTTTTAATGATGAAATTGAAGCCTTAATGCTGCTGGCATATATAATTGAGTCTTTAGTAAAAAAAACAAAAAGACTCAAACTCATAGAAGTGGTGTTTTTATTAAAAGAAATTACCAACCATGAAATGGATTTAAGATTTGAAGCTGCTGCAGCAAATGAATTTTATGAAAATACGTCTAACGATGCAGGTTTTAAAATACCAAAAATATATTGGAAACTTACAAGTGAGAACGTTCTTACATTAGACTGGATTGATGCAATTTCAATTAGAGAAGTTGAAAAAATTAAATCTCTCGGTGTTAATATCAAATCACTAGCCAGAGATATAATTCAACATTTTCTAAGACATGCTGTTAGAGATGGATACTTTCATGCAGATATGCATCAAGGAAATTTGCTAGTAGATAACAGTGGTCAATTAATTTTTATCGATTTTGGAATAATGGGAAGAATTGATAAAATAAATAGAAGATTTTTGGCTGAAATATTATACGGATTTATAAAAAGAGATTATAAAAAAGTAGCTGAAGTACATATTGCCGCTAGTCTTGTTCCAAAG
>MDTG01247840.1_pt1 | contig 11071 bp, 10 predicted proteins | sample 811421 | NCBI WGS metagenome assembly MDTG01 (sample SAMN05326645, study PRJNA326480) | marine metagenome | isolation source: seawater | place: Pacific Ocean: South East | collected 2011 | reverse complement strand
GGCTTAGTTCAATCAAGCGAAATCGTCTGGGAATTTATCAGCCAATTCTCCAAAGAAGACATTTAATTCTCAAATTAGAAATCCATTCATATCCGTTACAAAGGCTAGTGTTTTACGTGACCCAATGCGAACAAACGACAACAGACGGATTGAATGCATAACCCCTAAACGTAACTCTTTGGTAATACAACCAAGCCGCTTATTGCCTCCATGAAATTTAGTTACCTGTCCTTGAGAACGTCGAATTCTAAGAACTCAACGCCAATTGCATCCGCTATCTCTTTTGCTTTCTCTTTGCGATTTTCGAAAGATGTAACCACGTCACGGATTTTCAATTCCCAATCTCCCTCGGCCGAGAGGCCGTGAACGTTGTACTCAGTCCAAGAGTTACCGGTGGTATATCCGTTGTCATCAGTTTCTACGGTTTCCTTTTTGTGGAACCCCAGATAGAGTGCTTCTGAGAGACGCTTTTGTTCAAAGTTCCATCTGAATCCGTAAAATACGCTTTCAAACATCAACGTGTTTGTACTGTGCTGTATGCGCAGACGGTATTCGGAGCGACCCAATACTAACATGTATAAAGGAAAAAAGGCAAGAAAGAAGAAACAAAGACCAGAAATTGAATACACCCAATCCCCGGCAATTATGTGCCACAGTATCGTCAAAACCCCACCTCCTAACAAGGCAAATACAATCAGGTATAGAATTGCAATACCAACGGGTGAAGCCTCATTTGGAAGCACCGATATAAAGTTCTGATCACGCAGTGATGCAGACGGTTTGTTCTTCTCCCTCAATTCAGAATTAGTAGCGCCGCCGCCATTTGAGTCATGGGCACTCACCCTATTTTCTTCCACAAAACGAACCCGTATTTCCCAGGGCTAATTTTTTTCCTTTGGAAAGAAAAAAATTAGCCGATATTTGTAGGTGTAGACATCAGGGGCCCTTTGAGGCGCCTGCGCACAGAACAGCCCGGTTCAATGTTGTCTATAGCTAAACTCTGTGCATGAGATGGTTACACACAAGGTTGTTTAGCATAATCTCCCGTTAATGTGAATAAACCACTTGATAATTTACAGAATCAAATCACATACGATTTAACTGTCAACGTTAATGTAACTCACCAGAGTGTTCTCATTTCGACCAACAGAGAGTTTCCTTTACGAGGCTCTTCTTTCAAGCCAAATTGTTTGGTGAAACCAACCTCATGGGCTAAGTTCGCTACTTCATCGTTCCAGCGCCCTTCGGGCCATGAAAGCCATGATTCAGCATCTAGGTCTAGGAGGAGATTGAGAGAATCTTCCAACTTACTTCGCAACCTCTCCAAGGGCATTGTTCGCAAATCGGAATGTTCTGGCCCGTGACTACCAATTTTCCAACCACGTGCCCTCAGAGTCTCAAGATCTTGGCGGGAAAGATAATCAGGTCGCTTATCGATATTGATTTGATTCTTCAAGAGAATCGTATGTTGATCATCTACTCCCCAATCCTTGATTGCACCCCGGTCGATACCAAGTTTGGGAAGCTGTTCAAGTGTGTATTTCTTCTCATCCATCCAAGCATAGAGTATATGCAATGGCATCCACTTTGGGCGCTCTTTGAATTGGTCATCAGTCAGGAAGACGACAGGATGTAGACTTGGAAGCTGCTGGAAGAAATCCTCAGGAATCAACAAGACATCCTTCCAACCATCATCAAACGTCACGTATGATGTTGTTTCGTTGGTCAGGTTAGTCTTGTGAAGAAATTCCAAACGATTCAAAAGCCTATCCAATTCTATGGTCATGCCGAGCGTATGGTAGGAAGTAGGAACATCTGCTTTCTTCTTATGAACTCGATGAATACACGGCGATTCCAATTCAATCATTCCTCCAATTCATTTGCCCAGGCTTCTCCTGCAAGTTTCCACCACTCAGCGTATGTGGCGTTGAAGACGTTGCGGGCTTTGTGCAGCACATAAGCGGCATGGCAGATGTATAAGCGTTCCAAAATAGCGAGAATCTCTTCTTCTTGATTCCTTAGACATATGCCGCATTGTATGGTTATATCCATGACTTCACGTCTTTTTTCAGGGGTTGAAAGAAGGGAAGAAAGCGTGCCTTCTTTTTGTATAATCGTTGAAATCTGACGACTAAGGATGCTGCTTGCATCAAACATGGAAATTCCCCCACTTCGAACCGTGCCATCGTGGATTTGCACATCTGGAACTAGAGTCTCTTCTATTTCCCCCCACATAGGGAACATATCCCCCTCCAAGCGGTGCCCGGGTTCGATGGAACAATGAGCATTCACAGGATGCCAGTCCACAAGATCCGGGCGCCAACGAGCAGATGGGTGAACCCACAGTCCAATGTGTACTGGTCTGTCAGAATCAGTTTTGTTCGGGCTTGACCGGTGCCACGTCAAACTGTGCAACAAAACGGTGGATCCTGCTTTAACTGGAAGCAACACCCTTTCAGCCTGTTCGCCGAAATCCCAGCGCTCTTCTGCCATGAAATCAACAGGTTGTTCACAACCTTCAAGATGGGAGGCATCTATAACTTCAAGGCAACCTCCAGCGATTCCAACATCCTCCATTGGCGTCCATGTAGAGCAGCCAGGCAAATCAACTGGCCAAAACATGGAATCCTGATGCCAAGGGATTTTTTTGTTGGTCTTTCCAGCTGGCTTGGCGATGATGTGGTCGTGCAATAGTCGAACGCCTAGCCAACCCATCCCCTTCTGGGCAACACCGCGCACCTGATCATATCTGTCAAGTAAATCGAAGAAAGTACCGCCTTGAGTCCAAAGATCTCGCCACTGACTGATTTCTTTTCTATAATCGTCCATGTTTATACCCATCTCTTGAGCATATTGTTCTCGTAGATTGTTCCACGATGAACGCGCTTCTTTGACCGTCGCTTCGTTTAATCTTTGGCTAATCACCACCCAACCATGCCGATTGAAGAATTCAATTGCTTCCTCATTCATCTGTTCGAATGTGGTTGCATTTTCTCGTGTTTTCATTGTCCTAACTCCTGTTTATTTTGGGTATATGCGTCCCATGCATTAAGAATCGTATATTTTGAACCGAAAGGCGCCCCGGGAAAAGTTTGATCAATCCAACGTCCTAAGTCTTCAGCAGATTTGATATTAATTTGTACGCCTAAACTCGTAGCCAGCTTGTCTCTAAGGATGAAACCCCCCTCTGCAGTCCACCGGTTAACCCGAAGGCCGGTAAGAAATGGACCCCAGCCAATTTCTTGGTAATGGTGTTCATGCATTTCGTCAAAAAATCGATATGGCACCGCCCTTTTTACAAATGATTGATTTACTCGCCAAGAATCATTATCGAAACGATGCTCAACCCGCCAAACACCACCCTTTTCAATTACTCGATAGTCAAAGAAGGGATGCGAGACGACTGTTTGAGATCCAAGGGGATAAGGCTCCACATACGGGTAACCATTACCCACATCAACCCAATAATCAACATCGTTCAACTTAACGAGGATACCGATATGACAGTCTGGCTTTTCCATAGAGGCCGAAACAAAGGAGGCTTCGAAACCTTGCTGGGAAAGAAGCACTTTCAGGAAAGGGTTGCGTATAGTACACAACCCTCCATTCCCACTAAGCATTTCTCCACAAATCTCTTTCCACGTGGGGCGTCTCCTTGGCCCAATGAGCATTGTTAAATTCTGAAATGGTACATGCTCAAGAAACCGCTGGACGATAATTGTAAGTCTGTCCAAGGTTGGCTCCCCACCAAGGCTAAGGCCCAATTTCTGCATAAATTTAGCAACCTGAGATGAGTTGAGCATTAAATCAACCTCAGGTTTCATGGCAAGGTCTCCAAATGTTTGAGAATCGCATTGAGGTGTGCCGCACTATCCTCGAGCAATTTGATTGAAATAGACTCATTCGGCCCATGAATAGTCGAGTGGTCATCGTTGGGTCCGATTGAGATGTACGGTTTACCTTTCAAAAGGTGTGCTAAACATGGACAACGCTCGGCCCCGAAAGCTTTGTTCAGCGGGCGTTTTCGGTGCCGAGTCCCCCTTCCAGAATCGTTGTTAACTCCCTCAAGTAGGTACACAAGATCATCCAACAAACCATGGTTCCCAACTGTCATGACACGCTGCGAACCATTTTTGTAAAAATAACCGGTTTCTTCAATCCACAAGGCTACTTCTGGCAATTCAAGCATAGGGTACATTATGTCGGCGAACGGAGATCCAATCTCTTCTTCACCTTGAACGACAAAGACCAAACCCAAATCAATAGGTGTATGTTCAATTATTAGCAAACGTTGAATGAACGGTCCGATATTGTCAGCCATCCCTCTTCCATAAGCACGCAATTTCTTTTCAGTTAGTACCCATGGATCAGAATCCCAAACTCTCTTAACAGGCTCAACATCGTAATGATGAAAGAAACCAGCATACGTTTCACATCCGTTTTTTGGAGGTCGAATGGCAACCAGTAAAGGCCGGTATTGGGCGTCCTTGTTTTCAATGGTTTTTACCGAAAACCCGAGTTGTTCAAAACGGGCAGCGTACCATTTCGCAGCAGCGGCTAAACCCTCAGGATTTTTCTCTGTGGCTTGGTACTGTACCAATGTTGAGCAATGTTTCAGCCACTCTTGCGTGTGTCTCCAAGCCATCATAATTTCTCCTTGACTTTCAAAGCATAAGGCTTCATGGATTTGATTAGGAGCATTGCCTCCTTTGAGGTTTTTTGCGCCATTTCGATTTTCATTTCTATCTCATCTTTCAACAGACATAAAATCGTTGTTGCGATTGAAACGAAATCCTCCTGATCTTCGATGTTCATGGCCCAATACCCGTTCTTTTCAAAACCATCATTGATTGATTGTTTTGCAGTGAAAATCAACTCCATACATTCTTCAATCAACTTGAGCTGTAGTCTCATTCGACCAGTGTAGAAGGGGAGAATTTCGCAATCACCTAACATGGCTCTCTGCATAGCCGAACCTAGCAAATCATGGTTCATCCGATGCTTCAAGGACTCTTTGAATGATTTTTTCTGCATTGAGATTATGCTTATGTCTAGCGTCCGTTTGTGAAACAATGGAAATGGAAAGCCTAGAATTGAAGCTCCTTGTTCTTTCGCCAAAATCGACCATATCGAATCGCCCCTTCTTGGTAGGTCAGGGGTAATAATGTTGAACAGATATTCCGGATTGAACACCACGGTGTTTCCTCCGCGCACAATTCGAGGTTGAGGTATTTGTTTACCAGGAATGTATACCAGAGGCCGGTTTTCAGAACCGCTATGGAACATTTGGTTCAGTGCCGACTGAACTGAGGGAGATTCGTTGTTTGTTGACAATGACGGCCAAGCCTTCCAACAATATCTTGTCTCGGATAAATCGTAGTAGTAATCAGGATCATTCCATCGTTCAATTGTTTGATTTGATATAGATTTAACGTTAAGAAAATCTTGCAAGAAGGTCTTCATACATGATGTGGCAGGCAGAGGGGGAGCGCCTGTGACTCCTCCTAGAGCAACATCGCACGGGTGGTTTTTTGCGAAGAGGTACACTTCGTGAACATAGGAAAAGGGATAGCCCTTGTTGGGATACCCATTCTCAACGGTGAGAGCCTCGAACGTCAAATCATCATCCAACATGATAAGTATTGGCTCGTTCAAATCTAAACAAGCCAATGCGGCAAGTTCAACCTGTCTCTTTCGGGATGAGCCGATATTGTTACATCGCTTTTCATCAAATGGTAATGATATAAGGGTCAGTAAATTCTGAAATTCAGCGGGTAGAAGTATTTCTTGTGGCTTAGTACATGCTAAGTAGAGATAGATCAAACCACCTTCTTGTATTCTTTCTTGTAGTTGACTCCCCTCTAGTGATGCTCGCAACGAACTGCAAAATGACTGAATGTTGAACGTCCGATTAGTGGCGATTACGAAAGCGATAGGTTGGAGACCTTCACCAAATGCACCAACGGTTTGGTATCGCTTTCGCATCAATGAAGACGTAGTCCAATGCTGATTCAAAATACCACCACCTAAGTTTGGGCCAAGGTTGCCTAACATTGAAGGTTTGTGAACATCACCCACAGAATTTAGATATGCGAGACGTCATGGTCACAAAGGGTGCAGGTTGTGAGAAAACATATCGTGAGCATACTGGGGAGCAATAGTGTCGTATCAGACAAAGCACTTGCACAAGCCGAATTACTTGGCAGGGCTATCGTTGATAATGGTTGGCTGCTGTGTTCAGGCGGCAGGTCAGGGATAATGGAAGCAGCATCAATCGGTGCAAGAAAGAGTAGTTCTTGGACAGGCCATCAGATAATTGGAGTCCTCCCAGATGAAACTCATGGCGCTGGAAATCAACATCTCGATATCGAACTTCCAACGGGATTTGGTTTGGCTCGAAACGCACTCGTTGTCCGCTTCTCAGATGTCTGCGTAGCTCTTTCTGGGGGAGCAGGAACCCTTTCAGAAATTGCATTAGCATGGCAGTTTGAGCGGCCTGTGGCCGTTATGTCTGACTCCGGCGGATGGTCTGAAAGACTTTCAGGGATAGCATTGGATCATCGACAACCTCCCATTAATGGATTTCAAGAAGTCACTGAAGTAATCGATTGGATAAAACACCAACTCAATATTTAATTCAAAAAGTCCTTTTGCCAAGAGACCAATCCAAACCAACATAGTTCGGCTGAGTAAAAGCACGTTAGCTTGTAGGAATCGAGCATTAACATGGGCTATTTGTTCGTATTACGCATTTCTGCCCACTGAAACACCAGGGTCAGTGTTTCTTGGCAGCGCGACAGACTTCGACGAAATTTTCAAACATCTCTTTGCCGAACTCAGAATCGTTGACCTCTGGGTGAAATTGCAATCCAAACCTATCTCCCTTCTCATTCTCCATTCCCTGAACTTTGCATGAATCAGAAGAGGCAGTGATGAAGAAACCTTCGGGCACTATATTTACCTCATCATTGTGACTTTCCCATACGGTTTGAGTGTTCGCAGTGTTTGCGAAAATTGCACCGCCTCCGTTCACTAACTCGATACTCATAGCACCATATTCTGGTTCAGGAGACTCCCTTGCATCTCCGCCATAGTGCCTGGCCATGAATTGATGACCAGCACATATTCCTAAAATTGGGATATCTAATTCCAAGAATGCTGCACAATTGCCCAACTCGCCAGATAAACCGATTCTAGCTGCGCCCCCTGATAGGATTAATCCATCCAATTCTCTAAGGTCGTCGATTGGTGTTGAATTAGCAATTATTTGAGTATCTACTCCTAGATATCTCAACATTCTCCACTCACGATGGGTCCACTGGCCGCCGTTATCGACAACATCGATGACCAGTTTGTCTTCTGCCATGCATATCTCTAGCCGCATTACACCCATGAACATTACCTGCGCCAAAGGACACCTTCAAAGAGGAGAGGCCGGTCGCGAGGCTGAGCGTGAAGGATATGGCTGACCTTACAGTTGACTACAAGTGTGCAAATTGTGGCGCTATTCAGAGCTTTACTCGTGACCGTGAAGGAAAGTGGCAACCAGCAATGACATGCAAGGCATGTGGCTCTCGCATCTTCATCAAGTTGCGAAGGACAGGACACAAAATCCTAGACGCAGAGTGATTCTTTACAACCGAGGGGTTGAAAGACCCATTTGATTGTATTCTAATTGATGGCATCTTGGCTTGAGACATACGCGCCTCGTCGTTTCGACGAATTGGCGATGGATGAATCAATCAGGACAAATTTAGAGAGGGTTTCAGTTCAAGCAAATCCTCCACATCTGATTTTAGCAGGACCTGCAGGAGTGGGAAAAACTGCAGCATGGCGCCTTGTTGCTAGACAGATTCTTGGCCCATCATGGCGTTCAACCACCCACGTGCTTCAGGCTAGAGATTTGGCAAAAACTGCCGGTGCAATGAAAAAATTCGAAGATTTTTTGCGACCCGAGGGTACTTCTTCGAGTGATACACTTGCTGGCAGGTCGTCTCTAGATTCCTTTGATGCTAATCTTACAGTAGCTGCCGCTGGAGATGCACCACCTGCTGGAAAAGAAAATCGCGAGATGAGAAAAGACGGCGAATCTTACGTTTCACGTCTGATCATAATCGAAGATGCTGACCATCTCGGACCAACAAGGCAGCCATATTTACGAAGGATGATGGAGTCAACATCATCCACATCTCGATTCATATTCACAGCAAGATCGCCTTCAAGAATCATCGACGCTTTGCGCTCAAGATCTAAACAAATCAGAATACCTGCGACTCCAAATCATATAATCACTAGTAGGTTAGAGAAAATGTCCGAGCGTGAGAAATTAGAGCCAGTTAGAGGAATACTTGGAGATATATCTCACGTATCTAATGGCAATCTTAGGAGAGCAGTATTTCTCTGTGAATTACTGGCTAGAAGGGGTAGCCTAGATGATAGAAAGAATCTACAAAACGTGGTTGCAGCAACGACTTTAGTCGGTGTACAGCAGGTGCTGGAGGAAGCACTAAGGGGGCGCATACATGATTTCCATTGGGAGAAAAAGGGCGGCCGTAATACCCGTGTATTGAAGGGCGCACTGGGAGCTCTCGACCAACTAATGAACGAGCATGCTCTTGAAGCAGAAGACGTAGTTATGCACATGCATAGGTTACTAACAACCGGGCGTTTGTTATTGGAAGAATCAATGCTGTGCGAATTGCTTGAGGCACTGGCTGAATGTGATGTGAGGTTACAAACTTCCATGCACGGTAGAGTACAACTCGAGGAATTCTTGCACCGCGTCAAAGAGATAGCATCTGCTCAAACAATATGATTCTCTTACTATAACTTGAACAATTAATTCAGACGGATTTAGTTGCTCTCTACAGATCCTGGTGCGCCTAATTGTACCATGTCATGCTGGATCAAGACAATTGTAAGATATGTGGGCTGAACGTGTATGTAGAACACAGCACCATTCACATAACCGATGAACTGGGAAAGCGTATCACCACTAGGAGTTTGGTCACTGACAATTGTTGTGGTATTGGTTGATAGGTGCGTAATCCAGATTTCCAATCCCTTTTCAACAGACTCCGCTTGGAAATAGATATATTCACCAACTATAATCCAGGTTGATGTATCTTGTTGGAATTGTGTGTATGTTGAACCTTGCCAAATGTCAGCGAGCATAAATGTGCCATTACTTGTTCCGTCACTCACCCAAGGCTCAATACCATGAGTCCCGTCATTGCCTTTCCAAACAAACTTACCGTCGAGAACGACTTTATCTCCGCCAAAGCACGAATCACCACTTGGATTGACATCTTTAACCAAATATGTGCCATTAGAAGTTCCATCGCTGAACCACGGCTCATAGCCATTTAAACCATCATTACCGCAGAAATAGAAACTAGTGTTGTCTACTGGAGTTATATCATGGATGTAATAACTGCCACCGGGGTTATCATAGAATAGTTGTGTAGTTTCTTCAGTTCCCTCGCTAACATACATCGCAACTCCCGAACCATCATTTGCTTGGAAATATATCTTTGAGCCAACGACATAAGGTGCCCATGTATAGGATGCGTAACCAGTGCTTGGGTTCATATCCTTCAGCAGATTAGTTCCTTCGAGTGTGCCGTTTGAAACCCATATCTCATAACCATAATTGGAGGTGTGCGCAGTCCAGAACAATAGGCCATTGTCAGTTGCACGAATGCTACTGTAGCCGGTCATTCCAAAACTGGACAGATCAAAAACCTTGATTGTTCCAGAATTCGTACCGTCTGACTTCCAAAGAGCCGAGTCTGCCCAAAAATACATATTATCTTCTACAGATATGAATTCTGAGGTGTAAATACTATCTGAGCCTTGGTTGATGTCTTTTACCATGTACGTTCCAATGGAAGTACCGTCGCTGCGCCACAATTCTCGACCATAAGTTCCGCCATCATCAGCCGTGAAGTAAGCAATGTCCTGATGCTCGAACAAATCTGTTGGAGCACTACCCGAACTTCCTGGAATAATATCTTTCACTAAACGCTGTATTCCTGCAGTTATATCGTAAATGTACAATTCGTCTCCAAGAGTATAATTTGTTTTGAAAAACAATTGGCTACCGATTAAGACATGGTCGGCGCCCAAACCGTAGTAACTTTCAGCAGAAGGGAATCCCACAGTCGAAACTCCACCAATGCACCTAAATAGGTCTCCATCTACTTCATCGGGATGTAAGATTCCATCAAATGCAGTTCCGTTTCCATCTCCGTCGTCATAACCATACTCTGTGTTGTCTGCATATCCTTCACATCTGATGTCGTACACAAATGTAGTAATTTCTAGTGGCTTTGAGAGCCAAAGTGTCTGTAGTTGCCCTAATAGTGTTTGATTCTCTTGAAGCCTCATGTAAGATTCATTGAGAATTCCTGAAATATTATTGTACTCTAGGTTTAGCTGTTCAATCTGATTCATCATAATTTGAATGGTTTCGTTTGAGTCATCACTGAGATTACTGAGTGCTTCCGCCAATTCATTGCTTTGCTCAATTACAGAATCTCGCTCATTTTCCAACATAGCGATTTGACTTTGCAGCATCGAAGCGTTCGCTTGAGTCGAATTTAGACCACTCAAAGCAATGTCTAATTCAACCTGCTTGGCTGCGATTTCTGCTTGCGCCGCTGCCAAATCAGCTTCAGCCTGTGAGTTTTGGGCAGTCAAATTTGCAAGTTCAACCTCCAAGCTGGTAATTTTGTCATCTTTCTCATCAATCTCAACTTCCAATTCTGAGACAGCATCATCAGAATCTCCGTTTCCAATGCACCCTGCAAGGGACATTGTAGAGATAAGTGCGGCAAGTAAGATGGCAACCCAATTCTTCTTCATGAAATAGTTAAAGTATGCTAAATCAAATTAACATTACTGGAACATTGTTTGAAAATTGGCGGACACGGCAGGATTCGAACCCGCGATCTGTGGCTTAGGAGGCCACCGCCTTATCCAGCTGGGCCACGTGTCCATGCCAAGCGGCGCGGAACCCTTTGAACAACCTATCGCTGGCAATTCCCTCCAAAAATGACATACCAGCGGG
>MDTG01391671.1_pt1 | contig 11072 bp, 9 predicted proteins | sample 811421 | NCBI WGS metagenome assembly MDTG01 (sample SAMN05326645, study PRJNA326480) | marine metagenome | isolation source: seawater | place: Pacific Ocean: South East | collected 2011 | reverse complement strand
GGTGTAGTCGGCGTCGATCCAGTCCCAGGTGCCGCCCAGGGCGTCGGAATGCAGGGCGGTGTCCTCGAGGCCGTGGAACATCAGCACCGGCACCGACAGGCGCGGCGTCTCCGGAATCACCGGGTTGCCCTCGGGGGGCAGCGGCGGGTAGTTCTGCTTGTAGTAGTTCAGCATGGCGGCGAAGTCGGAGCGCTCGAAGGCCGCGACGTAGTGCCGGCGCGCCTCCGGGTCCCGCACCCAGCCCGCCAGCGCCGCCGCGGTCATGGGGCCACCGAACAGGATGTCCGGGTCGTCCGGGCTGCCGGCGCGGAAGCGCTGGGCGTAGCCGGCGTTGGCGCGCTGCTCGGGGTTGGTCGCCATCTCCCGGGCCATGCCCCGGGGGTGCGGCAGGTTGAGCACCACCAGGCGCTCGACGATGTCCGGCCGGTGAAAGGCCACCTGCCAGGCCACCGCGCCGCCCCAGTCGTGGCCGACGATGGTGGCCCGGGCGGCGTCGTCACCGCCGGCGTGGCGGACCACCGCCGCCACGTCGCCGACCAGCAGACGCATGTCGTAGTGCTCGACGCCGTCGGGCTGGTCGCTCAGGTTGTAGCCCCGCTGGTCCATGGCCACCACCCGGAAGCGGTCGGCCAGGCCCGCCATCTGGTCGCGCCAGGAGTACCAGTAGTCGGGGAATCCGTGGATGAACACCACCAGGGGGCCGCGGCCGGCGGCGGCGTAGTGGATGCGCACGCCGTCGTGCTCGGCGTAGTGATGGGTGACGTCCAGGGCGGTTTCGCCGGCGGCGGCCGCCGCCGGCGCGGCCGGCCAGGCCCCGACGAGTGCGGTCAGCGCCAGCGCTCGCAGCGTCTTGGTCATGTGCTCTCCCCTTCGCGCCGGCCGCGGCGCGCGGCGCCTATCGCAACGCTCTGGCGAGAAACGGCAGGCTGCGGTCCATGCGGTGGTCGATGCCCGAATGGGTGCCGTCGAATTCCTCGTAGGTATGCTTCACGCCGGCGCGTCCCAGTTCCCGGGAGAGTATGCGGCTGCCGAAATGAATGTGGTACTGATCCCGCCACCCGCAGTCGATCCACAGCCCCTTCAGGGACTTCAGGCTCCGGGCGTGGCGGCGCACCAGGTTGACCGGATCGTGGCGGCGCCAGGCCCGCCAGCGCGCCGGAATGAGCTCGCCGGTCTCCAGGTTGCAGGGCAGCCGGAAGCCGTTGGGCGCCTCCGGGTCGGGGTCGTAGGTGGCCGCCATGGCGACCATCATGAGGGTGGCGATCTCGTCGCCGCCGGGCCGCTCCTTCTGCCAGAAGTGGTCGAGGAACCGGGCCACGCGGCCGTCGTCGAGCCCTTCGTCGAGGCCGGCCGCGCGCTTCTCCACGTTCACCGGCCCGGCCTTGGGCGCCGGCTTGCGGTAGCCGCCGAGGTGGGTCAGCGCCTCGGGCCACATGGGCTGATAGCAGGTCTCGAAGTGGGCGTCGCCGGAGTGGCTCGCCACCGCGCCCCAGGTGCGGGCATGACGCATGCCGTGGATGATGGCGCCGTAGCCGCCGGACGACTTGCCGAAGCAGCCGCGCCGGTCACGCTCGCCGCCGGTGTCGAGCTCGGCATCGACGAACGGCACCAGTTCCCGGACCAGGTAGTCCGCATAGTCGCCGATGGCGCTGGAGTTGACGTACTGATTGCCGCCCAGCGCCGTGAAGCAGTCCGGGAACACCACCACGCAGGCCGGCATGCGGCGCTCGTGGAGCAGCCGGGCGAGGCGCTCGGGGACGTTCTCCTCGAAATTCTTCCAGGCCGTGTGGGCCCAGCCGGAGCCGGTGTAGCCGGTGAGGTCGTAGAGCACCGGCGGCCGCCGGCCGCGGCTGCCGGGCCGGTAGCCCGGCGGCAGCCAGACGGGAAAGCGCCGCACGTGCGGATCGCCCAGGGGGTTGTCCGCCAGGATGCGGGAGTCGTGTTCCAGCACCACCAGCTCGCCGGCGGGCCAGTTGCTGCGCTTGATGGCCATGGACGAACCTTATGGCCAAATCGCGGGCGCGACAATGCGCCCGCGGTCGGCAGCGGCGCCGACGGCCGCCGGCAGCGTTCGCCGCGGGCATCGTTCGCCGCGGGCATCGTTCGCCGCGGGCGCTGTTCGCCGCCGGCGTCCTTCGCCGCGGCCGTCCTTCGCCGCGGGCGCTGGCTCAGCCCTGCAGGTTCCGCAGGGCGGCGATGCGCGCTTCCAGCGGCGGGTGCGAGGCGAACATGGCGCGCATGCCGGAGGCGACGCCGCGGCGGATGCCGAAGGCCACCAGGGTGTCGGGCATGGTGCTCGGCATGTCCTGGGCGCGCTTGAGCCGCTCCAGCGCGGCGATCATCTTTTCCCGGCCGGCCAGCCGCGCGCCGGCCTCGTCGGCGCGGAATTCCCGGTAACGGGAGAACCACATGACGATGGCGCTGGCCAGTATGCCCAGCACGATCTCGGCGACGATGGTGGTCACCCAGTAGCCGATGCCCAGCCCGCGCTCGTTCTTCAGCACCACCCGGTCCACGAAGAAGCCGGCCAGCCGCGCCAGGAACAGCACGAACGTGTTCACCACCCCCTGGATGAGGCTGAGCGTGATCATGTCGCCGTTGGCGACGTGGCCGATCTCGTGGCCCAGCACCGCCTCGACCTCGTCGGCGTTCATGTTCTCCAGCAGCCCGACGCTGACCGCCACCAGGGCCTTGTTGCGGTTGGCGCCGGTGGCGTAGGCGTTGGGATCCGGCGAGGGAAACACGGCCACCTCCGGCATGGCGATGCCCGCCTTGTCGGACAGCCGCGCGACGGTGTCCAGCAGCCAGCGCTCGGCGTCGTTGGACGGCCGTTCGATCACCTGGGCCCGGGTGGACCACTTCGCCATCTTCTTCGAGATCAGCAGCGAGAACAGCGAGCCGCCGAACCCGAGCAGGGCGCAGAACACCAGCAGCGCCGTCAGGTTCAGATCGACGCCGTTGGCCGCCAGGATGCTCTCGAAGCCCAGCAGCCGGAAGGTGATGCTGGCGAGCACGATGACCGCCAGGTTGGTGGCCAGGAACAGCAGGATGCGCATGGGTCTCCTCGTCGGACGTTGTCGTTGGGTGCCACTTTAGACTGTCAGGCGGCGTTCCGGTTCTGACAAGTGACTGGCCCGGACCAGCGCGATCTGGTTCACATCCACAGTGGAATAAATCGGCTACTTTTAGAAAGTGCGGGAGAACTCCCAAGCCCGCCCGTGCAAGCAGGGAAACCGACGGGATCAGCGCTCATGGAACAGACCTCACAGGCTCACAGCGAAGCTCCGGTGTCGGAGTCGGCGCCGTCCGCCGAGGCCACGCTGCGCGAGGAACTCGCGAAATGGCGGGAGCGCGTTCCCAAGCTCGCGGCGGCGCTGCGCAACCGCGCCGAAGAGGCCGATTCGCTGCGTCAGGAACTCGAGCGGCTGCGGCAGGACGGCAGCGCCCGGGACGAGCAGCCTTCCGCCGGCATCCGCGCCCGTGACGAGCTGATCGAAGAGCTGCAGACCAAGCTCGCCGACCTCGCCGAGCGTCACAAGATCGCCCAGGGCGAGCTCCATGCCCGTCAGCTCACCATCGACGAGCTGAAGACCGACGCCGACGCCTGGAAGCAGAAGTGGCAATCCGTCACCCGCAGCCTCGACGAGGAAGCGGCGCGGGTCAGCAGCAACGACCAGCGTTCCCGTGCCCTCGAGGAGGAGAACGCCGGTCTGCGCCGGCGCCTGGCGGAGCAGGTCGCCCAGCACGAGGCGGCTCAGCGCGCCATGGACGAAGCCGTCGAGGAGCGGGACTCGCTGCGCCAGCGCAACGAGCAGCTCTTCGAGACCACCGAGATCGCCAACCGGCAGATCGGCTCCCTCACCGACAGCCTCGCCGACCTGCGGGTCAGCCTGAAGGGCCTCAAGGCCCGCACCGAGGAAGCGGAGGCGGCCCGTGACGAGGCGAGCCGCTCGGCGGAATCGCTTGGCGCCCGGGTGGCGGAGCTCGAAGCCGCCCTCGCCGGCGCCGAGGCGGCCCGGGACGAGGCGCAGCAGGCCCTCGCCGACGCCCGTGGGGCCGCGGACGAGGCCCAGGCCCGTCTGACGGAACTGGCGTCCGCCCACGATGAAGCCCGGCGCGAGCTGGCTGCCCTCACCGAGGAACTGCAGCTCACCGCGACCGCGGCGGCCGCGAGCCTGGCGGCCTCCGCCGGGGTGGAAGCCCGCGTCGCCGATGCGCAGGCCCGGCAGGCCGAGGCGGAGCAGGCCAGGGAAGCCGCGGAGTCGGAGCTCGAGGCCGCCCGCGCCGCCCTCGACGGCGAGCGGGCCGAGTCGGCCCGGCTGGCCGAGGTGGTGGCCGGTGCCCAGCAGACCAATGCGGACCGGGAGGCCGAACGCCGCGCCCTGTCCGAGCAGGTTCACACCCTGGAGAGCCGCAACCGGCATCTCGAGGAGCAGCTCGGCGAGCGCTCGGCGCTGGTGGTCACCCTCGAGCAGGACCAGACCGAGGCCGCCGGACGCCTGGCGGCTCTGCAGGAGGAGCGCGACGCGCTCGAGGACTCGCTGATGCGGGCCGAGCGTCACGCCAAGGAGAACGCGGACTACGTCGTGCAGCTCGACGCCAAGCTGGAACGCCAGAAGGAGCTGATGGAGAGCCTGGAGGAGGAGCTGGCCGAGGCCCAGCAGGAAGCCTCGACGGCCCGGCGGGAAGCCCGGGAGCGGCCCGAGCCGAAGGCCGATGCCGGCGAGACCGAGGCGCTGAAGGATCAGATCCGCAAGCTCGAGAACCTGGTGCGCGAGCGCACCGAGGCGCTGAACCGGCTGCAGTGGGAGCGCGACGTCGCCGGCGGCGGCGCCGAGCCCGCGGGAGCCGTGGACGCGACGCCGCCGGAGCCCGCGGATGGCGACGCCAAGCTGCTGCTGGTGCTCAACCAGCAGCTCAATGACGAGCGGACCCGCAACAACGAGCTGCGCGAACGCCTGCAGGAGCTGGAGGCGACATTGAGCCGGTCGCCGCGCGCCGGCGACGACCTGACCCGCATCCACGGGGTCGGCCACAAGCTCGCCGAGCAGCTCAACGAGCTCGGCTTCTATCGCTACGAGCAGATCGCCGGGCTGAGCGAGGCCGAGCTGGACGACGAGCAGCACGTGCTCCACGCCCACCGCGGACGCATCACCCGGGACGGCTGGATCGAGCAGGCCGTCAAGCTCATCAGCCACTGACGCCGGGCCGCCGCGCGGCCCGACATCCCCGCCTCTCCGGTCCGGAGCCTTCTCCGCGGCGGTTGTTATCCCGCCGCGGCCGCGGCTATAGTCGGGCGTTCAGGCATGCCGTTCAGGCCGGCCGGCAGGGTCCGGCGCCTGGCGGACGCCGTCGACGCAGCCACAGGGAGCGTGGCGGAAAAGCATGGATTCGACCAGGCATTCCCCCCAGCATCCGGCATCGCCCGGATCCCAGGACCATGACCCCGGCGGTCTGCCGGCCGGCGATGGCGATCGTCGCGCCCGGGGCGACCGGCGCCGCGGCGGCCTGTTCGAACTGCGCGCCCGCCGCGAGGGCGTCGGCGGTGATCGCCGCTCCCGCGCCAGCGGACGGCTGCTGGCGTTCTGGCGCCGCGTGCGGCCCTGACCGCCGGCGACGTCCGATTCCCCAATTTCCCCTGCGGCCTGCACGCCGCGCCCGGCGAGCGTCGCGCTACGGCCGCCCGCCCGACTGTGATCTAATACCGCCGTTCGGCGCCGGACCGGCGCGATCTGTCAGTTGAGGAGAGTATTCGACATGCGCAACCGTACCTTGGGTCGTCGGAGTCTGGCGGGGCTGGTGTGCCTGCTGGCGGGGCTGGTCAGCGCCGGTGCGCTGGCAGCGGACGCCGCTGCGGGCAAGGCGCCCTACGCCGTGTGCGCGGCCTGTCACGGGCAGCAGGGTGAGGGCAACATGGCCATGAACGCCCCCAAGATCGCCGGCATGGAAGGCTGGTACGTGCGCCGCCAGATCGAGGCGTTTCAGCAGGGCCTGCGAGGCACCGCCAACGGTGACGCCTACGGCATGCAGATGCGGCCGATGGCCATGGCGGTGACGGATCCCACCGCCCTCGACAACCTGGTCGCCTACATCGAGTCGCTGCCGGACGTGCCGTCCCAGCCCACCATCGAGGGCGACGTGGCCGCCGGCCAGGCCGCCTACGCGGTATGCGCGGCCTGCCACGGGCCGGAAGCGGGCGGCATGGAGCAGATGGGCGCGCCGGCGCTCGCGGGTCAGGACGACTGGTATCTGGTTCGCCAGATCAAGAACTACCAGCAGGGGCTGCGCGGGTACGATCCCAAGGACATCTACGGCAACCAGATGAAGCCCATGGCCTCGACGCTGACCAGCGACAAGGCCATCCACGACGTGGTCGCCTATATCAACTCGTTGCGTTGAGTGCGCGGCTGCGCATCGATCTCGGTGCGCTGACGGCCAATTACCGGGTCTTTCAGCGCGCCGCCGCGCCGGGTTCGGCCGCCGCCGTGGTCAAGGCGGACGGGTACGGGCTCGGTGCCCCCCAGGTGGGCGTGGCGCTCCGGCAGGCGGGCTGCCGGGATTTCTTCGTGGCCACCGCGGCCGAGGGCGTCCGTCTGCGCAGCGCGCTGCCGGATGCCCGGATCTTCGTCTTCGAGGGTGCGCTGGACGACACCGTGGCCGCCCTGACCGCCGCCGCCCTCGTTCCCGTACTCAATCATCCCGCCCAGGCCGAGCTCTGGCGTCGCGCCGGCGGCGACCGGCCCTGCGCCCTCCACGTCGACACCGGCATGCATCGCCTCGGCTTCCCGCCGGACACGGCCGCGGAGGCCTTCGCCGGCCTGCGGCCGGCGCTGCTGATGACCCACCTCGCCTGTGCCGACGAGCCGGACCATCCGCTCAACCGGCGCCAGCTCGAGGTGTTCGCCGCCGTGCGCGCGCGCCTGCCCGGGCTGCCGGTGAGCATCGGCAATTCCGCAGCCACCCTGTCGGGTCCCGAGCGGGCCGGTGACCTGGCCCGCCCGGGCATCGGCCTGTACGGCGGCAATCCGTTCCTCGCGGCCGAGAGCCCGGTAGCGCCGGTGGTCACCTTGGAGGGTCGGATTCTGCAGGTGCGCCGGGTGGCGGCGGGGGAGAGCGTCGGCTACGGGGCGAGCTACACGGCCCGGTCGGCGGCCGAGGTCGCCATCGTCGGGCTCGGCTACGGCGACGGGTTGCCCCGGCTGCTGTCCAATCGGGGCGAGGCGGCCCTGGCGGGCCGGCGCTGTCCCATCGTCGGCCGGGTGTCCATGGACCTGACGGCGGTCGACGTCACCGGGCTCGGCGCCGCGCCCGGCGACTGGGTGGAATTCCTGGGCGCCACGGTCACCGTCGACGAGGTGGCGGGCTGGGCCGAGACCATTCCCTACGAGGTGCTCACCGGTCTCGGCCAGCGTCCGCTGCGCCGTTACCAGGCTGCCTGACCGCCGCCGACGCCCCCAGAACGCGTGCCCGCTCGACGTCCTCGGCCGCCGCGACGGCGTTGCCCAGCGCCCGGTGGCTGAACCCGCGATTGATGTAGCCGGCCGGATCCCGCGGCGCCAGCGCGATGGCCTGGTCGTGGGCGTCCAGCGCATCCACGGGGCGGTTCAGGCGCAGCAGCAGGTTGCCGCGGTTGCCGTGCAGCGCCGCGTTCTGCGGTGCGAGCGTCAGGGCCTCGTCGAGGTCGGCCAGCGCCGGCGCGTACTTCCCGGCGGCGGCAAGCACCAGCGAGCGGTTGGCCAGGGTCGCGGCCAGCGCCGCGCGATCGGGCCGGCCGGCGGAATCGGTCAGGTCCCGGGCGACCTGCACCGCCAGATCGCAGGTGTAGGCCGCCCGCTCGTCCCGCGGCCGGGCGGGCTGTGCGGCGAGTTCCGCGGCCGCCTGGAAGCAGTCCTGCACCGGATCGGTGGCGGACGGCGCGGCGGCGGCGTCGCGGGCGCCCGCCGCGGCGCGGGCCGGCGCCACCGGGCGGGTCGGCGCCAGGTCGCCGGGGGCGGGCCGGGTGGCCGGGTCGGCCTCCGGCTCCGTCGTCCGTGCGGCCGCCGGTTCCGCGGGCTGGGCCGCTGCCGCGGCGGCGGCGACGAGGGCGGCGAGGGCCAGGATCTGGATGGGACGCTGCGGAGTGCTCATGCCGGCAGTTTACCCGCCCCCTCCGGCCGCACCCAGTCCGTTCGGCGTCCGGCGGCCGCGGTGTCCGGACGGGGTCGGCGTTGCGGTATAGTCGAGGTTGATTCGTCTGGGGAGAGGAACGCATGGGCTCGATCAATCCGAACGGGGTGCTGGCCGGCAAGGTCGCCGTGATCACCGGCGCCAGCCGCGGCATCGGCGAGGCGATCGCCCGCCGGTTCGCCATGGAAGGGGCAAAGATCGTCGCCTCGGCCCGCACGGTGGAAGCGTCGGATCACTATCTGCCGGGCACGATCACCGACACGGTCGAGCGCATCAAGGCAGCGGGCGGGGAGGCCATCGCCGTGCAGGCGGACCTGGCCCGTGCCGAGGATCGCCACCGCTTGATCGAGCAGGCCCGGGAGGCGTTCGGCACCGTCGACATCCTGGTGAACAACGCCGCCATCACCTACTTCATCCCGGTGGCGGAGTTTCCGGAGAAGCGGTTCCGGCTGATGATGGACGTGCAGGTGTGGGCGCCGTTCGAGCTCGCCCAGCTCGTGCTGCCGGACATGTGCGAGCGCGGCTCGGGCTGGATTCTCAACATCTCCTCCCATGCGGCCCTGCATCCCGCCAGGGACGCGCCGGGCCGGGGCGGCACCGTCTACGGCATGTGCAAGGCGGCGCTCGAGCGCTTCACCACCGGCCTGGCCCAGGAGGTCTACGACGCGAAGGTGGGCGTCAACGTCATCTCGCCGGGCCTCGTGGCGACCCCGGGCGTCATGCATCACAAGCTCATCAACGAGAGCAACAAGGACCGCGTGACGCCGGTGGAGCACATGGCCGAGGCCTGCCTGCGGCTGGTGCACGGCGATCCGCGCAGAATCACCGGCCGCATCGACTACGCCGATCAGGTGATCGAGGAGTTCGGCCTGAAGCCCCTCGACCTGATCTGACCCTCCGGCGGCCGCACGGCCGCCCCAACCCCTCCGGCCCCGCAGGAGCGCCCTCCCGGGCGCGATCAACCCCGCCCTCACGCGCGCCTGTGGGAGCGCTCTCCAGAGCGCGATGCTCCCCCCGGCCGCCGGATCGGAATCTCGGTCTTCTTGATCACCGTGCGCAGCGCGAAGTTCGAGTTCACCCGGGCGACCCCGGGCAGCCGGGTCAGCCACTGGCTGTGCACCCGCTCGTAGTCCCGGGCGTCCTCCACGATCACCCGCAGGATGTAGTCCGCCGCGCCCGACATCAGGTAGCACTCCATCACCTCGGGAATCTCGCTCACCGCGGCCTCGAAGGCCGCCAGATCGTCCTGCTGCTGGCTGGTCAGGGTGATTTGCACGAACACGTTGTCCGGGTAGCCGGCCATGGACTGGTCCACCAGGCCCACGTAGCCGCGCAGCATGCCGGACGCCTCGAGACGCCGGACCCGGCGCAGGCAGGCGGACTCCGACAGGTTGACGGTGCCGGCCAGCGACTGGTTGGAGAGCTTGGCGTCGAGCTGCAGCTCGTGAAGGATTGCGCGGTCGATCCGATCCAGTTCGACGTATTCTTGCGTCATATTCGTATACGACAGAATTCAGTTGCGTTATGTGACCGTTTCGAGGCCCAGATTGCAAGCGCGCGGCGGTCCCGAGGCCCTAACATTTCCGCCACGTAAACATCCGTTTTCGAGGGTTCGAGCATGCGTATCGGTGTGCCCAAGGAGATCAAGGTTCACGAGTACCGGGTGGGGCTGACGCCGGCCTCCGCGGCGGAGCTCGTGCGTGACGGTCACGAGGTGGTGGTGGAGCGCGGCGCCGGCGCCGGCATCGGCTTTTACGACGCCGACTACCAGGCTGTGGGCGCCACCATCGGCAGCGTCGACGACGCGTTCGCCGCGGACCTGGTGGTCAAGGTGAAGGAGCCCCAGGCCGAGGAGTGCCGGCGCCTGCGCGAAGGCCAGGTGCTGTTCACCTACCTGCACCTGGCGGCGGACAAGGCCCAGGCCGAGGCGCTGATGGCCTCCGGCGCCACCGCCATCGCCTACGAGACTGTCACCGACCGGCAGGGCGGTCTGCCGCTGCTGACGCCGATGAGCGAGGTCGCCGGCCGCATGTCGATTCAGGTCGGCGCGGCCGCGCTGCAGATCGCCAGCGGCGGCCGCGGCGTGCTGCTGGGCGGTGTGCCCGGCGTGGCCCCCGGGCGCGTGGTGGTGCTCGGCGGCGGCGTCGCCGGCACCAATGCGGCCGCGATGGCCGTGGGCCTGCAGGCCGACGTGACGATTCTGGACAAATCCGTGGCCCGGCTGCGCTGGCTGTCGGACCACTTCGGCAGCCGGGTGAAGACCGTGGTCTCCACCCGTGAGACGGTCCGCCGCGAAGTCCTGGAGGCCGATCTGGTGATCGGCTCGGTGCTGATTCCGGGGGCCGCGGCGCCGAAGCTGGTGACCCGCGAGATGGTCGGCGAGATGGTCGACGGCGCGGCGATGGTGGACATCTCCATCGACCAGGGCGGCTGCTTCGAGACCAGCCGGCCGACGACCCACGACAACCCGACCTACGTCGAGCAGGGCGTCGTGCACTACTGCGTCACCAACATGCCGGGCGCGGTGGCCCGCACCTCGGCGCTGGCGCTGAACAACGTCACGCTGCCCTACGTGCAGAAGCTGGCGAACCTCGGTTGGGAAAAGGCCCTGCAGGAGGACGAGTATTTCGCCGCCGGCCTCAACGTCCATGGCGGCAAGATCCGTCATGCCATGGTCGCCGAGGCCCTCGGCTTCGAGATGGTGCCGGTCAGGCTCGTGGCCTGACGCGTCTCCGCGATCGCCGGTCGGGGACCGGCGATCGGTCGATCACCGCTGCTCCGGCGTCCGCACTGCGTGCGCCCTGTGCGCGTTTTCTCCCCTCCCGGGTCGGACGTCGTCCGACTCAGCGCCGGAGCAGCGGTCCCTGCCGGGGCCAGCGAGGGAGCGGTTGCCACGCCATGGCGGG
>MDTG01306175.1_pt1 | contig 11072 bp, 13 predicted proteins | sample 811421 | NCBI WGS metagenome assembly MDTG01 (sample SAMN05326645, study PRJNA326480) | marine metagenome | isolation source: seawater | place: Pacific Ocean: South East | collected 2011 | reverse complement strand
TTTAGGAACTCCAATTTTTTCAGCAAATTCAGAGTTAGTTAAATTGCTATCCTCTATAATTTTTTTTATTCTATTTAAAACCGTCTCTTTATTCATCTTATACTTTTATTATATTATATAAATACTTGATTTACAGTGTTTATGTTTTTATAAGTTTACAATTGTAAACATAGTGAACATTTGTAAATTACACAATATAAAAATCAATAAAAACTGAATTAATTAAATATTTTAATGAATTAAATCAATGAAATATTGAAAAACCTTGATAAAAATTTAATATTTTAGTCAAAACACTGAACTAAATGCAAAAATTAGACGACGTAGATAGAAAAATTCTTGATATTCTGATTGATAATACTAGAACACCTTTCACAGATATAGCTAAAAGATTGATTATTTCACCTGGTACTGTACATGTTAGAGTTAAAAAAATGGAGGATTTAGGGATCATTAAGGGCTCGTCTTTAACCTTGGACTATAAAATGCTTGGATATAACTTTATTGCCTATATAGGGATACTGATTGATAGATCTAGAAGAACTTATGAAATAATTAAAGAACTCAAAAAGAAACCTTTCATTACTGTTGCACATATTACAACTGGAAAATATAATATTTTTTGTAAAATCAGAGCAAAGAGTACTGATCACGCCAGAGAAATTATTTTTTCAATAGACGATGTTGAAGGTGTACTGAGAACAGAGACAATGATTTCTTTGGAAGAAAGTATTAATGATAAAAAAAGGTTAATGAAAAATATATTCCAAAAACTATAATTATTCGTTATAGAATGTTAATGAATCAAGAAAGAGCTGTTTAGTTACGCTTTGATCTAACACAGGTTTTCCCATTCTTTTTAAAAGAACAAAATTAATTCTATCTCCTTTATTTTTTTTATCATAAACCATTAGGTTATATATCTTTTCAATATCATCATCAGTTAATGTAACAAGTTTAAAATAATCACTAAGATGATTTTTAACTGAAAGGACATCCTCTAATGGGAAACTATGTAATTTATAAGAAATATATAGCTCAGTAATTAAACCTATTACAATAGCTTCTCCGTGTTTTAAGTCAGTGATTCTATCTGACATGTGTGAATAAGATTCTACAGCATGACCAATAGTATGGCCGAAATTGAGAACCTTTCTTATGCTAGACTCATATTTATCTGATTTAACAATGTCATTCTTTATTTTAGAATAACTTTCAATTATAAATTCTGAATCTTCGAATAAATCAAGCTTAATCAAGCAATTAAAACCTAAACTGGTCTTATCAGTTAAAAGACTATGTTTTACTACCTCTGCATACCCATTAATAAACTCCTCTTTATTTAAAGTTTTTAAATAGTCATTATCAAGTATAACTTCTAAAGGTTCACTAAAAACTCCTATTTGATTCTTTATTAATTTGAAATCAACACCTGTCTTACCTCCATGAGCAGCATCTACCATTCCTAATAAGGTTGTTGGTATATTAATAAACTTTATTCCCCTCAAATATGTTGATGCCGCAAAACCTCCAATGTCTGTTAGTACACCACCTCCAAGATTAATAAGTAAAGATTTTCTATCAGCTTTATGAAAGTTTAGCTGATCCCAGATTATATTACACGTTTCAATATTTTTATTCTGCTCACCAGATGGAATTAGTAATTTATTAAACGAATTAATTTTACTCTTTTTTATAAAAAGGTCTAAACATAACTGATCTGTATTCTCATCAACTAGAATAAAAATGGAAGTAAATTCACCGGAATTAATTTTTTCAGTTAACGATATATATGGATCTATTTTCATTTATTAATTTTGATTAGATTTACTGCAAAATTAGGTATTTATTTTATGCTTTTAGACAATACTAAAAATGGTTTCACGCTTAAAACAAATTTTGAGTTAAGAAAAGCATATTTTTTATTTAAAATAATTTCTAATAAAACACTTACCAATATTGGTAAAAGTATTCTAGAGATTTCTTTAAAATTAAGATTACCGATACTATTCATTGTTAAAGATACTGTGTTTGAACAGTTTTGTTCAGGAGAAACTCTAACTGAATCTTTCAATACAGTCAAGAGACTTAATAATAAGAACGTTAAAAGTTATCTTCATTATTCTGTTGAAGGTCTCGAGAACGAGATTTCTTATGATAACTCATTAAATGAAGTTCTCGACTCAATTAGATTTGTTGCTGAAAAAAAGATTCTTGATTTTACAGTATTTAAACCAACTGCTATAGCTAGTTCGCAAATCTTAGAAAAAGTTTCAAATGGTGAATATTTGAGTGAAACAGAAAATATTTTATATGATAAAATAGTAAATCGATTTGATACAATTTGTAAACATGCACATAATAAAGGTGTTAAAATTTTAGTAGATGCCGAAGAATCTTGGATACAAAACCCCATTGATCAATTAGTACTTCAAATGATGATGAAATATAATAAAGAAGAAACAATTGTTTTTAATACTTCTCAAATGTATAGACATGACAGGATTGAATACCTAAAAAGCATTCATAAAATGTCAATAGAAAACAACTTTTACATTGGTATCAAATTAGTTAGAGGAGCATACATAGAGAAGGAGAACAAACGTGCAAAACGAAATAATTATCTATCACCAATTTGCAATTCAAAAGAATTAACTGATAATAATTTCAACAATGGGGCAACTTTCATTTTATCTAACTTGGATCAATTTTCATTATTTTCAGGAACCCATAATGAGGAAAGTATTTATAAAATCATTGAGATTATGGATTCTAAAGGCATAAAAAAAAATGATCCAAAAATTTGGTTTGGACAGCTATACGGAATGAGTGATAATATTACTTTTAATATGGCAAGTGAAGGCTTTAATGTTATAAAATATTTACCTTATGGTCCCATTAAAGAGGTTATTCCATATCTTATCAGAAGGGCAGAAGAGAATACATCTGTTAAAGGACAAACATCACGTGAGCTCGATTTAATTAAAAAAGAGCTAAAAAGAAGAAGTGTTATTTAAATTCAACTGAAGCCTTTTCTTCACAATTTTCAACTAATAATATTTTTGAACCTGACTCAATAAAATAAATTCCACAAGGATTTTTATTTGGCTTGCTTTTATTAAATCTTACCCTTCCTTTTGAAAGCAAATCAATTAATGAATCATTCGAAAGAGTATCTCTATTATTTTTTAGGACTATCTCCTTAGAAATAATATTATCTATGACTCTTGCATTAGGCCCATAATTACATGAAGTTTTTTTTCCATTTAGTATAAAAAAAAGAAAAAATATCCCAATAATTAAACCTGTAGTGAAATAATATAATCTTTTGAGAAAGCTCATTTAATTTTTTTTATAACTCTGAATTTTTCTTTTTTGGTTAAAATAAACTTATTGAAATCTTGATCAATCAATTTTTCTACAATATTTCCCCATTCAATAAAACAGTAATTACCAGATTCTAAATATTCAAAAAAACCTATATTATCTAAATCAGAAATATCTTTTATTCTGTAAAGATCTATGTGATATATAATTTCATTTTTGATTGTAGCATACTGATTTATAATAGAGAAAGTTGGGCTAGAAACATTATCGATTACATCCATTGAAGACAAAAGTTCTTTAATTAATGTTGTTTTTCCAACTCCCATCTCTCCACTTATCAAAACAATTTTATTATTTATTTGTTTTTTAACTTCCAAAGAGACATTATTTAATTGACTTAGTTCAAACTTTATCTTCATATTAATCAGACTAAATATAAGCATTTAACATAATTTTTTAATTTTGCAGATATGAATTTTACTGCTGGGCAAATTGCAGATCAAATTAACGGAACCATTGTTGGTGACCGTGATGTTGATATATTTAATATTTCTAAAATTGAAGAAGGAGTTAAAGGCTCCTTAACTTTTCTTGCTAATCCTAAATACACTGAGTTTATATATTCAACTAATGCTTCGGCAACAATAGTTTCCAATGATTTTGAACCAACCGAAAAAATTAATACAACTCTAATTAAAGTAAAGGATCCTTACTCATCTTTTACAACTATTTTAGAGCTTTTTAACAAGGATAATTTAGCTAAAAAAGGTATTAGTAATTTATCAGTTATTGATAAAACAGCTAAAATTTCAAACTCTTCTTACGTAGGCTCATTTTCATCTATTGGAAAGAATTCAATTATTTCAGATAATTGTGTAATTGAAAATCAAGTCTATATAGGCGATAACGTTAATATTGGTAAGGGTACAAAAATCTTTCCTGGGGTAAAAATTTTAGATGATACAAAAATTGGAAATAATTGTATTATCCATAGTTGTTGTTCTATTGGATCTGATGGTTTTGGTTTCGCACCAAATAGTGACGGTAGTTATAAGAAGATTCCTCAAACGGGTAATGTAGTTATCGGAAATAATGTTGAGATTGGATCAAATTCAACTATTGATAGAGCTACATTAGGTTCTACAATTATTAATAATGGTGTTAAGCTTGATAATCAAATTCAAATTGCACATAATGTTGAAATTGGTGAAAATACAGCTATTGCTGCTCAGTCAGGAATAGCTGGATCTACAAAAATTGGTAAAAACTGTATGATTGGTGGACAAGTGGGTATTATAGGTCATATTAAAATTGGAGATAATGTAAAAATACAGGCTCAAGCTGGTGTTACTTCAAACATAGAGAGTGATTCAAGGATCACCGGTACTCCTGCGATTTCATATATTAATTATAATAAATCCTATATTCATTTTAAAAACTTACCTGAAATAGTTAAAAAAATTGATAAAAAGGGCAAATGATAAGAAGAACAGTTCCTCAAAAAACAGTAGCCAAAGAGTCATCATTGAGTGGTGTTGGTCTTCACACTGGTAAAAATGTTACATTGACATTCAAGCCTGCTCCGTCAAATACTGGTCTTGTATTTATCAGAGAAGATATTGATGGAGATAATTCAATAGAAGCTCATATTAAGTACATCTCAAATACAGATAGAGGAACAAATCTTGATAATGGTTTATTTAGGATTCACACATCTGAGCATGTTTTAGCTGCTTTAACGGGTCTTGATGTCGATAATTGCTTCATATGTCTCGATGGACCTGAAGTTCCAATAATGGATGGTTCGTCAAAATTTTTTATTAAAGCAATTGAAGATGCAAAAATTATTGAACAAAATGCTCTAAGAGAAGAATTTTTCCCTGATGATGAGATATCATATATATGTAAAAACACAGGTAGTAAAATTTCAATTATTCCTAATGAAAATTATTGTGTCAATACAAAAATAGATTTTAATACCAAGGTTTTAGGAACTCAAGTTGCTGCTATTGAAGATATTAGTGATTTTAAAACTGAGATTTCAACTGCAAGAACATTTAGTTTTCTTCATGAGCTGGAAACTTTACTAGAAAATGGTTTAATTAAAGGAGGTGATCTTAATAATGCTATTGTTTATGTTGATAAACCTTTAGCTGACAGCAACATGGACAGACTAAAGAAAGCATTTAATAAAGATTCAATATCTGTAAAGGAAAATGGAATTCTTGATAACCTTAGTCTTCACTATCCAAATGAAGCAGCTAGACATAAACTACTAGATATAATAGGTGATCTAGCATTAGTTGGCATGAAAATTAGAGGTAAAGTAATAGCAGAAAAACCCGGTCACTCAATAAATGCTAAATTTGCAGAAAAAGTTTTTGAGTTGATTAAACTAGATAGAAAGAATATTTTACCAAAGATAAACTTTAATAAAAAGCCCTTGATGGATTCGACCAGGATAATGGATGTAATTCCTCATCGTCCTCCATTTTTATTAATCGATGAAGTTTTGGAACTGTCAGATTCACATGTAATAGGATTAAGGAGAGTTGAAGAAAGTGAATCGTGGGTGAAAGGACATTTCCCTGGAGCTCCTGTAATGCCTGGAGTACTTCAAGTAGAATTTATGGCACAGGCAGGAGGTGTACTTGTCTTAAACACTGTTCCTGACCCTGAAAATTATCTAACTTTCTTTATGAAAATGGACAAATGTAAGTTTAAAAACCCAGTGCTACCTGGAGATACACTTATTTGTAAACTAGAGTTAATTTCTCCCATAAGAAGGGGGATTATTCACATGTACGGCTATACTTTCGTTGGTAATGAAATCAAGAGTGAAGGTGAATTTATGGCAAAAATTGTTAAAAAAGATAAAATATGAATCAACCACTTGCCTACGTTCATCCGGGAGCAAAAATTGCTAAAAATGTTGTTGTAGAGCCCTTTTCGACAATAAATAACAATGTTGAAATAGGTGAGGGCACATGGGTTGGTTCTAATGTAACCATAATGGAAGGTGCTAGAATTGGAAAAAACTGTTTTATTTATCCTGGTTCAGTTATTTCTGCTAATCCACAGGATCTTAAATTTGAAGGAGAGGATTCTCTTTGTGAAATAGGTAATAATACAACTATTAGGGAATGTGTCACCATTAATAGAGGTACTAAAGATAGAGGAACAACAAAGATTGGATCAAATTGTTTAATAATGGCCTATTCTCACGTAGCTCATGACTGCTTTGTAGGAGATAACTGTATTTTCTCTAATAATAGTACTCTTGCAGGACACATTACCGTCGGAAATTTCGTTATTTTATCTGGATTTGTTGCCGTTCACCAATTTTGTAGAATTGGTTCTCATTCATTTATAGCGGGTGGATCACTAGTTAGAAAAGATGTACCACCATATGTTAAAGCTGCTAGAGAGCCTCTGTCTTATGTAGGAATAAATTCTGTAGGTTTAAGAAGAAGAGGGTTTGAAAGTAAAAAAGTTCAAGAAATTCAAAATATTTACAGAATTTTATATCAAAAGAAATATAACAATACTCAGGCTATGGAGATTATTCAGGCTGAGTTAAATGCAACTCCAGAAAGAGATGAGATAATTCAATTTATTGAAAATTCTCAGCGTGGAATTATGAAAGGTTACTTTCAAAAAAACTAAATTATGGCAAGCACTAGTGATATTAGAAAAGGACTCTGTATAAAATATAATCATGACATTTATAAAATAATTGAATTTCTTCATGTAAAGCCTGGTAAGGGTCCTGCTTTTGTTAGAACTAAATTAAAAAGTGTAACTAATGGAAAAGTTCTTGATAACACATTTCCATCTGGACACAAGATTGAAGAGGTGAAAGTTGTAACTAGTCAATATCAATTTTTATATAATGATACAGATTATTTCCATTTCATGAATAATGATGACTATAATCAAATTACAATAGATAAAAATAAAATTGATTATCCAGATTTACTTAAAGAAGGAGAGAATGTAACAATTATTATTAATACTGAAGATAACAGTCCGTTGTCAGTTGATATGCCATTAAGTGTTATATTGGAGGTAACTCATACAGAACCAGGAATTAAAGGTAATACAGCAACAAACGCTACAAAACCAGCAAAACTAGAAACTGGTGCTAATATAAACGTTCCTCTATTTATAAATGAAGGAGATAAAGTCAAAATTGATACTGAAAAAGGTCAGTATATCGAAAGAATAAAATAAATTTGACATTAAATTTGAAGGATGAGCATAATAGTTGATAAAAAATCAAGAGTTTTAGTTCAAGGCTTCACAGGCGGTGAAGGTACTTTTCACTCTGAGCAAATGATTGAATATGGAACAAATATTGTGTGCGGAGTTACTCCAGGTAAAGGAGGAATAAAACATCTTGATAGACCTGTTTACAATAGTGTAGCTGATGCCGTAAAAAATGAAGATATTAATACTTCAATAATTTTCGTGCCGCCAATGTTTGCAGCAGATGCTATTATGGAGGCTGTCGAATCAGAAATTAAAACTATAGTGACAATAACAGAAGGTATTCCAGTAAATGATATGACAAAGGTTGCATCATACATTCAAGGAAAAAACATTAGACTAATTGGACCAAATTGCCCAGGAATTATCACTCCAGAAGAAGCTAAAATAGGTATAATGCCAGGATTTGTTTTTAAGAAAGGAAATGTTGGAATTGTTTCTAAATCTGGTACTCTTACATATGAAGCCGCAGATCAAGTCGTAAAGTCTGGATATGGAATTTCAACAGCAATTGGAGTAGGGGGAGATCCAATAATTGGTACAACTATTTTAGACTCTGTTCAATTATTTATGGAAGATGACGATACAGACCTGATAGTTCTCATTGGAGAGATAGGCGGTCAATTAGAGATTGATGCTGCAAAATGGATAAAAAGTAATGGTAACAAAAAGCCTGTTGTTGGTTTTATTGCTGGGGAAACTGCTCCTAAAGGAAGAAAAATGGGGCATGCTGGTGCGATAATTGGTGGAAAAGATGACACAGCATCCGCAAAGAAAAGAATAATGAGAGAGTCAGGTTTAAATGTGGTTGATTCACCTGCAGATATTGGCAAAACTGTAAATGAAATACTTAATTGATGAAATTACTTGAATCAAAAATTGCAATTATAACAGGCGGAAGCAGAGGAATAGGTAAATCAATTTGTGAGACTTTTGCCCAAAATGGGTGTGATATTGCTTTTACATATAATAATTCCAAAGAGTCTGCCGATAATTTAGTGAAGGAACTTAACAATCTAGGAATAAAAGTTAAAGCATATAAAAGTGATGCTTCAAATTTTGATGATGCAACTAAACTAGTTGAAAATGTATTAAATGATTTCGGGAAAATAGATATTTTAGTCAATAATGCTGGGATCAAAAAAGATAATTTATTAATGAGAATGGAAAAATCTGATTTTGATTCCGTAATTAATACTAATTTATCCTCTGTTTTTAATCTTACAAAGGCATCAACAAAGACATTTCTTAAACAAAGGAATGGTTCAATTATAAATATAAGCTCTGTTGTTGGTGTGAAAGGAAATGCTGGGCAATCAAATTATTCTGCATCAAAGGCAGGAATTATTGGTTTTTCTAAATCAATTGCTCTTGAATTAGGTTCGAGAAATATTAGGTGTAATGTTATTGCACCTGGGTTTATAGAAACTGATATGACAGACTCATTACCTGAGGATGTTATTAATTCTTGGAAAGAAAGTATTCCACTTAAACGAGGTGGTAATCCAAGCGATGTTGGAAATGCATGTGTATTTTTAGCATCAGACTTGTCTAGTTATATTACTGGGCAAGTACTCCATGTAGATGGAGGAATGTTAACTTAAAATTAAATTAAATGAAAAATTTACCGAACATAGGTTTACCTATTATTTTATTATCACTATTATTAATTGTATTTATATCCAGATCATCTGTAAATATTGGATCGGGTGAAGCTGGAGTGTTGTTTAGAACATTAGGGGGTGGTGTTGTAACTGATGGACCTCCTAAAGGTGAGGGATTTAAAATTATAGCACCATGGAACAGAATTGTAATATATAACGTTAAACAACAAGAAGTTCTAGAAAGTATGCAAGTTTTATCCTCAAATGGTCTTGAAATAAGTATTGATGTATCAGTACTATATCAACCTGTTTATGATCAGTTAGGTTTATTGCATCAAACCAAAGGTGAGAATTATTTAAACTCAGTTTTACTTCCGAATATTAGAGCTGTAGCAAGAAGTGTTGTAGGAAGGTATACTCCTGAACAATTATATTCTACTAAAAGAGATGCTATTCAGAATGAAATTTTTATAGAAACTCGAGATGATGTTTTAGATCAATATATTCAGCTTAATTCTGTACTAGTTAGAGATGTTACACTACCTAATGCTATCAAAGAAGGTATTGAAAGAAAGCTTGTTCAAGAGCAAGAGGCTTTAGAATACGAGTTTAGATTAGTTAAAGCAGAACAAGAAGCAGAAAGACAAAGAATTGATGCTGAGGGTAAAGCTAGAGCAAACAGAATTTTAAGTGCTTCACTAACTGATAGAATACTTCAGGAAAAAGGTATTGAAGCTACTCTAAAATTAGCAGAATCACCAAATTCAAAAGTTATAGTTGTAGGATCAGGTGAGAATGGTCTACCTATAATATTGGGTAATAACTAACATCAAGTTTAACCAAATAAATAAAGGTCCGTTATCTATATGATAATGGATCTTTTTTATTAGTAATCTCTATTCTCAAAGTCTTCATTTTCTTCTTTAATTATTTTCCTTATTAAGAGATAAATTAAAGATGCAATAATAACTAACCAGATAACAATACTAAAAATCATCTCTGAATCATTCATTATAAAGCATTTGAGACAGGAGGTGAATTATCATCTTCTAGATTAACAGCTGTTCCATAAGCCATAATCTCAGAACAACCTTGCATAATCATTGAGGTTGTAATTCTAACATTGATAACAGCATCAGCGCCAAGTGAATCAGCATTATCTATCATTCTACTAATAGCTTGTTCTCTTGCTTGAGCCTGAAGTCTTGTATATTCACTTATTTCACCACCTACAACATTTTTCAAACTTGCCCAAATATCTCGAGCGACATTTCTTGCTCTTACAGTATTACCTCGTGCAATACCAAGGGTATTAATAACTTTTTTTCCTTCAATATGTGTAGTAGTAGATATAATCATATTCAAATATACGAACTATAAAGCATATCCTGTTTTACATAATATTAATTATAGGACATTTATTAATAAACTCCGAATTGATATAAATGATAAGATGTGTGAAAGTAGACAACCTTTTTGAATGATTTATTAGGAACTACTCCATGAAAATTATTATATAAGTATTTCTTATTAATCGATTCTACTTCTTTTAAATCATTGATTAGCTTATTTTTTTCAAATTCAAAATCAAGATTTTTGTATTGATAGGTGTTGAAAACCTTAAGTGTAGGAAGATTTTTAATATAATTTTTAACATTATACCTAGCTATATACTTAAGATATAGTCTGTGGAATATACCAAATACAAAACCTACGACAAAGATTAAAGGGTTAAGCTTTGTCTTATTCAAATATACGTCAATAAAAGCAGAACAATGTTTAAGCATCATTGAAGAGTTCATCCTCCCCCATTTAGGACTAGTTTCTTCATTTAATTTTTCTATTGAAGAGTATAATTTTAGGTATTCCATT
>MDTG01228732.1_pt1 | contig 11072 bp, 9 predicted proteins | sample 811421 | NCBI WGS metagenome assembly MDTG01 (sample SAMN05326645, study PRJNA326480) | marine metagenome | isolation source: seawater | place: Pacific Ocean: South East | collected 2011 | reverse complement strand
TCGTTTAGATAATGTTGTATACCGTTTAGGTATCGCTAACTCAAGAAGAGGAGCACGTCAATTAGTTTCTCATAGACATATTACTGTCAATGGAGACATAGTAAATATTCCTTCTTATTCTTTAAAAGAAGGAGACGTAGTTGCTGTAAGAGAGAAGTCAAAATCTTTACAAGCTATTGAAAATGCATTAGCTTCTAGTAACGCTGTTTACGAATGGTTAAGCTGGAATTCTGACAAAAAAGAAGGGACTTTTGTAAAAACTCCAGAGAGATTACAAATTCCTGAAAATATCAAAGAACAATTAATCGTAGAGTTGTACTCTAAATAATCTATACAAACGTATTATGGCAATTTTAAATTTTCAAAAGCCCGATAAGGTAATTATGATAGAATCTACAGATTTTTCTGGAAGATTTGAGTTCAGACCATTAGAGCAAGGTTTCGGTTTAACTGTAGGAAATGCTCTAAGAAGAGTGTTATTATCCTCATTGGAAGGATTCGCAATCACTTCATTAAGACTTGATGGTGTAGAGCACGAATTCTCAACAATCAAAGGAATTGTTGAAGACGTTACTGAGATTATTCTTAATCTTAAACAAATTCGTTTCAAGAAACAAATTGAAGAATCAGATAGAGAAACAGTTTCTATTGCTGTATCTGCTCAAGATCAATTAACCGCTGGTGATTTACAAAAATTTATTTCAGGATTTCAAGTGTTAAATCCAGATTTAGTAATCTGTAATATGGATAAGTCAGTAAAGTTAAATATGGAACTTACCATAGAGAAAGGTAGGGGATTTGTACCTGCTGAAGAAAATAAAAAATCAGGAGCACCTATAGGAACAATTTTTACAGATTCTATATATACACCAATTAAGAATGTAAAATATGCTATCGAAAATTTTCGTGTAGAACAAAAGACTGATTACGAAAAGCTTATTTTTGATATAGAAACCGATGGTTCAATAAATCCAAAAGACGCTTTAACTGAAGCTGCAAAAATTTTAATTCATCACTTTATGCTATTCTCTGATGAGAGAATTACCCTAGAGGCTGACGAAATTGCACAAACGGAGACATACGATGAAGAATCATTGCATATGCGTCAATTACTAAAAACTAGATTAATAGACATGGATCTTTCTGTTAGAGCTTTAAATTGCTTAAAAGCTGCTGAAGTAGATACCCTAGGAGATTTAGTTTCCTTTAACAAAAGTGATTTAATGAAATTCAGAAATTTTGGTAAAAAATCATTAACTGAGCTAGAGGAGCTAGTAAATATTAAAGGGCTAAATTTTGGAATGGATTTAGTAAAATATAAATTAGATAGAGATTAATCTTTCATATTTTGCTCCTCAAAAAGAGTTGAGCAAGATGAAAGTTCAAATAAAACGTCATGAGACACAGAAAAAAATTTAATCATTTAGGAAGAAAATCTGCGCATAGAAAAGCTATGTTAGCTAATATGGCATGTTCTCTAATCGAACATAAACGCATCAATACAACTGTTGCAAAAGCGAAAGCACTGAGGGTTTTTATTGAACCCTTAATTACAAAATCTAAGGCTGACACGACACATAATAGAAGAGTAGTGTTTAGTTATCTTAGAAATAAATATGCTGTCACAGAATTATTCAAACAGATTTCTGTAAAAATAGGAGATAGACCAGGAGGGTATGTTCGTATCATTAAATTAGGAAATCGTCAAGGAGATAATGCTCCAATGGCTATGGTTGAACTAGTTGATTATAATGAGTTGTACAATCCTAAAGGGAAAAAAGCAAAGAAAACAACCCGAAGAGGAAGAAGAAAGAAAAGTACTGATGTAGAGATAGAGACTGCTTCAAAAGAAGTTTCAGACGTATCTACTGAAGAAAAATCTGAAGAATAAAAAATGAAGATTTAAATAAATGTTAAAAAGAGTTTGTAATTTTCTACGAACTCTTTTTTTATATATTTTTGGAGCAAAAATTTAAAACCAATTAAAATTATTTCTCTTTTCTTTAAAAAAAATATGTAGTCACTGATTTCAAAAAAAACAAAAAAATGAAAAAAATAAAAATAACATTAATTTTATTCTTGTTTTCTATTTCTATAGTATACTCTCAAAATTCTTCCACAGGGGTTAGTGACAATAACACTAGTAATCTTCTCAGAATTACAGGCGATGGAGGAAATTCATCAGGTCAAACATACGGGACAGCCATGAGATTTGTGAATCCACCAAGAACCGTAGATGGCTCTATATATTTATACGAAAAATGGAATAATAATCCTACAGTTGTAACATCAAAAGATAATAAGACCTTTACTTTAAATAATATTAATTTCAATCTAAGAACAAATAGAATGGTCACTAGAATATCTAAAGATTCTATATTTATTATTGATATGAATAAAATAGACAATATTAACATTCTTGATAAAACCTTTAAAAAAATAGATACAGAAATAGGTAGTCGTGTATTTGAGGTAATTTTTGAATCTGACGATTTATCTGTTTTAAATTTTCATAGTGTCAAATTCGTAGAAGGTTCTGTAAACCCAATGTTGAGTAGAAAAACAGATAAGTTAATTCAAAAAGAGACTTTTTATCTTTTAAGGGGAGGTGAAATTAAAGAATTTAGATTAAGAAAAAAAGACATTCAAGATTTAATTCCTGTTAATGTAAGTGAAAAAAATATGTTGATTAAATATTATAAAAACGGTAAATACTCTCACAAGAGAATTAATGATTTAAAGTTAGTTTTGTCAAAATTATATAATACAACTGAATAAACTATTTAAAAGAATCTATTACAAAACTCAAAGTAGGTAACAGTAAAAGTTACCTATTTTTTTTGTCAATAAAATATAATAACTCTACGAATGATAATACTTCATTAATCCTTATTTTTGTTAATAATTCTTGATTAACAAATGATCACAACTACATAATGAAATATCAACAAAGAAAAAAAGCACTGGTTTTATTAGCAGATGGTACCATTTTCTATGGTAAATCTATTGGAATTGATGGTACGTCAACTGGAGAGATTTGTTTTAATACTGGAATGACTGGTTACCAGGAAATTTTTACAGATCCTTCTTATTATGGACAAATCATGGTTACCACGAATGCTCACATAGGGAATTATGGAATCAATAACGAAGAAGTTGAATCAGAAGGAATCAAAATTTCTGGGTTGGTTGTTAGAAATTTTAGCTTTGAACATTCTAGAATGGACTCTGATGGGAATTTAAAAGATTGGTTTGAAAAGCACAATTTAGTAGCGATTTCAGATTTAGATACAAGAGCCTTGGTTTCTTATATTAGAGATAATGGTGCCATGAATGCTATTATTTCAACAGAAGTTGATCATATAGAAAGGCTTAAAAATCAATTGGCAAAAGTTCCTACTATGGAAGGTTTAGAATTAGCCTCCAAAGTATCAACCACTCAGCCTTACTTCATAGGAGATGAAAATGCCAAAGTTAAAATTGCTGCTTTAGATATTGGTATAAAGAAAAATATTTTAAGAAATTTTGTAAAAAGAGGAGCTTATGTTAAAGTGTATCCCTACAATGCTAGTTTCGAAGACTTGTTTTCGTGGAGACCAGATGCGTACTTTATTTCAAATGGCCCCGGAGATCCTGAACCACTGAAAGAAGCACAAGAACTGGTTGGAGAGATTCTAAAAAGAGATTTACCATTATTTGGAATCTGCTTAGGTCATCAGATAATAGCTTTAGCAAATGGAATATCTACTTACAAGATGCACAATGGCCACAGAGGAATAAATCACCCTGTAAAAAATTTGCTAACAGGAAAAGGAGAAATAACCTCTCAAAACCATGGTTTTGCAATCAATAGAGAAGAAGCAGAAGCACACCCAAATGTAGAAATTACTCATATACACTTAAATGATGAAACTGTTGCTGGAATACGTTTAAAAAAGAATAATTGCTTTTCAGTTCAATATCACCCCGAAGCTAGTCCAGGTCCACATGATTCAGAATATCTATTTGATCAATTTATGAATAATATTAAAAAGTAGAAATATCAACCAAATTATTTTTGTCAATTTTGTAAGATTATTTTTTGATTTTATAGTTGTTTAATAGAATAATATATATTACATTTACAACAGTGATGTTTATCATCACTTTCTTTTTCATAGCAATTTTTCCCACTCTTAGGAGTGGGTTTTTTTATCGATCAATGTTATCTAAAAACATTCTATATTTTAGATGAATTTTTTTTCGTAATAAATTGATTTTAACATTCACAAAATCAGTCCTTAATTATGTATTTTAGCGATCTATAATCCAACAAAATAAATTTTATACAATGAGTGGTATTTTAAACATACATGCAAGGCAAATTTTCGATTCTCGAGGAAATCCCACTATTGAAGTAGATGTAACAACAGAAAGTGGTGCATTTGGAAGAGCAGCAGTACCGTCAGGAGCATCTACAGGAGAACATGAAGCAGTAGAGCTAAGGGATGGAAATAATGACTACATGGGAAAAGGTGTTTTACATGCAGTGAAGAATGTCAATACTTTGATTGCTGATGAATTACTTGGTTTTTCTGTTTTTGAGCAAAGTCAAATAGATCAAAAGATGATTGATTTAGATGGAACACCAAATAAATCAAAATTAGGTGCTAACGCAATTCTGGGAGTTTCTTTAGCGGTGTCCAAAGCAGCAGCGAATGAATTAGGAATACCTTTATATAAATATATTGGTGGAGCCTCTGCGATTATATTACCTGTCCCCATGATGAATATCATTAATGGTGGATCTCATTCAGATTCACCCATAGCATTTCAAGAATTTATGATTATGCCAGTAAAAGCAGCAAGTTTTTCTCAGGCAATGCAAATGGGTTCGGAAATTTTTCACAATTTAAAGAAAGTATTGCATGAAAGAAATTTATCAACAGCTGTTGGTGATGAGGGAGGATTTGCTCCAATATTAAAAGGGACAGAAGACGCATTAGACACCATATCAATATCCGTAAAAAATGCAGGATATAAATTAGGAGATGAGATTATGATTGCCTTAGATTGTGCTGCTGCTGAATTTTATGTTGATGGTCAATATGACTATACAAAATTTGAGGGAGAATCAGGAAAAGTAAGATCAAGTCAAGAGCAAGCAGATTATTTAGCGGAACTCGCAGCGAACTATCCGATTATATCGATAGAGGATGGAATGGATGAGAATGATTGGCAAGGGTGGAAATACTTAACAGAAAAAATAGGAGATAAAGTACAGTTGGTTGGTGACGATTTATTCGTAACAAATGTAAAACGTTTGTCTCGAGGCATTGAAAAAGGAATTGCAAATTCCATATTAATTAAGGTAAATCAAATAGGAACACTCACAGAAACAATTGCCGCTGTTACTATGGCAAATAAGGCTGGATATACATCCGTAATGAGCCATCGTTCAGGAGAAACAGAAGATACGACAATAGCAGACTTAGCAGTTGCTTTAAATTGTGGTCAAATAAAGACAGGTTCAGCTTCTCGTTCAGACCGTATGGCTAAGTACAATCAATTATTAAGAATAGAGGAAGAGCTAGGAGATATTTCTTGTTTTCCTCAAGAGAAAGCTTTTAAGATATAAGTTGTTATAGCTAGCAATAAAATCTCATAATATTTTTATGAGGTTTTTGTAATATTTAATAATTAGGGAAATTTAATTTTGGATATTCAAAAACCATGGTAGTTTTTTTATAAACCCTATAAAATAGCTATCTTTGTATTACTTCTAAAAAACAAATATTATATAAGATATGGCAGATTTGGCGAAATTGCAGATTGGAGAAAATTCGTATGAATTCCCTTTGATAAAAGGGTCTGAAAATGAAGTTGCTATCGATATTAAAACATTGAGAGTTACCTCCAAAGGAGTTATTACCATAGATCCAGGATATAAAAATACTGGTGCTTGTAAGAGTTCGATTACATTTTTAGATGGAGAAAAAGGAATTTTAAGATATAGAGGTTATTCTATTGAAGATTTAGCTGAAAAAGCACAATTTTTAGAAGTTGCTTTTTTATTAATTTTTGGAGAACTACCAACGAAAGATCAATTGACTCAATTTCATGAAGATATTAAAGATAATGCTATTGTTGATGATGATGTTAGAAAAATAATAGACGCATTTCCAAAGTCAGCCCACCCAATGGGTATTTTGTCTTCATTAACAAGTGCTTTAACAGCATTTAACCCATCTTCTGTTAATGTAGATTCTGAGGAAGAAATGTACAAAGCTATTGTGAAAATTATGGGTAAACTACCGGTTTTGGTTGCCTGGGTAATGCGAAAGGTTCAAGGCTTACCATTAAATTACGGTTCGAAGTCATTGGGATATGTAGAGAATCTGATGACTATGATGTTTGCTAAACCTAATGAAGAGTATACAGTCAATTCAATTGTGAAGGATGCTTTAGATAAATTATTTATTCTACATGCAGACCATGAACAAAACTGTTCGACTTCTACCGTAAGGATTGTCGGGTCTTCACATGCAGGTCTATTCGCCTCTTTGTCATCCGGAATTTCTGCTCTCTGGGGACCACTTCATGGAGGTGCAAATCAGGCGGTATTAGAAATGTTAGAGGCCATAAAGGAAGATGATGGTGATACAAAAAAATATATGGCAAAGGCTAAAGATAAAAATGATTCTTTCCGTTTAATGGGATTTGGGCACAGAGTTTATAAAAACTTTGATCCAAGAGCTAAAATCATCAAATTGGCTGCTGATCAGGTTTTAAATGATTTAGGAATTAGTGACCCAATTTTAGATATTGCCAAAGCTCTTGAACAAGAAGCTCTCAATGATCCGTATTTTGTGGAAAGAAAATTATATCCAAATGTCGATTTTTATTCAGGTATTATATACAGAGCAATGGGAATTCCAGTAGAAATGTTTACTGTAATGTTTGCTCTTGGACGATTACCAGGTTGGATAGCTCAATGGAGAGAAATGCGATTAGGTAAAGAACCTATAGGTAGACCTCGTCAAATTTATGTTGGTCAAACATACAGAAAATTTAAAAATATTTCTCAAAGATAGTTTTATTGTAATTTTTGCTCTACAGAAAAATTGTTTCCAGGTATTTCGTATATACGATAATCAATTTTTTTGTATGTTTTCTTACTTTTGAAATTCTTTATTAAAGCTAATTGTATGTTACAACTTCACATTCAAAACGAAACATCACGATTAAGAGCTGTTATCTTTGGAATAGCTAATAATAATGGTCCAACACCAACATTAGAGAGTTGTTACGATCCAAAAAGCAAGGAACATGTCATTGCTGGAACATATCCAAAAGAACAAGATATGATTCCAGAAATGGAATCAGTTGTCAGAATATTTGAAAAATACAATGTTCAAGTCTTTAGACCAAACGTTATTGAGAATTATAACCAAATTTTTTCTAGAGATATCGGTTTTGTAATTGAAGACAAATTTATCAAAGCAAATATTCTTCCTGATAGAGATCAAGAAATTTTGGCAATAAATCATGTTTTGCAATTAATTAAAAAAGAAAATATAATCACATTACCTGAAGCTTGTCATATAGAGGGAGGAGATGTAATGCCTTGGAATGATTATGTTTTTATTGGAACATATTCTGGCGAGGATTATTCGTCATATATTACCGCAAGAACAAATAGAAATTCAGTAATTGCTATACAAGATTTATTTCCAAATAAAATTATAAAATCGTTTGAGTTGAGAAAATCAAATAATCAATCAAAAGAAAATGCATTGCATTTAGATTGTTGTTTTCAACCCATTGGAAAAGATAAAGCGATACTTCACAAAAATGGTTTTCTTATTGAAGAAGAATTCAAATGGTTGGTCAATTTTTTTGGTAAAGAAAATATATTTGAAATATCTAAGGAAGAAATGTACCATATGAATAGTAATGTTTTTTCTATTTCTGAAGATGTTATTATCTCTGAAAAGAGTTTTGTTAGATTAAACTCATGGCTTCGAGAGAATGGATTCATTGTAGAAGAAGTTCAATATAGTGAAATTGCCAAACAAGAAGGATTGTTACGTTGTTCAACATTGCCATTGATTAGAGATTAATTTTACATAAATTTTATTATCAGAATATTCGTGTATTCTCAAATCCACTGTACTTTTTTTATTTAATATTTTTTAAGAAGATTTTCACATGAAGAAAAAATTATCAAAAGTATTGAGATTAATAATCAAGAATCTATATGAAAACTTTTATCGATTAGCAGAAAATATTTAATTGGTGCAGTAAAAAGAGGATTTACTGATGTTTCTTTTATAACAATATATATAGATTGTTTAGATAGATTATAAGTAATTGGTAGCTGCTACTTATTCCATAAGTGAAACCGTGAATTTTAAAACGTTTTTAGAATTAACTACAAAATGAAAAATCTAGTTTATAGATTTATAAATAAGTTATAAGTTGAGTTTTTTACAATAAAAAAGATTCATCCTTTTGATACCCCTTTTTTTGTTAAATGTCTTGAGTTTATTGTGGAAGAATAACCTTATTTATTACGTGAATAACTCCATTATTTGCCTGTACGTTGGTGGCTATAATATCACTAACTCTGTTATTGCTGTCTGTTAAAGAAGCTCCTCCCGTAATATTGGCAGTCAAAGGGCTTCCTAAAGTTTCGATTGATAAATTGTCAGATAAGTCTGTATCTAATAAGTTTGCACCACCAACCACATGTGATTTTAGAGTTGCGTCTAGTATAGGTTCATCAATATCAGAAAGTCCAGATATCCCTAGTTCTATAAATAACCTATTGAAAGCATCATTGATAGGGGCAAAAATTGTAAAAGGCGAAGGGGATATTGGAAAATCTGTAGATAGTATTCCAATAAAATCAGTTGTAAGATCCTCTCTTGTTAAGGCTGAAACAAGTGTAGAAAAATTAGGGTCAGCTGTTGCAAATGTAACAACAGAAGGCAAACCAATTACAGCATTAACTTTGTGAATAACTCCATTAACAGCTATAATATCAGCAGAACTTACTGATGATACACCATTAAATTTAACGCCACTTGATGTGTCAACATAAAGTGACATCACAGAACTGGAAGCTTCACTAGTTGCTAGAGTATTTGTATATCCTGTGCTAAAATCAGAGGCTGTTAAAGATCCACTCAAAACATGATTCAATAATAAGTTAGTCAATACATTTACAGGTACATCGTCAAGGCTATTGAAGTTGTTTGCATTTAAGAAAGCTGCAAAAGCATCGTTTGTAGGAGCTAAAATTGTGAATGGACCCAAACCATTAAGGGTATTTACTAAATCAGCTTTTTGTAAGGCACTAACTAGACTGGTTAAGTCTGCTGAGTCAATTGCTAAATTAACAATTGTTGAAGGCTCAACAGTATTGTCATTATCATTATTACATGAATATAATGAGCTTAATAGGATTAAAAATATTGGAATAAATAGTTTAAATTTTTTCATGAAATTATGCTTAATGATTTTACATCAAAGTTAAAAAATCATTGAATATTTAAGAAAATTAAAATTGTTAAATAATATTTAAAATTCTATAAATCAAGTATTTAAGTTTTAAACGTATTTATTAACTGTTTTTCAATCATTTTTTGTGGATGAGTTTATTTTTTAAACTTAAAAAGTAATAATTTTGTGAACGAAATAAATCTATATGAACCAGACCACTAATAGTGTACTTATGATTCGTCCTATTCATTTTAGGATGAATGAACAAACAGCTGTCAATAATTACTATCAAAAAGTGTTAGATAATATTTCATTAGACTCAGTTAACTTTCATGCGCAAAAGGAATTTGATGATTTTGTTGATATTTTAGAATTACACGGGGTTCATGTGATTGTGATTTCCGACAACGAGGATAATGATACACCAGATTCAATTTTCCCAAATAATTGGATTTCATTTCACGAAGATGGCACAGTAGGATTGTATCCTATGTATGCAGAGAATAGAAGACTGGAAAGAAGAGATGATATTTTATATCAATTAGAAGAAAAAGGTTTTTTGATTCATAATATTATTGATTATACCACTGCCGAAAAAGAAAATGTTTTCCTCGAGGGAACAGGAAGTGTTTTATTAGATCGTGAAAATAGAAAAGCCTATTGTGCTTTATCACCAAGAGCAGATGAAGATTTATTTATTGAATTTTGTGAAGATTTTGAATTTACACCGGTTTTATTTACTGCAAATCAAACTGTAAATCAGAATAGAAAAGCAATCTATCATACAAATGTAATGATGTGTTTGGCAGAAACATTTGCTGTCATTTGTTTGGCAAGTATTGACGATAAAAAAGAACGTAAAAATGTTTTAAAACACTTAAAAGAAGATGGTAAAAAAGTGATTGAAATTTCTGAAGAACAAGTACATAATTTTGCAGGAAATATGTTACAAGTAAGAGGTACAAATGATGAATTATTTTTAGTAATGAGTGCCTCTGCATTAAATTCATTAAATCAATCACAAATAGCACTAATAGAAAATCATTGCAAAATTATATCAAGTACTCTAGATACTATTGAAGCTTGTGGTGGGGGAAGTGCTCGATGTATGATGGCCGAAATTTTTCTTCCTATTGAAAAGTAAGTCAAAAATATTTTTTGAATAGGGCTATTTATTTTTTAATTATTTTTTTTATTAGAAAATTCCCTGTTTTAAATTGAATTTTAACAAAGTAAAATCCCCTAGTGAGGTTCCTTATATTCATTTTATTTTGATTTTCAACAGTTATAAGTTTTTTTCCATGGCTGGTAATAATAGTTAAGGACCGAATCTCTTGAACATTATTTTGCTGAACAATTTCTAATGAATCTTCAATTGGATTTGGAACAATTTCAATTAATTTGGATAATTCATAATCATTGGAAGACAGCAGATAATCAAGGTGATTTTGAAATTCGTAGAGCTTCTGAGTAAATTCTAGAGTTACACTTCCGATAGAAGTGGAAAAATATTCTCTAGAGATATAATATCGAGATTCTTTAAAAAAGGCAATTCCTTCTATTTGACTTCCCTGTTCTAGATAAAG
>MDTG01373088.1_pt1 | contig 11073 bp, 10 predicted proteins | sample 811421 | NCBI WGS metagenome assembly MDTG01 (sample SAMN05326645, study PRJNA326480) | marine metagenome | isolation source: seawater | place: Pacific Ocean: South East | collected 2011 | reverse complement strand
TAGAAAAGTAAAAGTGAAAAAAATTAAAAACCTTCTAGTTGAAGAAAAAAAAATTAATTTACAAGCTTTTTTAAATTTTAACAAAAGAATAAAAAAAGTAAAATCATTACTACAAATGTTTTTAAAATTAAATTCAAAAAAAAATATTATTGCCTATGGTGCGTCCACTAAAGGGAATGTGGTACTAAATCATTGCAACGTGTCAAATAAGCAAATTCAAGAAATTTGCGATGGGAGTAGAAAAAAAATTAATAAATTTACACCCGGTTCCAATATTAAAATTATCTCAAAACCATCGATGAGAAAAAAAAAGCCAGATTATCTAATAGTTTTAATATGGTCTTTTAGAAAAGAAGTTATTCAGCAAGAATTAAAGTACATAAAATCAGGCGGTAGATTAGTTTTTTTACTGCCTAGATTTCATTTGGTTAATAAAGAAAATTACAAATATTATTTAAAACAAAATTTTAACGAATTATCTTACCAATATTAATTTTTCCAAGCATGTTGCTTTCAATTTGTATACCAACGTATAATAGAGCCGAAAAGTTAAACAATTGTTTAAACTCAATTTTAATTTCAATTCAAAATTTTAAAGAGAGTAATTTTGAAGTTTGTATTTCCGACAATTGTTCTGACGATAACACCCATGAAATAGTCAAAAAATATAGCAAACATTTTGAAATTAATTATTTAAAAAATTACGAAAATTTAGGTTTTGCAAATAATGCAAAAAAAGTTGTTCAAATGGCTAAAGGAAAGTACACATGGCTAATTGGCGATGATGATTTAATACTCCCTTATACAATAGATAAATTAATTGAAATTTTAAAAAAAAATAATTCTATAGATTTTTTCTTTGTAAATTCATATTACCTAAATTCAGATAATTTATCGAATTTTTCTAAACCATTTGACACAAAAAATCTTAAATTAAACACTCTTAAAGTTTTATCAGAAGTAAAAAATGATAAGGTTGTCAACTTTTGGGATTTAATTGACCCAAAAATATCATGGGAATTTTTAATAGGTATTTTTTTAATTGTATTTAAAACTTCTAATTGGCTTGAAGCGAGTAAAAAAGTTGATGCTAAAAAATTAGAAGATAAAAATATTTGGTCGACTTTTGAGAATACTTGTTTTTTTCCAATAGTTAATGCTTATGCTTTTAAGAACTCAAAAGCTTACATATGTTCAAATCCTTTAAGTGTAAATATAATTGGTTTTAGAGAGTGGAAAAATTATTATGACTTTGTTGAAATAATTAGATTACCTGAGTTATTAGATTTTTATAGAAAAGAAGGAATGCCTTTGAAAAAGTATATATTATGCAAAAATTTTTCTTTGAGGAATTTTTCAAATTATTTTTTTAAAATTCTTATTAGTTCAAAATCCAAAGGTAAAGAGTATCTAAATTTTAAAAATCATTTTTTAAAAAATCTTTTATTTCCTAATGTCTATTTTTCTATTATCTTTTTTTTATTTAGAAAACTAAAATTATATTTCAATAAAATTATCTGATGAAAATTTTTGTCACAGGAGCTACTGGTTTTATAGGAAAGAATTTTCTTAAATTAGCTAAACGTAAAAATTTCTTTATTTATGCAATATCAAGAAAAAAAAAGAAAAAAATACTTCATAAAGAAAAAAATGTTAAATGGCTTTTTGGTGATTTGAATAAAAATTGGAAAAATGAATTATCTAATAGTGATGTTCTTGTGCATATTGCAGCAGATGGTGTAAAGCAAGAATTTTCAAAGGACATATATGAAGTAAATATTTTTCAATCTTTAAATCTATTGAGTCAAGCAATTAAAGCTGGATGTAAAAAATGGTTAATTATAAGTACATCGTCAGAATATGGAGAAGAATTAAATAAAGTAAAAAATTTTTCACTAAAAACAAATAGAATTCCTCATAATGATTATGGTTTAAGTAAAGCAATCTTTAATGATCAAAGCAAGATACTTGCAAAAAAGTTTAATTGTAAATTAAGAACAATGATATTGTTTCCAACATATGGTAAAGGTGAAAACTCTTATAGATTTTTTCCCTCACTATTAAAAGCTATTAAAAGAAATAAAGATTTTATATTAAAAAATCCTTTTGAAAAAAGAGACTTTTCTAATATTGACTTTGTTTGTAAAAATTTAATAGATGCAATAAATTTTGAAAAAAAAAAATTTAAAAACTTTCAGACTTGGCATGTATCAGAAAACAATCCCCAGACGGTAAAGGACTTTGCTGAAGCAATATGGAAAAAATATAAAGCGGCAGGAAGATTATATTTTAAAAAAAATTCGAAAAGATTTTCTTCACATATATCTAATGCAAATTCAGTGTGGAAAATTTAGTATTTTATTTCTTGTTTTAATAAATGCGAGATTAGTGTATAGATAGGTAGCTGCAATATGATAAATAAAGCAAAATATAATTGTTTAGAAGAATTGAAAAAACCAGGAGCTCCAGTTGTTATTGTGGCCGTCACACAAGAAATAGAAGCAATAATCAATTCTTGCACAGAGAACGGAATAAAAGTTTCAGGATTGTGTGATAACGAAACAAGAAAAGTGAATAAAAAAATCAAAGGTATTGATGTTATTCATACTGGAAATCTTCCAGATAAGTTTCCGAAAGCAAGATTATTGGTGGCATACCATAATATTCAAGAATGTGTGGATCAATTAACATCTATGGGTTATGAGGAATTTTACTCTCCTTTGGAGATATTGAAAGATTATGATGCTAGTAAATACCAACACAATTTAGCTCAAGATTATATTCAAAATAAGGTTTCAATTTCTGTAAAAAGCCATGAGGCTTATTTTAATGAGAATTTAGTCCACCTGAGAAGTCTAGACATTGTAATTACTACAAAATGCTCAATGAAGTGTGAAAGTTGTGCAAATTTAATGCAGTATTATACATCTCCTCAAAACACAGATGAAAAAATCTTATCTGCTGTAGAAAACCTTTATAATAATGTAGATGAAATTTCTGAATATAGAATAATTGGCGGGGAGCCTCTTATCAATAAAAACTGGTACAAAATAGTTAATGGCATTTATGAAAAAGGAACAAATAGAAAGATATTTATTTATACAAATGGAACAATTCCTGTCAAAGACGAAATATTAAAAAGTTTTCAAGGAAAAAATATCAATTTTTATGTTACTGATTATGGAAAATTGTCTAGAAATATAAATTCACTAGAAGAAAGTTTAAAAAGAAATGAGATTAATTATTTCAGAAGACCTGCCGGTAACTGGGTTGATTGTAGCAGTATTCGCCAACATAATAGATCGCCAAAAGATAATGCAATAATGTTTAAAGAGTGTTGCGCAAAACAGTTCTACACATTATTAAGTGGTAAATTGTATACTTGTCCATTTATTTCAAATGCGTACGAATTAAATGCTATTCCAAAAAATCCAATGGATTATGTAGATTTACTTAAAAATAATGAAAATTTAAAAGATAGAATAAGAAAACTTGTAAAAATGGAAAAATTTTTCCCAGGTTGTGATTTTTGCGATGGTCGTCCGTATGACCCAACTACTGCTAAGATTTATGATGGAAAAGGGCTTATAGCAGCGGGACAACAAACAAAAAGCCCATTACCTTTTAAAAAAATCGAAAACTAAAATAAATAAAATATTTTTTATTTATGACAAATAACTTCTCTGTAAGTCTTATAATACCTTTTTATAATTCAAAGAAGGATATTGCAAAATGCATTGAGACTATAAAAAGTCAAGATATGGAAGAGAAAGTTGAAATTATATTTATTGATGATTGCTCGCAAGATAATTCAGCTCAAATAATAAAAGATTTTCAATTACCTAATTGCAATCTTTTAACCTTAAATAGAAACCAAGGCCCTTCAGCTGCAAGGAATAAAGGATTAGCTAAGGCAAGCGGGGATTATGTTTTTTTTTTAGATGTCGACGACTCTTTAGAATTTAATGCTTTAAGTAAATTATATGAAGTTGCAAAAAAAGGTAATTATGACATGGTATTTTGTGATAAAAAGCGTGTCACTGATGGTAAAAATTTTAGAGACAAAATATTTGCTTTTAATTCAGATAAAGAATTTAATATTCAAGATATAACATTAGAAATAAAAAAAAGAGTTTCAGATCCTGAATATACAGTTGGCGTAGCTGGTTGCCATGGGAAACTCATCAAGAGATCAATAATCATTGAAAAAAACATTTACTTTGAGAACAATTTAAGATTTTTAGAGGATGAAATATTCATTATAGATATTTTGGGATGCTCTGATAAAATTAAATATATTAAGGATCAATTATATATATATAATATCAATCCAAATGCACCAAGTGGAAGGTCTAATGCATTTAATTTTGAATTTCCTATCTCAAATTTTAAAATAATGAAAAATCATATTATAAAAAGTTTAAGAAATAAAAACTGTAGCGAAAAAGAGATTTTAAATTTTGGTAATCAAGCTCTAATTTATTATTTAATTTACGCATTGATTTCTTACAGTTTATGTATTTTTAGGGGAAAAGTAGATTATAAAACAGGCATTATTAATAGAAAAAAAATTATAAAAAATATAGTGAAAGATAATGAAATTGTTAATGCTTCAAAAAATTATACAAAATCAAGAAATGAGAGTTATTGGATACCAAAAGCAATTCGATTTAAATCAAGTAAGCTTCTCGAAATAGCTTGCAATTTAAGGACTAAAAATCTCCTAAAAACTTAAGATATCAATAAATTAATGGAACTAGTTAGCATTATAATGAACTGTCACAACGGTGAGCAATTTTTAAATCAAAGCATAAAAAGTGTAATTGATCAGACTTATGAAAACTGGGAATTAATTTTTTTTGACAATCAATCAAATGATAATAGTAAAAAAATTTTACAAAGTTTTAAGGATAAAAGAATTAAATATTTTAGCTCGAATAAATTGTTAGATCTTTATGCGGCAAGAAATTTAGCGATAGAGAATAGCAAAGGAAAATATATAGGCTTTCTTGATTGTGATGACGTTTGGTCTTCAAATAAGCTTGAAGAACAAATCAAATTTTTAAAAAAGAATAATCAATATAAAATTGTTTATTCTAATTACTTTATTCTAGAAGAAAAAAATAATCAAAAATTCGTAAAGTTTAAATCAAAACTACCTTCAGGATTTATAACGCAGAAATTACTAGATTTTTATTGTATAGGAATTCTTTCTGTTTTATTAGAAAAAAGTTTTTTTAAGCTCAATAGTTTCAATAATAATTATAATGTAATTGGAGATTTTGATTATTTTATTAATCTAAGTCAAAAATTTGAAATAGGCTGCGTTCAAGAACCTTTAGCATATTATAGAATTCACGGGAATAACTTTTCATTAAAAAAAATAGATGTTTATATAAACGAATTAAGTAAATGGATAATTGAAAATGAAAGCAAATTAATCTCAAATAATTTAAATCTTAGAAAACAAAAAATTCTGCTCTTAAAATTAAGGATAAAAAATTTTTTAAGGCGTTTATTTTGATAGAATATCAGAAATATTTTTCAAAGATGAAATTATAGGATATAGTAAATATTTCTTGTAACAAATTTTTTAAAATTAATGATCAGAAAAATTTCTTATTTTATATATAAAATCTTATGGATAGTTGATTTAATTATTTATAAAGTTACAAATAGAAAACTGTTGATATGGTTTTCAGAATTTATTGAAAAAGACTCCTATAGAGAAAGGATAATTCTTGAAAAAAAAGTAAAATTTTTTGCTCCAAATTACATTTCAAATTTTCTTATTGACGAATTATTTAGCAAAGAAAAAGAGACGATTGAATGGATTGATAATTTTGAAAAAAATAAAAAAAAGGTTTTTTGGGATATTGGAGCGAATATAGGTATTTACTCAATCTACGCCGCTTTAAAACACTTAAACCTTGAAGTTGTGAGTTTCGAGCCTTCAACAAGCAATTTAAGAATTCTTTCAAGAAACATTTCTATAAACAATTTGGATGAAAGAATTATTATTAATCAATTTCCATTATCTAATGTTGAAAATAAATATATGACCTTTAGAGAAGAAAAATTCATGGAAGGTGTAGCTTCACATACATGGGGCGAAAACTTTAACTTTGAAGGCAAATCTTTTAATTCAAACAATAATTATAAAATTTACGGCACTTCAATTAATTATCTTTTAGAAAATAAAATTTTACAAATTCCAGATTATATAAAGTTAGATGTGGATGGAATTGAACATTTAATTTTAGAGGGTGCGTCAAAGTTTCTTTCAAACCCTAAAATTAAAAGTTTATCAATAGAAATAAATGAGAATTTCCAGGAACAATTAAATAAAGTCCAAGACATAATGAAAAAAAATAAATTTAAATATAAACATAAAAAACGCTCAGAAAATTATATAGGTTATAAAGATTTAAAGTTATCGAAAACCTATAATTATATTTTTGAAAAATAAGTTTGTTAAATGAAAGATTTTATTTACAATAAAAAAAAAGTTAATTTAATTTCTAGAATTCGAATACCTGAAAATCGAGATTTAAAAAAAGGTGTAAGACTTAATAGAAATGAGAGAGTAGAAAACTTTGATACTAAAATAATTTCAAAAATATTTCAAAAAACTCAAGATTATGATTTAGGCAAGTATCCAGATCAATCTCGCATTTATAATATACTATCTAAATTTTTAAGACTAAAAGAAGAGAATTTATCAATAACCTCCGGAATAGATGGGAGCATTAAAAGTATATTTGAAATTTTTAGTGATAAAAATGATAGAGTAGGAGTCCTAAGCCCAACTTATGCAATGTATGAAGTTTATAGTAATTTATTTAAAACAAAAATTTATAAAATAAGCTATCAAAACTTCAAGCTTGACAGAAAAAAACTCCATCAAGTAATTAAAGATAGAAAAGTAAAAATTATATTTATTCCAAATCCCAACCAACCAATTGAAGATAGTCTATCTCTTAAAGAAATAGAAAAAATTTGTAAAGAATGCAAAAAAAATAAAATCTTACTTGTAATTGATGAGGCTTATCACATGTTTGGTTCGCAGACAGCCGCAAAGCTTTGCTTAAAATATGAAAATATTGTTATCCTTAGAACATTTTCTAAATCTTTTGGATTACCTTCAATCAGATTAGGTTACGTAATTGCTCACAAAAAGATAATTCAAATTTTTAATTCCTATAGATTGTCTTATGAAAGTAATTTTTTAAGTGATACAGTAGCTGAGTATTTTATAAAAAATTTCTCTATAATTAAAAAATATAATAAGCAAATTATTCAAGGAAGAGAATATTTAAAGCTTGAATTAAAAAAACTTAGGATTCAAGTTATTGGAAAAAAAGCAAATTTTTTACTTATTAATTTTAGAAATAAAAAAATCTTAAAAAATATACTCAACTCGCTTAAATCAAATAAAATTTATGTAAAATCTAATTATAAAGGTGATCTTTCCAATTGCATTTTAGTAACTTGTGGAAATATAAATACAATGAAAAAACTGTTAAAAATAATTAAGAATAATATTTAAATGAACATTATAATTACAGGCGGTAATGGTTTTTTGGGAAGTAGGCTTGCTGAAAGATTTATATCAAAAGGACATAAAGTTACATGTTTAGATATTAATTCAAAATCTTTTGAATATAGAAAAAATATTTTAAAAAATGCGAAATTTATAAAGGCTGATATAACTTCAAAAAATTCATTGGACAAAGTTAAAATTAGTAGAAATTCTGTGCTACTTCATTGTGCGGGCCAACCATCTGCAGCCCTGTCTTTTAAAAACCCCGAGGATGATTGTAATAAAAATATTAATGGAATGATAAATATTATAAAGTTCGCACATAAAAATAGTGTAAAAAAAATAATATTCGCCTCTACATTTAACGTTTATAAGGAAAATAATTCATCACCTAAACTTAGTGAAAACTCTTTATGTCAACCGAAATCTCTTTTATCAGTATCTAAATTTTCTGCAGAAAATTATTTAAGGGTATTTTCTTCTCACTTAAATATAAAGTGGAATATTCTCAGAATGTTTAATGTTTATGGTCCCGGTCAAGACCCCAAAAACGTTAATCTAGGAATGATAAGTATTTTTCTTAATATGGCAAAAAAAGAGCCGAGGATAAAATTAAAAGGAAGCATAAAAAGGTTTAGAGATTTTATTTATATAGATGACGTAGTGGACGCATGGTATAAATTAACAATTGATAAAAAAAACTTTAACAAAATTTATAATTTAGGATCTGGAAATAAAGTTACCTTAAAAACATTATTTAATCATATTGGCGAGGTATTAAACAAAAAAATCTCTATTCAAGTTGAAAAAGGTACACCAGGAGATTTTTTAGGATGTTATGCAAATATTAATAAGATTAAAAAAGATTTAAATTTTAATCCTAAAGTAGAGTTAAAAAAAGGAATTTCAAAATTTAATAGCTGGCTAGATGCAGAGACAAAATAATTTAAACATTTTAGATTGTACATTTCGAGATGGTGGATATTACAACAATTGGGACTTTAGAAATCAATTAGTTAATAAATATGTCAGAAATATCAATCAATCAAATATAGATATTGTTGAGATTGGATTTAGATTTTTAAAGGAAGATAAATTTGGAAAATTTAGCACTTCTAAAGAAAGATTGATAAATAAACTAAAATTTAAAAAAAAAATATCGATCTCGGTTATGGTTAACGGTGCAGATTTAAAAACTAGCGATAATTACAAGAAAATTATAAATAAAAATTTTGTAAAAAAAAGAAATTCGAAAATTTCAATAATAAGAATAGCATCACACCTTAAGGATTTAAAAAATATAATTCCCCAAATTAAATATTTAAAAAGTTTAGGTTATTTCTTGGCCCTTAATTTGATGCAAATTGATAAGATTAAAGACAAAGAATTAATACGTGTGCTTAAAGATTTAAAAAACACAAAATCTGTCGATGTATTTTATTTTGCAGATTCATTCGGAAATTTAAATCAAAAACAAGTGAAAAAAATTTGTAGTTTGATAAAAAAAAATTGGAAAAAAGATTTTGGGTTTCACGCTCATGATAATTGTGGTCTTGCTTTTAAGAATTCTTTAACAGCGATAAAAGAGGGAGCAAGTTGGATTGACTGTACAATTCAAGGAATGGGAAGAGGTGCTGGTAACTTAAAGACAGAGCAATTTTTGAATTATATTAAAAACAAAGAGAAATCTAAAAAAATAAACATCACACCAATAAATGATCTAGCAAATAATGAGTTTAAAAAATTAAAGAAAAAATATAATTGGGGAAAATCAGTATACTATAATTTATCTGCCAAAAAAAATGTTCATCCTAGTTATGTCCAAGTAATGCTAGCAGATAACAGGTACAAGCATAAAGAAGTTTTAAACATTATTAACAATTTATCTAAAATTAAATCAAGTTCGTACAATCCTCTGTTACTACAAGATTTATTAAATGAAAAAATACAATTCAAAAAGTGTTGGAACGCTAAGAATTGGTGTAAAAATAGAAATATTTTAATTCTTGGACAAGGTAAAAGTATTAGAAAAAGAGTTAAGGATATATTAAAAATAATTAAAAATAAAAATTGTATTGTCTTATCTCTTAACATAAATAATACAATTCCTGACAAATTAATAAATTATTATGTAGCGTGTCATGAAGCCAGGATACTCATCGATTATAAAAAATATAAAAATTTTTCAAAAAAATTAATTATACCTACAGGAAGATTTGAAAAAATAATCAAAATAAAATTTCCTGATCAAGTAAAAAATTATGGAATGATTGTTAAAAAAGAAAAATTTAACATCAAAAACCAATATTGTGAGTTACCCAATAATTTGGCTGTAAGTTATGCTCTTGCGGTAAGCTTGGCCGGTAAAGCAAAAAATATCTTTCTTGCAGGATTTGATGGTTATGCAAGAAGAAAAAATTTAAATTTAGAAATGGAAACGTTTTTAAAATTAATTAAAAAAGATCACTCTTACATTAAACTTAACAATCTTACTCCTTCAAAATATTCTACATGAAGATAACTTTATTTACATCTAATGATACGCGGCATAACTACTTTGTAAATATGCTATCCGAGATAGCTACAGAATTATTTGTGGTACAAGAATGTAAAACAATATTTCCTGGCGTCGTACCAGGTCAATACCCTGTCACCGAGGTAATGAAAAAATATTTTACTGGAGTAAAAAAAGCTCAATTAAAATTATTTGGAAATTCATTTATAAATAATTCTTCAAAAAATATAAAATTATTTACTATGCTTTATGGAGATCTTAATAAGTGTTCAATGTCTTTTTTATCGAATTTTTTAAAAAGTGATATCTATATAGTTTTGGGTAGCAGTTATATAAAAGGTGAATTAATTGAATTCTTAGTAAAAAAAAAAGCATTAAATATTCATGCAGGGGTAGTTCCATTTTATAGAGGTAATGATTGCAACTTTTGGGCTTTATATGACAACAACCCTCATTTAGTAGGCTCCACTATTCATTTATTAACTAAAGGTCTAGATAGTGGTAATATTTTATATCACGCTATGTCTAATGTAAAACTCGATCCTTTCGAGTATACCATGTCGACATTGAAATCTGCATTTTGCTCAATATGTGATAAAATTAAAAATAATTCTTTATTTAATTTGAAATCTTACGAGCAAGAAAAAACAAAACAGTTAAGATATACAAAAAGAATTGATTTCAATGAAGCAGTAGTTAAGGAATATTTTAATAAAAAAATTGATCTTGATGACAAAAAATTTGATAATTCGCTATTAATTGATCCTTACTATATGGAGAAATTATAAAACTGCTCCGTTAGCTCACTGGTTAGAGCACTTGCTTGACATGCAAGGGGCAGATTGTTCGATTCAATCACGGAGCACCATAAATACTTACATTTATGGTCATTATTTTAAGCTATTTACTTATAGGCCCAAAAACATTATAAGACTTTTGCCTGGTAATTATTGCGAAGGGGCCACACCCGATCCCATCCCGAACTCGGAAGTTAAGTCCTTCAGCGCCGATGGTA
>MDTG01131306.1_pt1 | contig 11073 bp, 11 predicted proteins | sample 811421 | NCBI WGS metagenome assembly MDTG01 (sample SAMN05326645, study PRJNA326480) | marine metagenome | isolation source: seawater | place: Pacific Ocean: South East | collected 2011 | reverse complement strand
CTACTGCTTCTTCCTCTTTTGAAGTTTCAATTCCCTTTTTTTGATCTTCTTCACAAGAAAACAAAATCATTAAGCCAAGGAATAATAATAAACGGGGGAACTTCATAAAAGAGGAAAAAGTTAGTAGGTTTTTTAAGCTCTTACATCGCTGTAAGACTTGTTTCTGTCAAATTGCACTTCGGCGAAAGGGCAGAGGGGCTCTATCTTATAATTATTTTTACGGGCAAATTCTACGCTATGGGCCAGCAGCTTAGTTGCAATTCCCTGGCCTTCCAGTTCTGGTCTAACCTCTGTGTGATCTATAACAAGAATATCTCCTGCCTTTTTTTGATACGTTAGCTCTGCGTAAATGCCTTTTTCATCTTTCACAAAGAACATTCCGCGGCTATCGTTTTCACGATGTTTAATATCCATAAATTATTTCTTGAAAATACCGTCAACAATTCCGTAGTCTAAAGACTCCTGGGCATCCATCCAGTAATCACGATTAAAATCTTTAAGTACTTTTTCTATAGTTTGCCCGCAATTTTCAGCAAGAAGCTTTGCGCTTAATTCCCGGGTTTTTAAGATTTCGTTCGCCTGGATTTCGATGTTTGAAGCCTGGCCTCTGGCACCACCCATAGGTTGGTGGATCATAACTTTTCCGTGCGTTTGAATAAACCTCCTGCCTTTAGTTCCGCCAGAAAGTAAAATAGAACCCATAGAAGCAGCCAGACCACTACAAATGGTTGAAACAGGGCTTTTAAGGCTTTGCATAGTATCGTAAATCGCAAATCCATCGGTTACATAACCACCTGGACTATTAATAAAAAACTGGATTTCTTCATCTCCTTCCATATCAAGATAAAGAAGTCTGTCTATAACGTGTTTGGCCGATTTATCGTTGACTTCACCCCAAAGAAATACTTTGCGTTCTTCAAGGAATTTTGCGTCTATTAAGTCCTGGGTTTTACCGGGTTTATTACTCATAAGAAATTGATTTAAGATGTATTCTATTAGGCATTAAAAATAAGATTTATTTGTCGGAACACTTGTTTTTTAATTACCCATTTAACAAGATTTTATCGCTTCATTTTATTTTTGGTCTGAAAATTAAGTAAATAGGATCACCGAGTCTAAAAAGTTTAATTTTCCTTTGGAAATTGAAGAGTTTAAACTTTATATTTGCAGAACAAATGCGGGAGTAGCTCAGTTGGTAGAGCGTCAGCCTTCCAAGCTGAATGTCGCCGGTTCGAACCCGGTCTCCCGCTCCAAGAAAGAAACCTCAACAAAACGTTGGGGTTTTTTTATGCGAAAAAATGATGAAATTTGCCGGGTGAGAAGCCTGTCCCGATTGGAGCTTGCTAAAGCGTAATATCGGGAAACCCGGTCTCCCGCTCTAAGAAAAAGAAACCTCAACATAACGTTGGGGGTTTTTTATGTCCAAAACAATAAAAATTTGCCGGTGAGAAGCCTGTCCCGATCGGAGCCTCCTAAGGCGGAGTATAGGGAAACCCGGTCTCCCGCTCTCAGAAGTGAAGTTGTTTAAAAAGCATAGTTTCGTCAAGCTGAACTTGATTCAGTTTCTAACTCGTTCTGATTCTCGAATTTTTAGATCTCCGAATAAATTTCGGAGCAAGCTCTAAAATAATTTCAGGAGATCGGTTTTAGGAACTTTTTACGTGAAATCTTTTTTATACCAAAAAACGATGAAAATTCGCCGGGTGAGAAGCCTTTCCTGATTGGAATTGAGTAGGACCAGAGTCCTGATCTATTAAAATGAATCATAAAAAAATCCGGAAACTTAAAGCTTCCGGATTTTTTCAATTTATAACTAAAGAAGTTTTTACCCGTTCATAGAGATCAAGAACTCTTCATTATTTTTGGTTTGTTTAATCCTGTCGTTAATAAATTCCATAGCTTCTATAGGATTCATATCGGCAAGATATTTACGCAACACCCACATTCTTTGTATCGTGTTTTCATCAAGTAATAAGTCGTCACGACGTGTACTTGAAGAAGTAAGATCAATCGCAGGGAAAATTCTACGGTTAGCAATTTTTCTATCCAATTGCAGCTCCATATTTCCTGTTCCTTTAAATTCTTCGAAGATCACTTCGTCCATTTTAGAACCGGTATCGGTAAGGGCGGTAGCGATTATTGATAAAGAACCTCCGTTCTCAATATTACGGGCGGCACCAAAGAAACGTTTTGGTTTGTGTAGTGCATTAGCGTCCACACCACCACTTAATACTTTACCACTTGCAGGCTGTACAGTGTTGTATGCACGCGCCAAACGAGTAATAGAATCTAAAAGAATCACGACATCGTGACCGCATTCTACCAGGCGCTTTGCTTTTTCTAAAACGATATTCGCAACTCGCACGTGTTCGTGTGCTTCTTTATCAAAAGTAGAAGCTACTACTTCCCCGCGTACATTACGTTGCATATCGGTAACCTCTTCAGGACGTTCATCAATAAGTAGAACTATTTGATAAACCTCGGGATGGTTTGCTGCAATTGCGTTGGCAATATCTTTAAGCAACATTGTTTTACCAGTTTTAGGCTGGGAAACAATCATGCCACGCTGGCCTTTTCCAATAGGGGAAAAGAGATCCATAATACGGGTAGATAAACTGCTTTGTTTTTCGGCTATATTGAATTTTTCCTTTGGGAAAAGTGGAGTTAAGTGCTCAAAAGAAACACGGTCTCTCACTACCTGTGGGTCTAATCCGTTAATTTTATTGATCTTGATTAATGGGAAATATTTCTCGCCTTCTTTTGGTGGTCTTATTTGCCCTAATACGGTATCTCCGGTTTTTAATCCGAATAAACGAATTTGCGACTGGGAAACATAAATATCATCTGGAGAAGTAAGGTAATTGTAATCTGAAGATCTTAGGAAACCGTAGTTGTCCTGCATAATGTCCAGTACACCTTCGCTTTCAATAATCGCATCAAACTCGTAATCTGGTTCGCGGTAGCGATTGCGGCTATCACGGTTTCCGCTATCGCGGCCTCCGTTATTTTTATTGCGCGTATCTTTTTTGTGCTCGCGAGGATTGTTCTTCTGATTTTTAGAAGAATTATCATCTTTTGTGTCCCTTTGCTTTTGCTCCGGCTTTTTATTTTCCCCTGACTTTGAAGATGCTTCTTCTTTTTTAGGAGAATTACTTTCCTTTTTTGCCGGGCGCGAATCTTTGGTCTCCGCCGTTGCAGCAGCCCTTGGTGGTTTTTTGTTACTTCCTATTTTGCCACCTTTTTTAGCCTGTGGTTTTTCTGAAGTTTTAGCAGTCGCTTCACTTTTTGGAGACTCCTCCTTTTTTGTGTCGTCTGTAAGTGCTTCTTTTGCCTTTTTGGGGTTGGCAGCCTGATAGTCCAGGATTTGATATACCAGATCTAATTTTTTTAAGGTCCTGAATTTTGGGACATTTAAAGATTTAGCGATATCCTGCAACTCAGGAAGCTTTTTAGCTTTTAATTCTGAAATTTCAAACATGGATAATTAAAAATAAATTTGTGTTTGGGTTGATTGTTAAACTTCGCGAGGAAGAATCGAAAAAAATTTGGAGACTTAAGTAACCTGTTTTGAATTGGTTACGAAATGTTCCTGCAAGTATACAACTTTATTTTAATATTTTGAATAGCAATTCTAAAAAGAATCTTTATTTTTGTTCGCGAATTTCACCAGAAGATATGCTACAAAGAATCCAAACTATATATTTACTTATCGCCGTTATTGCTAGTGGCGGGCTGATCTTTGCTTTCTCGCTTTGGGAAAATGCAGAAGGAGTTGCTATGTATGCACAAGATTATCTTATGGTTTTTATTGCATTTGTAGCTTCAGCTTTATTATCTTTGGTGAGTATTTTTATGTTCAAAAATAGAAAGCTTCAATTTGTATTGGGGCGTATAAATATCTTATTAAACTTTTTTTTACTAGGAGTGTTTGTTTATTGGTCGCTAAGTTTACCTGGAGAAATGGATATTTCAGAGAAGGGTATTGGGATGTTTCTTCCAATCATTTCTATCGTTTTTCTTGTTTTGGCCAATAAGGCCATTAAAAAGGACGAAGATCTCGTAAAATCTGTGGACCGATTACGATAAGCCTATCATCTTAGTAGTATTAGTGCGTGAAAACCCGAAGTGAAAGCTTCGGGTTTTTTAGTTTTTATAAGTATAGCTTTCCTTTTTTGATAGTTCGTGAGTTAATCGAAAGATTACTTCAGTTGTGCCTCCATTGCAATTTTAATTGCCCACTGACACTGGAAGTTGAAACTGCCTACTTACCTTTTAATTCTATCACTTCTAAATCTTTAATTTCTCCAGCATCAATTTTAAATCTAAGCATCGTACGTTTCTTATGAAATCCCTGCTTTCCTGCTGCGCCCGGATTCATATGAAGTAATCCCAGGCTTTTATCGTTCATTACTTTTAAAATGTGAGAATGACCGCTAATAAATAGTTTTGGCGGATTTCTTTTGATTTCTTCCCTAATCGCCGGCGAATATTTGCCAGGGTAACCGCCAATATGTGTAATCCAAACATCCACGCCTTCACAATTAAAGCGTTGGTGAAGTGGGAATTCCTTTCGTATTTCTGCATCATCTATATTTCCAAAAACAGCCCTTAAGGGTTTTATTTTTTTTAACTCATCGGTAATATCGCTTATGCCAATATCGCCGGCGTGCCATATTTCATCGGCTTCGGCGGCGTAATGTAGAATTCTATCGTCAATATGACTGTGGGTGTCGCTTAACAGCAATATTTTTTTCAAATCGGGATTGTTTTTGTTTATAGAATCATTTTGAAACCTATGCCTTCAAAGAATTTAAGCTTCTAATAAATGCCTTATCTTTGCAGTTCGCAAATATAAAAATAAAGAACTCGGTTGAGGTATTTTTTAGAACTGGCATACTTTGGAAAGGCTTATCACGGATGGCAAAATCAGCCAAACGCGATTTCGGTTCAGGAAGAAATAGAAAGAGCACTTTCGGTTGTTTTTCAACAAAAAACAGCTATTGTTGGCGCGGGAAGAACAGATGCCGGCGTGCATGCTAAACAAATCTTTGCGCATTTTGATACCGATAACGAACTTGAAAGGGGAGTTTTTCAGTTTAAAATGAATTCTCTGCTTCCGGCAGACATAGCTTTACGGGATTTCTTTAAAGTAAAACCTGATGCACATGCTCGTTTTGATGCTTTAAGCCGGAGTTATGAATATCATATTGTTCAGCATAAAGATCCTTTTTTAGAAGATAGAAGTTATTTTCTGAAAAATAAGCTGGACGTGGAAAAAATGAATAGAGCCGCAGAAATCTTAAAGGATTATACTAATTTTAAGTGTTTTTCAAAGTCTAAAACCGATGTAAAAACCTATAATTGCAAGATTACTGAGGCGGTTTGGAAAATTGAAAATGGTGTGTTGGTTTTTCATATTTCAGCCGACAGATTTTTAAGAAATATGGTGCGTGCAATTGTAGGAACTTTACTGGAAATTGGTTTTGGGAAGCAACCTATCGAAAATATGCACGAGGTTATAAAAAGTAAAGACAGGAGTAAGGCAGGAACTTCGGTGCCTGCAAAAGCATTATACCTTACAAGGGTTACTTATCCGGAAATAGCAATAAAATAAATGGCATCTAAAACAGGTAACGCATTCGATTTTGATTTATTTAAGCGTCTGCTTAAATACACTAATCCCTACAAAGTAACTTTTTATTTTGTGGCGGTTGCTGCTATTTTGCTTTCATTCTTTGCTGTTTTAAGGCCTTATTTACTGAAGGTTACCGTAGATGATGCTATTACGCCACAGAATTATGATAACCTTGTTTTTTATGTAGGCTTAATGGCCGGGGTTTTAGTGTTGGAAGTTATTTTTCAGTTTCTGTTTGTTTATTTCGCCAACTGGTTAGGGCAGGAAGTAGTGAGAGACCTGCGTGTAAACCTTTTTAAGCATATGCTCAACTTTAAAATGACTTATTTTGATAAGTCGGCAGTTGGGCGTTTGGTAACGCGTGCGGTAAGCGATATTGAAACAATTGCCAGTATTTTTAGCCAGGGACTTTTTATGATTATCAGTGATATTCTAAAAATGCTGGTAGTAATAGGCTTTATGTTCTACCAAAGCTGGCAGTTAACCTTATTGGTGTTGACGGTGCTTCCGTTAATTATGTACGCTACACGTGTTTTTCAGAAGAAAATGAAAGTCGCTTTTGAAGAAGTAAGAACACAAGTTGCCAACCTCAATACTTTTGTGCAGGAGCGCATTACAGGTATGAAGATCGTTCAACTCTTTACCCGCGAAAAAGAAGAATACAAGAATTTTAAAGAAATCAATGACAAACACCGAAATGCCTGGGTGAAAACCGTTTGGTATAACTCTATATTCTTTCCAATTGCCGAAATGGCGACTTCTATTACCATTGGTTTAATTGTATGGTTTGGTGGGTTGCGTGCAGTGGTTGACGACGGAATTACACTGGGTGTAATAATTGCTTTTATTGAACTTTCTCAGCTACTTTTTAGACCCTTGCGTCAAATTGCCGACAAATTTAATACCCTGCAAATGGGAATGGTGGCTGCAAATCGTGTTTTTGGAATTTTAGATACCGATTCTTCCATTAGTAACGTAGGTAAAATTGAAGTGAAAGACCTAAAAGGTGAGATAGAATTTAAAAATGTTCGCTTTAGTTATACCGATGATGAGGAAGTTTTAAAAGGCGTTTCATTTAAAGCAAATGCTGGCGAAACTATTGCTATTGTTGGTGCTACGGGCGCAGGGAAATCTACGGTAATCAATTTGCTGAATCGTTTTTATGAAATAGATAGTGGGCAAATTCTTGTAGACGGCATTGATATTAAAGATATTACCCTGGAATCATTACGCTCTGAAATTGCCGTGGTGTTGCAAAACGTTTTCCTTTTTGCCGATACTATTCTGGCTAATATAAACTTAAGTAATCCAGATATTTCTGAGGAAGATGTGATTAATGCAGCTAAGCAAATAGGTATTCACGATTTCATCAATACCTTACCTAATGCCTATCATTATAATGTAAAAGAACGCGGAGCCATGTTATCTTCAGGGCAACGCCAGCTTATTTCTTTTTTACGGGCCTATATGAGTAATCCCAGCATTTTGATTTTAGATGAAGCTACTTCTTCGGTAGATACTTACAGCGAATTGCTCATCCAGGAAGCTACCGACAAGATCACCAAAGGCAGAACCTCAATTGTAATTGCCCATAGACTTGCTACTATTAAAAAGGCCGACAAAATTATGGTAATGGAGGCCGGTGAAATCGTGGAGATCGGAACGCATTCCGAACTGCTTCAGAAGAAAGATGGATACTACAAAAATCTTTACGAGGTACAGTTTATGGCAGAAGAAAGCTTATAAGTTCGAGGAAATCTAAGGAAAATCAATAAGAAGTAATCAGGAAAATTGTTAGAGGATTTCGAGAGTAAGCCTTTCGGAATTAAACCTTCTATGAGCGATTATAGAAGATCTTCTTTTATTCGATCTATAAGTTCGTCGTTGCTTTCAAACATTACAAATTCCCCATCTCTTACATATGAAATTTGGCCGGTTTCTTCACTTACTACCAGGGCAAGCGCATCGGTTTTTTCTGTAATTCCAACAGCTGCGCGGTGGCGTAATCCAAATCTAAGCGGAATAGACCTGTCATTAGAAACCGGTAGAATTACCCGGGTTGCGGTAATCTTATTATCTTCTATTACCATCGCGCCATCGTGAAGTGGTGAATTCTTGTAGAAAATAGATTCTATAATAGGTTGGTTGAGTTCAATATTCATATCGTCTCCAGAATTTTTTACAAAATCCAGGTTCGTGTTTTTCTGAATAATAATTAACGCGCCCGTATAACTTTGGCCCATGGCTTCACAGGCAGAAATAATGTCCTCTACATTGGTGCTGGTTTCCAGGTCGCCTTTTAAAAATCTAAGCTGCGTAAAGAATTTCCCCTTTTGCGTGAAATTTGTGGACCCAATCATTAAAAGAAACTTCCTTATTTCCTGTTGAAAAACTACGATTAGGGCAAACATTCCCACTCCTATAAACTCACCAAGAACGCTGCTAAGAAGCTCCATTTGAAGCAATTCGGTAAGGCTTCCCATTAGGTAAATAATCACGATCCCTATAAAGATATTTACCGCAACTGTTCCTTTTACTAATTTATATAGATAATACAGTAGGAATGCGACAAATACAATATCCAGCACATCGAGAAAGCGAAGATTGATTATATCCAAATTAGTGGGGTTTTTTGTAAAAATAGAAAATATGCGGCTACTTATTAAGTTCTGCAAATAATTTAGTGCATTCTACCGCTTCTTTTACATCGTGAACTCTCAAAATATTGGCGCCTTTAGTTAGAGCTATTGTATTTAAGAAGGTAGTGCCGTTTAAAGCTTCTGCTGCCGATGTTTTTAAAGTTTTATAGATCAGTGATTTTCTTGAAAGTCCGGCCAATAAAGGCAATTCCAGAGTTTTAAAGAGCTGCATTTTTGAAAGCAATTCAAAATTCTGATCAATATTCTTAGCAAAACCAAAGCCTGGATCTACAATAAGATCATTTATTCCCAAAGCCCTTGCCGCACTAATTTTTTCTGAAAAATAGAATAAAATATCCTGTAAAAGATCATCATATTGGTTGAGGTCTTTCATAGTTTGTGGTGTGCCGCGCATATGCATCATAATATAAGGCACTTGGTGGTTTGCCGCCGTTTTCATCATTTCAGGGTCTAAACTGCCGGCAGAAATATCATTAATTATTGCTGCGCCGGCTTCAATACTTTTTTTGGCTACGTTTGCGCGAAAGGTGTCTATAGAAATTAATGTGTCGGGAAATTGTTTTAGAATATTTTCAAGTGCTGGCAGCACACGTTTCAACTCTTCATTTTCTTCAACTTTGAGTGCTCCCGGCGGAGTGCTATAACCGCCAACATCAATAAAATCGGCGCCATCTTTCAGCATTTTTTCTACCTGCTTAAGAATGTCTTTTTCCGAAGTTTTTCTGCTTTCAGCATAAAAAGAATTGGGAGTGGTATTAATTATCCCCATCACTTTAGGGCTATTAAGATCTATAAGTTTGCCTTTGCAATTTATGGTCATTTTAGCGGGATTTTAATTGAATATTCAAAAGTCAAAAACATCGATTTTTAGAAATTATAAAATGCGGTTTTAGTATCTGAAATATTTGCACGAAATTTACGCAAATTAGATCTCTTTTATGCAGAATACCTCAAAACAGTATGACGCGGTGGTGGCTACCTGCCGCAGCCTGTTTATTAACAAGATGAAAGATTACGGAAGCGCCTGGAGAATTCTTAGACTTCCGTCACTTACCGATCAAATTTTTATAAAAGCCCAGCGCATAAGAAAACTCCAGGAAAATGGAGTGAGAAAGGTAGATGAAGACGAGAAATCTGAATTTATAGGAATCATCAATTACTCGATCATGGCTTTAATTCAGTTAAAAAAAGGCGTTGTTGCCCAACCAGATCTTGGGGTGGAAGAAGCTGCAGAGCTTTATGATGAAAACATAGCTGAAACCAAAGCCTTAATGATGAATAAAAATCACGATTATGGCGAGGCCTGGCGAGATATGCGGGTAAGTTCTTTGACCGATCTTATAATTCAGAAATTATTACGCGTTAAGCAAATTGAAGATAATAAAGGGCAAACCTTAGTGAGCGAAGGGATTGATGCGAATTACCAGGATATGATAAATTATTCCATTTTCGCGATGATTCTAATGAATGAAGAAGAAGCATAACTTTTCAGAAAAAAAAAAGCATTTATAAATATAGTAGCATGAAATTATTAGTAGGAATTTCCAGGATACTGGTTGGAGTATTATTTATTTTTTCAGGATTTATAAAACTCAACGATCCACTTGGATTTTCTTATAAACTACAGGAATATTTTAGTCCAGAGGTTTTAGGACTTGATGTTCTTGTTCCATTTTCGTTGGTGATTGCCATAGTTTTAGTGGTGTTTGAGCTGGTTGTGGGAATTATGCTTTTAATTGGTTATTTCCCTAAATTCACGGTTTGGAGCTTGCTTTTAATGATCGTTTTCTTCACGTTTCTTACATTTTATTCGGCTTATTTCAACAAGGTTACAGATTGTGGATGTTTTGGAGATGCGATTCCGTTAACGCCCTGGCAGTCGTTTATTAAAGACGTTATTTTACTCATTTTTATATTGATACTTTTCTTTAATCGAAAATTGATCACTCCTGTTTTTAATCCTATTTCTCATCGATGGATCATCTTTTTATCCTTTATGCTTTGTTTTTGGTTTTGCTACCACGTATTGATGCATTTGCCGGTTTTTGATTTTAGAGCTTATAAAATTGGAAATAATATTGAAGAATTAATGCAAGTCCCAGAAGACGCTCAAAAAGCCGTTTATGAATATGAATGGACTTTCAATCAAAACGGCGAAGAAGTAAAAGTAACTACAGACGGTACTTATCCTAATCAGGAAGGTGAATTTGTAGGGGTGGAAACTACCATGATCGAGGAAGGTTATGTACCGCCTATTCAGGATTTTCAAATTGAAGTGAACGGTGAGAATATTACCGATGAAATTCTTAAAGCCGAAAAGCTATTTATGGTTGTGGCTTACGATCTATCGCATACCGAGCTCGAAGGCTTTAAAGCTATACAGGAACTTGCCCGGGAAGCAAAAGAGAAGGGTTATGATGTAGTTGGTCTTACAGCTTCAAATGATGAAGATCAGCAAAAAATACTTGAGAAATTTAAGCTTGACTTTGAATTCTACCAGGTAGATAAAAAAACTTTGCAAACTATGGTAAGAGCTAACCCCGGAATCATGGTATTGGAAAACGCCACAATTACCCAGAAAAAGCATTGGTTTGATGCAGCCGATATAAAATTGTAAATCATTCTTAAGATTTTTTAAAATATTGGTAAAAAGCCAATCTTCAATAGGCTTGGGCGTAGCTATGTTTATTCTTATCGATATATTTGTAGGAGTGCGGATTTTTTCCGCGGAAATAATTAAAATCAACTAAGAAATTATGAGAAAAAAGATAGTAGCCG